>Ga0180215_1002576_pt1 | contig 18094 bp, 18 predicted proteins | sample eDN3rd37CBELigBY_FD_128871 | JGI IMG/M metagenome (GOLD analysis project Ga0180215, IMG submission 128871) | Enriched backyard soil microbial communities from Emeryville, California, USA - eDNA 3rd pass 37_C BE-Lig BY (version 2) (version 2) | ecosystem: Environmental > Terrestrial > Soil >... | reverse complement strand
TTAAAAACGGCGGGTTATCCGTCGTTTTTACTCCACAGGATTTAAAAGGAAATGCTATCGAGGGCTATATTTTTTCTCCAAAGGACAATCGCTGGTTTTCTGCCCTTTGTCCCCTCCCCCATTTAGTCTTTAATCGGATACCTTTTCGAAAATTAGAAAAAACTCAAGCCTTTTTTGAGGCATTTCAATACTTTCAAGATAAAAAAGTCCCTTTTTTTAACGAAGGGTTTTTAGATAAATTCGAGATCTATCAGCTCTTGGCTGCTGATCCATTGTTACAGCCTTATATTCCAGAAACCATACCAGTTGTGGAGCAGGATATACTGTATGGGTTTCTCCAAAAACATTGCCAAACTTATTTAAAACCCGTTCATGGGGCAAAAGGAAAAGGAATTTATAAGCTGATCCTTGAAAAAACGGGAACGATCAGGCTAGATGGAATCGATGAGAATTTTACCTTTACAGATTTCCGCTCTTTTTGGCAGAAATGGGAAAATATTTTCACAGAAAAAGAATATATAATACAAAAATCCATTGCCCCCGCTCTTTATAAAGGAAACCGCTTTGATTTTCGCATTCTTGTCCATTATTCAAAAAACGGATACCTGGTAACGGGTGCAGGTATTAGACAAGCGAAAAAACAGGAAATTACCACGCATCTCCCCAATGGCGGAACACTTCTGCCCTATGAACTTCTGCAAACAGATGCACATGATCAATTTTTCAAGATGATTGCCGAGCGCATCGGCCAAATCTTATTAAAGGAAAAAGGTTTCTTTGGAGAATTCTCCATTGATGCAGGTCTTTCCTCGTCTGGTGAGTATGTTATTTATGAAATTAATTCGAAGCCCATGCGCTTTGATGAAGAAGAGATTGAAAAGAAGCGCCTCCAAAATTTAACCTCACTCTTTTTCGATATGACAGGATTTAAAAGGCTGTCCCAATGACAGCCTTTTATTGACGCCTTTTATTGTCGCGGGCGATTAGCGGCGCCTCCTTGACGACTCTCCTAAGGCAAGAAACTGATCTTTCAGCTTTTGACGTGACTTGTCATTTCTAAGCATATAGGCAGCACCTAATGCTAAGGTTGTTAATGCCAGACCTCTTCTCATGTTTATCCTTCCTCCTTTAACGTAGTACCTTCTTCTTTTTCCCTGGAACACGTTTTCATACACGAGTTAAAATTTGATAAAAATATCATCGAAATTCAGCACATGACAAGGTAGAATAGAAAAAAGGAGGCATAGATATGCTAACACATTTCCAATACAAACCATTGTATGAAAACAAACAATTGCCAGGCTGGAAGTTTTCATTTTATTTTAAAAATCAGCAATATAAAGGAATTTATCATTCAAACGGTAATATTGAGTGGCTGTCTGCTGTGCCAAATGGGGATGATGAGATTAAGCTGATTGAGCAAATTCATGAATTGATGCTCTTCCATGTCTATGACCACTAATCCCATTTGCATGGGAATGATTTATCCCTCTCTTTGGAAACATAAGAGAAAAAGGAGGGGTATGCATGTCTGAAAACAAAAAGGCTAATTTTAAGGAAGATCTGCTGTATGAGGGAAAAGATCAGGTATATTTAGACGTTGACCGAATGATTAATGAGGGAATGTCTGGCGGTTCCGTTCATATGCGCGAGGATACAACCAATATTGAAGAAGCTAGAGATCTTGTTGAAGAAAGTCCTCCAAAAGGAATGGAATAATCAATAGATCACTATGAATAGCTGTCACCATAAAAAAAGACACTTAAGCCTGCTTGCACAGGATAAGTGTCTTTTTTTCATTCTTTGATAAAGATGATTTCATCATGGCCGCAAATGGAGCACTTGAGGAGATGGGGGCATTCCTTATTTTTGAAGTCTGAAGGAAAGCCATCCTCCATTTTCATCATATCAATCGGCATATATGCACTATAGTCATCGTAAAAGTCCATCACCCGGCCTTCATCGTGCAAGGGCTGTCCGCATTTAGAACAATCAGACTGTATGTCGCTAAACCCATTGCAAACTGGACAAATATTCATGGTTACATCTCCATTCAGACGAAAATGATATTCCCTTTATCTAGTTATATCGTTTCGTTAACTATCTTTTGTTATGTAAGTTCGATAATAAGGAAACAATTCCCAGCCACTACACTTGAATACTTTATCAAAAAATCAACATAATAGAATTTAAATACAGCAACAACAAACATTCCACTTCAAACAACCGATGGGTTATACCATTAGTGGTAACAAGATAACTCTTGTACCGGTGCAATTCCGGCTAACCCAACCAAAAAAAAATTTATGAGGAGATGAAAATTTATGAACAACCAGAACAGTTCAAACAGAAGCAATTCCTCAAACCAATTATTAGTAGGTGGAGCACAGCAAGCAATTGATGCAATGAAAATGGAAATTGCCGGCGAATTCGGTGTAAACCTAGGTGCAGACACTACCTCTCGTGCTAACGGATCTGTTGGCGGAGAAATCACAAAGCGTTTAGTACGCACAGCACAACAACAGCTTGCTGGCGGATTCCAAAACCAATAAGATTTACTTTAAAAACAATTAAATACTAAATGGCTCGGGGGCCCCTGCACGGGGGTCCCCCTTTCATTCATTAACGCAACGGGGGCCTGACCCCCAACAGTTTAAAGCGTTAACGCAGCGGGGGTCAGGCCCCCAGTACTTTAACGTGCTAAATCATTTTGTTTGGATCTACCCATTGGTCGTATTGGTCGCTGGTGATGTAGCCGGTTTTGAGGGCTGCTTCTTTTAATGTACTGCCTTCTTTAAACGCCAGCTTGGCAATTTCTGCTGCTTTTTCATAGCCTATATGCGGGTTTAACGCTGTTACAAGCATTAATGACCTGTTAACGTGTTCGTTAATCACTTCTTCATTTGCCTCCAAACCAGCCATACATTTCTCATTAAAGGAGTTCATCCCATCGGCTAGCAGGTTAACACTTTGAATAAAGTTATAGATGATGACTGGCTTAAACACATTTAATTCGAAGTTTCCCTGACTTGCGGCAAATCCAATGGCAGCGTCATTTCCGAATACCTGACACGCAATCATTGTAAGGGCTTCGCTTTGCGTTGGGTTCACTTTCCCTGGCATTATGGAGCTTCCCGGTTCATTTGCCGGAATTGAAAGCTCGCCGATTCCGCTTCTAGGCCCGCTTGCCAGCCATCTAACATCATTGGCTATTTTCATTAAATCTGCGGCCAATGCTTTCATCGCTCCGTGAGCATGGACGATTTCATCATGGCTTGTAAGCCCCTGAAACTTATTATCGGATGAGCGGAAGGAGTGTCCAGTATGATTTGAAATCTCCTTAGCCACTTCGCTTCCAAACGATGGATGTGCATTAATCCCTGTTCCAACCGCTGTTCCCCCAATGGCAAGATCAAGCAGATAGCTAGAGGCCTCAGTAATCATGCGCTCATCCTTATCGAGCATAGCCCGCCAGCCGCTAATTTCCTGTCCAAGCGTTAATGGTGTTGCATCCTGTAAATGGGTTCTGCCAATTTTCACAATATGCTTGAACTTCTCTTCTTTTTCCTTAATTACTTCTTTTAACTTTCTAAGTGAGGGAAGAAGTTTTTCAGTTACCCCATTGAAAGCGGCAACATGCATAGCTGTAGGAAAAGTATCGTTGGAACTCTGCGACATGTTCACATCATCATTCGGATGAACCTTTAATGCCGAATCCCCATTGCCCTGCAGGATTTCATTTGCCCTGCGCGAGATTACTTCATTAAGATTCATATTGGTCTGCGTACCGCTTCCTGTCTGCCAGACCACCAATGGAAAATGCTCGTCAAACTTGCCTTCGAGAATCTCAGAACTGGCCTGAACGATCGCAGCCATTTTCATTTCAGGTAACTTTCCAAGCTTTTGATTAGCGATCGCCGCAGCGCGCTTCAATTTGGCAAAAGCATAAATTAACTCCATCGGTATTTTTTCCGATCCGATTTTAAAATTATTTTTGCTCCGCTGTGTCTGGGCCCCCCAATATTTATCCGCAGGAACCTGAACCTCTCCAAGCGTATCTCTTTCTGTCCGATATTCAGTCATTTTTTATACCCTCCTAGTATGCAGTACTACATTAATATTCTATTCCCTAATTTTTCTTTTTTATTTGTATAAAATTGTCAGTTCAATTAATCCCTTACACTTAACTGAAACAAAAAAAACTGCCTTCTAAAGAAGACAGCTTAACGTTTAATGATTGGATAGCTTATAAAATACCCAAGTACCATAATACTTGCAATTGTTAATGTGATTGAAAATTGCTCCATCTGGGCCCCTCCCCATTTTTATTTAAGACATTTCTAAAATATCATGGGACCCTATATGTTTGATGTGATATCCGTCAATATTTCGTGACAAGAAAATGAAATTTTCGTGAACATTATCGTTCTTTTGTATCAGGATGTTTAGCTGCAAGCGGACTGCAAGAAGTCGTACATGAATCCTTAATTGCACAGCTTGCACATTTCCCTTGTTTTGACTTATTAATAAACTTGAACAATGCCCAGCTGGCATAGCCGAAAATAAGAACACCAACTATTATATTGACTGCCATGTTCATTCACTTCCTTTAATGGAATCCAATGAGCCTTCCCCCTTGATAAATAACCAACGCCAGCACATATGCAATCGCTAATGCATAACCAATAGAAAAAACTGTCCATTTTTTTGAACGTGTTTCTTTATAAATCGTTGCTGTTGTGGCCAGACAAGGTATATACAAAAGAATAAAAACCATAAAGCTATAGGCGGATAAAGGTGTATAGTAATTTGCCAAAAGCCCCTGAAGGCTCGCTTCATCCGGTACAAAATAAATGATGTTCATGGTTGAAATAATAGCCTCTTTTGCTAAAAATCCGGTAATTAATGAAGCCCCTGCCTGCCACGTATCAAAACCAAGCGGTTTAAATAGCGGAGCTAGAAACCCGCCGATGTAAGCCAAAAAGCTATTATCCATATTGACATTTACTCCATCAGGTCCTGTATAGGACAGCAGCCAAATAAAGACTGAACCTGCAAAAATAAATGTGCCTGCCTTTTTAATAAAGCCCTTGCCTTTATCCCATGTACTTCTTGATAATGCGCGAAATTGCGGCAAGCGGTATGGAGGCAGTTCAATGACAAATAACGATGTTTCTCCTTTTAAAACCGTAGAAGAAAATACCTTCGCCAAAATAAGGGCAACTGCAATGCCTAATATATAGATAGAAAGAACAACAAATGCCTTAGAACCTGCAAAAAAAGCCCCGACAAATAAGGCGTATACAGGCAAACGTGCAGAACATGACATTAATGGTGTCAGCAATATTGTTAACAATCTCTCTTTCGGTGTTTCTATTGTTCTGGCAGCCATAATCCCGGGAACATTGCATCCAAACCCGATAATCATTGGGATAAATGCCTTACCGTTCAGTCCAACGGATTCCATTAATCGATCCATTACAAGGGCTACACGTGCCATATAACCAGAGTCCTCTAAAAGAGAAATGAAAAAGAACAGAATAAATATTTGCGGTACAAAAACAAGAACTCCCCCGACGCCTCCAATAATTCCGTCAAGAATAAGGGAATGGATAAACGCTGAAGCCCCAGCAGCCGTCAATAAGCTGTCAACACCATTGGCCAATGTCCCGGTGATGAACCCATCAAGCAAATCTGATAATGGAAAACCGAGCCAGTCAAATGTGAGCATAAACATCAGATACATAAGTAAAAAGAAAATAGGAAGACCTAAAAATTTGTTTGTTACTATAGCATCAACTTTTTCAGTTAATGGAACTTTCGCCTGGCCACTTCTTTGCGCTGCATCTAAAACAATTTTTTCAATCATTTCTTTCCGCTGTCGAAAAATATATTGATCCAGCGGCAGATTGTATTTGTTTAAAATGATACTTTTAACGGAGTGGATAAAAGAATCCAGCGCATCCGCCCCTAGTAAACCCGCAAGATACCTTTTGACGTACTGGTTCCCTTCAAACAACTGCAAAGCAAGCCAGCGAACAGAATGTTTTGCTTTTTCCCCAAGAAGGTCAGAAAGCTCTTTAACAGCCTCATTAATTTCCTGTCCATAATCCACAAGCTTATCATTTGGCAAAGGGGCCGCTCCATTTGTGACAACTTCCTCTAAATTTTTACAGCCCTTGCCTGTCCGTGCAACTACCGGTGCTACTGGTACACCTAGTATCTTGGCAAGTTTTTCGGGATCTACTTTAATCCCTCTTTTTAAAGCAACATCCATCATATTCAAACCGATAATAGCTGGTTTTCCATATTCTAGAAGCTGGATAGTTAGATGAAGATTTCTCTCTAATTGAGATGCATCTAAAATATTTAACATCTTATCTACTGATTCAGTCAGCAAAAATTGCGTAACTACCCCTTCATCTTTTGATAAGGGGTTTAATGAGTATATTCCAGGCAAATCAATTAAAATGGCCCGATTATTCTTGAACTTGCCTATTTTCTTTTCAACGGTTACCCCGCTCCAGTTGCCAACATATTCATATGAACCTGTTAAATTATTAAAAAGTGAAGTTTTCCCTGTATTGGGGTTTCCAATAAGAGCAATATCCATTACAATCTCTCCACTTCTATTTGGACTGCTTCTTTTCTTCGTATTGCCACACATTGGCCGCAAGTTTCGATCATTACAGGACCGCCAAAGGGCATAAGGCATTTCATACAAACCTCTGTACCTTCAGTTATTCCCATATCAAGCAGCCTTCTGCGGACCAATTGATCGATCCCAGAAATATTAAGGATCTTACCTTTTTCACCTTTTTTTAGATTGCCAAGCATGGTTTATCACCAAATTCCTCTGTTTGTTTATAATTGAGAATGATTATCTTTATTATAAACCCGTTATTTTTTAATTAACAGTGAAATTTATCACATCCAAGATTTTCTTTGGCTGGGATTTTAGTGGAGCATCAAATTTATAGTTCTTTTATCACTGCAAAACCTAATATTACAAAAAACTATCCTCTTGTTACAAAATTCGCTTTTTTCGACAAAGGAAATTTGCAAAAGAAGTAGAACTTTATATAACTGTGAAAAGAATTTGCTAACTAATATTAGTTATTAAGGATTGGAGAGAAAAATGGTAACAAAGACTTTTAAGGGTGTTGTTGATTTTTTTCAGGATGAAAAGGACCATATATTGAATGAGTGGCAAAAGCATATTGTAGTCTCTTTAGATGATCCATACAAAGATAGAATGAAAGAAAATGGAGAGGTCATGTTTTTCCTGCTTATTCAAAGCCTGCAAAAAAGCCGCGAAGAATTGGAAGGCATTATCCGCAATTTCTCTATCTCAATCGCCGATCAAAGGGTTAAGGCAGGAATTAACATTGGCCAATTTGTCTATAACGTCAATCTCATACGCTCGCTTTTTCAAAAATGCCTGATGCAAATGGACTTGGATGAAGCCGAACGATATAAATATAATGATCAAATTCAGCATTGCTTTGACCAATTTCTTTATTACTCAGTTTCCTACTACAGTGATGCTAAAAACCAAATTATCGAAGAAAAAACAAAGTTCATCGACACAAGCCATAAGGATCGTCTAACACTGCTTGGGCAAATGACCTCAAGTTTTATCCATGAGTTTCGAAATCCGCTGACATCTATACAGGGTTTTATCCAATTACTAAAATCTGAACATCCCGCAATGAAATATCTGGATATCATTTCTATTGAGCTTGAACAGCTGAATTTTCGTATTTCGCAGTTCCTTTTACTATCCAAAAAGGAGCTAATCGGTAAAGAAAAAATTCATTTTTCACTAAATGATATACTTGATGAAGTGCTGGCTTTCCTCTATCCGAGTATATTAGACAGCAACGTAAAAATTATTAAATCACTAAAGGAAGAAGTTCAGCTATATGGCTATGCTGATGAAATAAGGCAGGTTCTTATCAATATCATCTTTAATGCGATAGATGTTTTACAGGCCCGCACCTCTAAAGAGCCACAAATCAAAATAACCAGTCACCATCATAACCAATCACACGTTACGCTGGAAATTTCCAATAACGGTCCAAAGATACCAGAGCATCTAGTTAAATCAATTTTTGAGCCTTTTGTGACAACAAAATCACTCGGGACAGGTCTTGGATTATTTGTTTGTAAAGAAATTATTGAAAAGCATAAAGGAAGTTTATCCTGTGAATCTCGTACAGACTTGACCGTATTTAGCATTACCCTGCCAATTTCAGAATAAAGGGGCGTATTTTTTATGTTTGTTTTAAAAGTTGACCAAGATATCGAACTGCAGCTATTCCAGAAGCGCCACGCCAAAGAACTTTTTTATTTAGTGGATAGCAACCGAAGCCACCTAAGAGAATGGCTTCCATGGGTAGACAGTATGGTAAGTTATGAGCAATATTACTCTGTTATTTCGATTTGGCTAAAGCAATTTGCTGAAGATAATGGGTTTAATGCCGGGATCCGCTATAAAGGTGAGCTCTGCGGCTGCGTTGGTTTTCACGAGTTTGATTGGTCAAATGGAAAGACAAGCCTTGGCTACTATTTAGCGAAGGGATTTGAAGGAAAAGGGATTATGTCCAAAACCGTTCGCGCTTTAACCAATTACGCTTTTTTTGAGCTTGGCTTAAACCGCGTTGAAATCCGCTGCGGAGTCGGAAACAAAAAGAGCCGAAATATCCCAGAACGTCTTGGGTTTGTCCAGGAGGGAATTATCCGCGATGGTGAGTTTCTTTACGATCATCATCATGATTTAGCAGTGTATGGCATGCTAAAGCATGAGTGGAAAGCGTAAAAATATTTGATGCGGGTACAATAAAATGTAAGGAGGTGAAACTCCTTACATTTTTTTGTGAGGATATGTATGGTTCTTAATATTTTTCTTCTAGTCCTTCTAATTGCCTTAACTGCGTTTTTTGTTGCATCGGAATTTGCGATTGTCAAGGTCCGTTCTTCTCGCATAGATCAGCTGATAGCTGAAGGCAATAACAAGGCAATCGCCGCTAAAAAGGTAATTTCCAATCTTGATGAGTCCTTATCAGCATGCCAGCTGGGCATCACGATTACAGCTTTAGGTATAGGCTGGCTAGGAGAACCAACGGTGGAAAGGCTGCTTAAGCCTATATTCGAAAAGTTCGCTTTACAGGCGTCTGTATCCAGTATTCTTTCCTTTATCATAGCCTTTTCCGTAATTACCTTTTTACATGTGGTTATTGGTGAGCTTTCACCCAAAACATTTGCCATTCATAAGGCAGAGGACATCACGCTTGCCTTTGCCCAGCCGCTAACTTGGTTTTACAAGGTCATGTTTCCTTTTATCTGGATCCTAAATCATTCGGCAAGATTTGTTACGAGTCTGTTTGGATTAAAACCAGTGTCTGAGCTTGAAATAGCCCATTCAGAGGAAGAATTGCGCATCATTCTTTCGGAAAGCTTAAAAAGCGGCGAAATAAATCAATCCGAATACAAATACGTCAATAATATTTTTGAATTCGATAACCGAATTGCCAAAGAAATTATGGTTCCCCGAACAGAGATCGTCTGCCTTGATGAGGGGGCAACGCTCTCTGAGGTGCTGGAAATCGTTTTAAATGAAAGATACACGAGATATCCTGTTATCATGGATGGTGACAAGGACAATGTCCTTGGAATTATCAATGTTAAGGAAATTCTCACTGATTGCATACGAAAACAATGTGAAGAGAAAAATCCGGTCACCCAGTATATAAAACCAGTTATTCGTGTGATTGAAACCGTGCCAATTCATGATCTTCTCGTAAAAATGCAGAAGGAACGATCACATATGGCCATATTGTTTGATGAATATGGCGGAACGGCAGGATTAGTAACTGCTGAAGATATACTCGAGGAAATCGTCGGTGAAATTCGTGACGAATTCGATGCCGATGAGCTCCCATTCGTACAAAAAATCGAACCTGACCATTATATTTTGGATGCCAAACTCCTTATTGAAGATACAAATGATTTACTTGGAACCGAAATTGATGAGGATGAAGTAGATACAATCGGAGGCTGGGTCCTTACGCAGAAGTTCGATCTGGAAAAGGGCGATTTCGTCACCTTTGATGGCTATCAGTTCATTATTAAAGAAATTGACGGCCACCATATTCAATACATCGAGGTAAAAAAAACAAAAAAAGAAGCTGATGCAAATTTGGATCAATAGCTTACAAAAGCATCTGATCCAATTGGCTCAGCTTTTATTACTTTATCTGAAAATTCAAACTCATATTTCCCCTTTTTTCCTAATAAATTAAAGTAACCTATTTATTGTAAAGTATTACGTTTGACTGAACGGTTTTATCTAACATATAATTATAATAAAACAAATTTTTATCAAAAGAAAATTGGGGTGATCAGATGGGGCAGTTTGTCAAATTAATGTGATAGCATCTATTGCATATGTATCAAAACGAACCATTGATTACTGTTCGAAATATAGGAATGCTATTCAAAAGAAAAGATTAAGAGTACGCTAGAATTATAGTTTAGTACAATTTTTCACTTTATCAGGAGGTGACTCCTTTCCTGCAAAGCGCAGGCTAAGGAAACTTATTTGGACATATTTAACTTGGTTATTATAGCCATTTTAATTGCTTTGACGGCATTTTTTGTGACTTCAGAATTTGCCATTGTGAAGATAAGAGGTTCAAGAATTGATCAGTTGGTTGAAGAGGGAAATAAAAGTGCACTTGCAGCAAAGAAAGTAATCAGTAATCTGGATGAATATTTATCTGCCTGTCAGTTAGGTATTACAATTACGGCTCTTGGAATTGGGTGGCTCGGGGAACCGACTATCGCCCACATGCTAAAACCTGTCCTTGACAAATTGAACATTCCATTGTCTGCTGGCCATATACTTTCTGTTGGAATTGCCTTTGCCCTTATAACCTTCCTGCACGTAGTTGTAGGAGAATTGGCGCCAAAAACACTTGCGATTCAAAAAGCGGAAAAAGTAACCCTGTTGACTGCCCGACCGTTAATTATGTTCTACAAGGTAATGTACCCATTTATATGGGCTTTAAACGGGTCTGCTCGACTAATTTCCAGACTTTTTGGCCTAAAGCCTGTCTCTGAACACGAACTCGCTCATTCTGAAGAAGAACTTCGAATTATTTTATCTGAAAGCTATGAAAGTGGCGAAATCAACCAATCAGAGTTTAAGTATGTAAATAAAATTTTTGATTTTGATGACCGAATTGCCAAAGAAATCATGGTGCCAAGAACAGAAATTGTTTCATTTTCAAAAGACGACACCGTTGAAGGCTTTTTGCAGACAGTTTATGAAGAAAAGTTCACCCGTTATCCGATTATTGATGGAGATAAGGATCATATCATTGGCTTAGTCAACATTAAAGAGGTCCTGACAGATCTTATCAAAAACAGAGACTTAACAACAAATAAGCTGGAAACCTATACCCGTCCAATTATTAGGGTAATAGATACGATTCCGATTCATGATCTTCTTCTTAAGATGCAAAAGGAAAGAATTCATATGGCTATCTTAATGGATGAATATGGCGGAACATCCGGTCTTGTAACGGTTGAGGATATTATTGAAGAAATTGTCGGAGAAATCCGCGATGAATTTGATATGGATGAGATTCCGGAAGTACGGAAAATCGGTGACGAACATTATATTTTTGATTCAAAGATACTTGTCAGTGAGGTTAATGACCTTTTAGGAACTGATATCAATGATGAAGATGTTGATACGATCGGCGGATGGATCTTAACAGAAAATTATGAAGCCAAACAGGGGGATTCCATTCAATTTGGACCCTACTCCTTCAAGATTATTGATATGGAGGAACATCATATCAAGTATGTGGAAGTGACAAAAGTTCCTGAAAATCAAACCGAGAATGAAAATGACAACACGCCCTCAAAATCAATACCCTTGACAGAAACTCAAGTCGTTTAATTGGGGCTAAAATAAAAAAAATCGGCGAAATGAAGTTCTCGCCGATTTTTTTTATTCTTCCTTTTCCGGGAATCGAATGGTAAACTCCGTCCCCTCTCCTTTTTGACTGCTGACCTCAATCTTTCCCTTATGCAGCTGAACAAGCTGTTTGACAATAGAAAGACCGATGCCGAATTCTCCGAAGGCTGTCCCTGTTCTTGAAAGATCAGCCTTGTAAAACCGATCCCAAATGGATTCAATTTCCTCAGGGTCAATTCCTATCCCTGTATCTTCGATATCAATAACAATTTCATGATCTTCTTTTCGGCCTGTTAAGGCAATATGCCCATTTTCTGTGAATTGGTTACTGTTTTTCACGATATTAATCAAGATTTGGGTCAGCCTGTCATAGTCAGCAAAAACCTTCAGTCCCTCATCACAGCTGATGGTGATTTCATTATTCTTTTGCTTTGCCTGCAGCATTAATTGCTCTTTTACAACCTCAAACGCTTCATGCAAGTTTACCTCTTCTTTATTAAGCTTCAATTGATTAGATCTTATTTTCTCATAATCAAGATTTTCATTGACAAGCCTGATCAGTCTTTTTGCCTCCCGGTCAATTAAGCCCATGGCTTTATCAATGCCTTCTTCTGGAATCAATTGATTCTTAATCCCTTCAGCCAGTCCGCTGATGGTGGTTAATGGCGTTCTCATTTCATGGGAAACATCGGCAATAAACTTCCTTCGTCTATTTTCGAGTCTCTCTATTTCTTCGCTGGATCTTTTTAATTTTGCCGCCATATTATTAAAATCTGTTGCCAGCTGGCCAATTTCATCCTGATTGATGTCTGGAACATGAACATCGTAATTCCCCGCACTGATCATCGAAGTCGCATTCCGGATATCTTTAATTCGCTTTACAATGCTTTTAGAAAATATAAAGCTGATAAATAGCGCAGCTGTCAATGAGATAGCAATCGTATAGAACAAAAACCGATTTAATTGGCTAATCATCTGCATGGTGCCTGTTATAGGAGCAAGAAGCAGGATTCCCCCGGCAAGCTTGTCCCCTTGCATCAGCGGAAGCGCTACAAGTGAGACCTCCTGGCCGAATCGTTTAATATCATGCTTAACAGAAACTTTTTTCCCAGCGGAAATAGCTGTCCATTCTTTTTCTGTTAATTGAATCAGCGGCGCACTTTTTAATTTTGGATAGACAATCTTCCCCTCGTAATTAAAGAGCAGATACTGAATATGCCTAGTATCAAGAATTTGGCTGTATTCACTCAAGAACTCTTCTGTTCCTTCGAAACGGACGGTTAAATCTGTCAGTATCTGCTCCCCGTAATCCTCAAGCTCCTCCACCTTATTTTGAAAAATATAGTTTTCAACAAATTGACTAAAGGACAAACTCAAAATCATAAAAGCTAGAATAAGAATGCTGATCTGGCTGATCAGCAGCTGATAAAAGAATTTAATTCTCATCCTCTGTCACCGTTTCATCAAACTTATAGCCAATGCCCCAAACAGTTTGAATGAACGGCTGCTGAGCTGTGCCTATCTTTTTTCTTAGCCGCTTAATATGGACATCTACTGTCCGTTCATCCCCATAAAACTGGTATCCCCACACCCTGTCCAATAGCTGCTCGCGCGTAAATACCTGCTTTGGATTTTTAATAAAATAATAAAGTAAATCAAATTCCTTTGGAGTAAGACTTGTCAGCTGCTTTCCGTTAAAGAAAACCTCACGGGAGTCCTTATTAATTTTAAAATATTGGCTGGTGATGACATTTTCCTCTGCTTTTCCAGGTGCATCTGAATGGAAACGCCGTGTCACTGCCTTAATCCGCGCCATTAATGCCAGTGGGCTAAAAGGCTTTGTCACATAATCATCTGCTCCCATTTCGAGCCCAAGCACCTGATCAGAGTCACTATCTTTGGCAGTCAGCATAATAATCGGAACTTGGCTAAGCTCCCTGATTTTTCGGCAAAGTGTCACACCATCCATGATCGGAAGCATCCAATCTAGAATAATTAAATCCCAGTGCCCTTTATTAAAATGTTCAAAGCCATCCTGGCCATTATGGACAAAGACTCCTTCATATCCTTCCTTCATAAAAAACATTTCAAGCATTGAACAAACACTTTCATTATCTTCTACAACTAGAATCCTCATAAAAAAACACCTTCCCCATTTATCGGCTGATATCCAAATTATTTTTATGTTTATAAAAAGATTTATTAGAAACCTATTTTTTCCACATTTGTTTATCGTTTCTGGACATGCTAAACCTATAATCCTATTCTAAACTAAAAAAGGAGAGTTAAAAAGAAATGAGAAAGCAATGGTTCATTACTTTTGCATTAGGTTTTCTGCTTCTTGGCACCGCCCTAGTTCATACACCTAATGCTGCCGCACAAAATCAGACAGGAACAGAGCAAAAAGGTGACCAGGAGTACCAGCATGATTTTATTAAACAGGATGAAATGGACCGCCTCTTAAAGGAAGGCCATTCCAAAAAGGATATACTAAAAGCTGCGCATATTGCCAAATATGCTGATAAAAACATTGATGAAGTTCTTAAAACCTATAAAGAAAAAGGCTCTTGGGAAGAAACAGCTCAGCACTATGGTCTTGATCTTGAAAAGATGAAAAAAGACTGCCATGAGAAAAAGGAAAAATTCCTTCAGGAACACAAAGATGATGTTATTGATGAAGTAGCCGAATATACTGGTAAAACAGAGGAAGAAATTAACGGATGGGTCAATAATGGGGTTCCATTAAGATTTATTGTAGCAGGTGCTGCGATGGCAAAGGCAAGTGGTAAAGATCTTAGTGAGATTGTACAGATGAAACAGGATGGGAAAAGCTTTAAAGAAATAATGGAAGGTCTTGGAGTTAATAAAGAAAAAATGCATCAGGAAATGAAGACATTAATGAAGAAGATCAAAGAAGACATTAAAGATTAATGATAAAGGCTGCCCAATTGGCAGCCTTTTGTGTTTATGAAAGATAAGCAAAATAAGCAATAAATGCAATACATAATCCGTACATGATTGGATGAATTTCCTTTGTCTTGCCTAAAGCAAGCATCGTAATCGGATATAAAATAAACCCTAAAGCAATTCCTGTTGCTATGCTGTATGTCAGCGGCATCATAAGAATCGTAATGAACGCTGGAATGGCAATTTCAATTTTTCCCCAATCAATGTTCTTTACCTCCATTGCCATTAACGCTCCGACAATAATCAAAGCGGGAGAGGTCACCTCAGCCGTAATCACACTTAATAACGGAGAGAAAAATAAAGCAATCGCAAACAGGGCCGAAATGATAATGGATGTAAAACCCGTTCTTCCCCCTGCTGCAATACCTGCGGTTGATTCAATCATTGATGCCGTTGTAGACGTTCCAAGAATAGATCCAATGACGGTCGTTCCTGAATCAGCAAGAAGTGCTCTGCCTGCGTTTGGAATTTCATTATTTTTCATAATCCCTGCCTGGCTGGCGATGGCAATTAATGCACCAGCTGTATCAAAGAAGGCAACGAATAAAAAGGTAAAAATTACAGCAATCATTTCCGGGGTAAAAATGGTATCAAGATGCAAAAATACTTCACCAAATGTAGGCTTAAGACTCGGAATGGCCCCGATAATTTTATCTGGGCGTTCTATCACACCTAAGATCATCCCAGCTACAGAGGATATGGCCATACCGTAGAAAATAGCCCCCTTCACACCCCTGACAAGCATGATAATCGTAATAATAAACCCGAAAATAGCTAATCCTGTTCCGGCAGACTTAAGATTTCCGATGGCAACATACGTCCCTTCACTAGCAACAATCAGGCCTGCATTTTTAAGCCCGACAAAAGCAATGAAAAAGCCAATTCCGGCGCCAATGGCATGCTTTAAATCTTTTGGAATGACATTGATTATTTTTTCACGGATTTTTAATAAACTTAAAATAACAAACAGTATTCCAGAAACAAATACACCTGTTAAGGCCGTTTCCCAGGGAATTCCCATTCCAATACAAACTGAAAAGGTAAAAAATGAATTAAGCCCCATACTTGGAGCAATCCCGATTGGATAGTTGGCTAAGATTCCGATGAGCAATGAACCTATAATAGCTGAAAATGCTGTAGCAGTAAAAACTGCTCCTTTATCCATACCTGCCTGGCTTAATATAATAGGATTAACAACTAAAATATATGCCATTGACAGAAAAGTGGTTAAGCCAGCAATCGTCTCTTGTTTAAAATTCGTTCCTCTTTCTTGGAACTGAAAATATTTATCCATAGAATTTTCCCCTTTTGTAAAAATAAAAAAAGCTCCGCATCATGCGAAGCTGCCATATTTTCCACAGGAGAAGGATTTGCCATATGGCAAAATTCTCACTCCTGTAGTCAAGCTATTTCCGGCAGCTTGGTAGAGACATCCAATCCATATTATTGGATATATACAGGAAAAATATAATTCTTATATAATGTTAATAATTCTAACAAAGGGAAAAAAGGCAGTCAATTTAATCATTTATTCAGACTTTCAGATCATTTTTCATGTAATTGGCTGTGTTAAATCTAATTCAATGGCATTTAACTGAGCAATGTTACTAAAATTTGTATGATTGTTAAGGTATTGTAAAAAATACAGAAAAAAGTGATATAATAGAATAGTTAATAAATTAAATTATGAGGGGGAAGTATATGATCGAAACACCAACAGAACAAGTAGCTATTCAGACCGTACATAAGGGTTTAAGTAAAATAAAAATAATAAAGGTTATTTTTTTTATAACCTTCGGATCAACCTTAATGGGTGTAGGAATTGAGGAGTTTCTAGTTCCAAACAAAATTTTAGACGGCGGAATTACGGGAATTTCCATCATTTTGTCGCACCTGACTGGAATTAAGCTTGGTGCCTTTATCTTCACATTAAATATCCCCTTTTTTTATATAGGATATAAACTGATTGGTAAAACATTCGCTCTTTCCACATTGCTGGGAATTACTGTTCTTTCTGTTTCCACAGCTCTTCTTCATGATGTGCCTGTCTTTACATCTGATCCGCTCCTTGCTACAGTTTTCGGCGGGATGATTCTGGGAGCAGGTGTTGGTATTGTCATTCGATATGGCGGTTCTTTGGATGGAACAGAAATTCTGGCCATCATTGCAAATAAAAAACTTCCTTTTTCAGTTGGCGAAATCGTCATGTTCTTCAATGTCTTTATTTTCACCTCAGCTGGTTTTGTATTCGGATGGAACAGAGCCATGTATTCGGTATTAGCATACTTCATAGCCTATAAAACGATAGATATCGTTATTCAGGGACTTGATGAATCCAAATCAGTCTGGATTATCAGCGAACGTCACCAAGATATTGGGGAAGCCCTGTTGGCAAGACTTGGACGAGGTGTCACCTATTTAAATGGTGAAGGTGCTTTTACAGGGGACGATAAAAAAGTCATTTTCTGCGTGATTACACGCTTAGAAGAAGCTAAACTTAAGTCTATAGTCGAGGAGCTCGACCCAAATGCTTTTCTAGCCGTAGCGAATATTTCAGAGGTCAGAGGCGGCCGCTTCAAAAAAAGCGCCATCCACTAAAAAGCGGAAGGCGCCCGTTTAGCGGCGTATGGGTCTGGAAAATTCTAGTATAGGCATAAAGTGATTGAACTAACTATTCTTGTTTTTGATATAGATTATTAAACATTCGTTTCATAAAATAATCATCTTCACATTTTTCCCGAATGAACGGAATCTTCTTTCCCTTTTTTATCTGTGTATCTTTTACTGCCCAGGTCTCCTGGCTGCGCTCGATATGAACAGCTATATTCTGGTTTTCGAGGTCCTTATAGAAAATATAAGCAGTATTAGGGTCGCCATGGAAAAAATAAATTCTTTTTTCACCAACAGATTTTCCTTCCATAAGCTCCTTCAAGCTTTCCAGCATGTTAGTTTTTTCGCCCGAAAGGACAGTATATTTCATAAGGTCAATAAAATTCACGTACATGCTTTGATCAATAATTTCATCATATTTATGTCCAAAGCTTGAAAAAATATCTTCCATAACTGCTTCGTTATATTCCTTATTTCTTATATCCTGCTTCTTTGCACAATCCACTTCCTGTTTTTTCTCATTATTTA
>Ga0180215_1002575_pt1 | contig 18105 bp, 9 predicted proteins | sample eDN3rd37CBELigBY_FD_128871 | JGI IMG/M metagenome (GOLD analysis project Ga0180215, IMG submission 128871) | Enriched backyard soil microbial communities from Emeryville, California, USA - eDNA 3rd pass 37_C BE-Lig BY (version 2) (version 2) | ecosystem: Environmental > Terrestrial > Soil >... | reverse complement strand
TCGAGACCTGGCTCGCGGTTTACTTCTCCTGGCCGGCTTCGCGGTCGGCTTCGCCCCAAACGCGCTGGGGCGCTGGATTGACCCTTACGACGCCTACAACGAGCAATTCGCCTGGAGCCTGGAGCCGGAGTTGGTTCGGGAGCATTCGCGGATCCTGTTTCTCGACTGCCTGCCCCGTCTGGTCGCCGGCCATCGCCTTCCCGGTCTGGAGGCCGACCCCGACCCGGCGCTTCTGGGCTCCGCCGCGCCGATCCGGCGGGCGGGTGAACGCGGGGCGGCGGCGGGATGGAGCGCGGCGGGGCTAACGCTCCTTTCGCTGGGGCTGTTCGCCGTTTCGCTCGCGGTCCTCGCCGCGCGCTCGTGGAACGGCGCGTCAACCTCGGCGCGGTCGGTGGCCCTGGGCCTCTCGATCACCACGGCGGCGACCCTGGCGGCCTTCGTGGTGAATAAAAACATCTTCAACGCCGACAATTACCGATATCTGGTCCTGTTGCTTATTCCCTGGTCGCTCGGCTTCGGTCTGGCGGCCGAGGCGCTGGCGCGTCGGTCGACGGGTGGCTTGACGGCGGCGGTTGGATTGGCGCTGGCGCTGAGCGTGCTGTTCACCCTCGACGCGGCGACGTGGTATCGTCGTCTGGGATGGGTTGACGACCGCCTCGCTGTAGTCCGTCGGCCGCTCGACGACCCGACGCTTCGGTGGTTGGACGAGCATCCCGAGGTCGACTCGTTCGCGGCGGGATACTGGGACGCCTACCGGCTCGCCTTCCTCGCCGGTCGACCGCTCCGAGGCGTTCCCCACCCGATCCACCCGAACCGATTTCCCGAGTGGTCGAACGACCTTCCGGGAGGGCGGCCCGAGATCCTGATCGCCCGGCCGACGCCCGAGGATCAAATGTTCTTGCGGAAGGCGCTCGACGATGGCGGCCGGGTCCTCCATCGCGACCGCGGAATGACCATCGCGACCTGGCCGGCGGACGACGCCCCCCGATGATCCGCGCGGCGCTCGGCCCGACACTAATAAGCACCCCAAAGCAGCGAGGTTGATTCGTGGCCCGGTTGGAGACAAACACCGAAACGGGAGTCGAAGCCGACGCCCCATGGTTCAACCCGCCGCGATGGGGGAGGGGAGACGTCCTCGCGCTTCTGGTCTGGACCGCCGCGCTCTGCTGGATCTTCTGGGACGCCGTCATCCTCCGCGGGGCGTTCTTTTACTTTGACGTCACCGAGATCAACTATCCCTACCGTTACTTCTTCGCCGAGGAGCTGAAGGCCGGACGGTTCTCGCGGTGGTGCCCGTGGCTCTACTGCGGCATGCCCCTCTTCAGCGAGAGCCAGGCGGGCTACCTCCACCCGCTCAAATACCTGTTCTATCCCTGGATGGAGACCTGGAAGGCGTTCAACTTCGACACGGTCTTCTCGATCTGGCTGGCCGGCGCGGGGGCTTATGGATGGCTTAGGCGCCACGTCGGCCCGGCCGGCGCGCTGACCGGCGCGGCGGTCTTCGGCGTCGGCGGCTACACCTGGGCGCATCTGGTCCACACGAGCATGATCAACGCGCTGGCCAGCGTCCCGTTCGCCATCTGGGCGCTGGAATGGGCGTGGGGCAACGGCCGCTGGCGGGGCGTCGTCCTGGGCGCGCTGGCGATCGCCTGTCAGGTGTTCGCCGGACACCTGCAAGACGTGATCCTCCTCGCGGGGCTCCTCGGCTGTTACGGCCTCTTCCGCGCGGCGACGGCGGCGACGCGGCGGGAGGGCGCGAGCGTCCTTGCCAAGACCGTTGGACTCGTCGGCCTGGGCGTTCTGCTGTCGGCCGTTCAGTGGATTCCGTCGAAGGAGTTGCTGGATCGGTCGCCGCGGGCGGGAGGGCTGACTTACGACGAGTTGACCTACGGCTCGTGGAGCCCCGAGCTTCTCCCCACGCTGGCGCTGCGCGAGGCGTACGGCACCCGCGCCCGCGACACCGACTGGATGGACGGGTTCTATCCTTATCACGAGATGAACGCCTACCTGGGGCTGCTGGCGCTTTCGCTGGCGGTCGTGGGCGCGGCCGGTCCGGGCGCCCGGGATCGTTGGACGACGTTCTGGGTTCTCCTGACGATCACGGGCGGGCTCTTGATGCTCGGCCGGTTCACGTTTCTGTTCGATCACGCCAACAAGATCCCGATCGCCGGCAGTTCGCGCGAGCCGGTTCGGTTTCATCTTTGGGTCACGGTGGCCGTCGCGGCGCTGGCGGCGGCGGGGGTGGAGCGTTTGGGGCGTCCGGGAGTCGTGAAGCTTCGCGCCGCGCTGATCTTCGCGGCGGTCCTGGTCCTCTCTTCGTTGCCCATTCTCTTCATCATTTACTCGCCGGTCTGGAACGAGCCGAAGCGCTGGACGGCCCCATACCACCTGGCCCGCTACGAGTGGCTGGGGAACGAACTCACGCTCGGCGCGATCCGGACGGGAATCGTGACCGTGGTGGGGCTCGTCCTGGCCTGGCGGGCCTCGAAGGCGGTCCGCCCCAATCGACGGACCGCGCTGGCGGCGCTGCTGCCGGTTTTGGTGTTGGCGGACCTGCTTGGCGCCCACAAGGACGACGCCCCCACGATCGCGCCGGAGTACTGGACGGACCCGCCGGAGTCGGTCAAGCGGATCCAGGCCGACCCGTCGTTCATCCGGGTCTTCGGCATCGGAGAGCGGAGCGCGGCGGAGCCCGGCTACGCCTCGGAGCCGATCGACTTCATGAAGGCCCGCGACGCTCTGAACTGGAGCCTCCCCGCGGCCTGGGGGCTGGCCTCGGCCAAGGGCGAGACGCCGATGATCTCGCGCCGGATTATCGACTACTTCGACAACACCTTGTACGGGGCCGGCCGGTTCGACCTCGACAGCGTCAGCCACGTCGTCGTCGGCCGGAACAACCGGGCGACGTTCGTCCCCAACGAGCCGGTCGGCGACGCCTTCCTGCACGTCAATCCCAACGCCATGCCCCGGGCGCGGCTCGCCGGCAAGCCCGTCTACGCGGCCGACCGCGCCGAGGCCGTCGAGGCGCTCAGGCGCCTGGGGCCGGACCTCAAGAACCGCCTCGTCGTCGAGGATCCCGCCCGACCGCTCGCCCCGGACGCGGAGGTCGCCGGGACCGCGACGATCGAGATCGACCTGCCCGAGCGGATCGTCGTGACGGTGGAGGCGGAAACCCCCGCCTACCTGGTGCTGGCCGACACCTTCGACCCCGGCTGGACGGCGACCGTCGACGGCCGCCCGGCCCACATCGCGCCCGCTTACGCGGCCTTTCGCGCCGTGTACGTCGACAAGGGTCGGCGCGTCGTCGAGTTTCGTTATCATCCCGCCGGGTTCACGCTCGGCTTGGCGCTCTCGGCGGTCGGCGCGTTGGCGGCCGTTGGTCTTCTGATTCGGCCTGGAAAGGCGGCTCACGCGCCGGCCGAGCACGCCATCATGGACAAGGCGCCGCGGCTGCGATGGGCTTGGATCGCGTGCGCCTTGTTGGTGATCGCCGCGTCGATCGTTCAGGTGGGACCGTCGGGCCGGGTCTCGATCCAGAAGCGCTGGGACCGCGCCTGGCACCCGTTCACCTGGGGCTCGGGCTTCGAGGCGATGATCGAAAACCGGCGCTGAGGGGCGGGGGGGAACCGCTCGCCGAGGCGCGCTTCCGTCCCGGGCTCGATGGTCGCGCGCCGGACCGGGGCGACCCGACGCCCCGAATCCCCGCGCTGGCGGGTTGTGGGGGCGAATTCCAAAAACCGGGCCGGGAAACCCCGAGGAAGGGATTGTAATCCGGCGTCGGTTCGCCTATGTTGGGTCACTTGAAGTGTAGAGGGTTTCACAAGTTCGGCTCACAACGAGAAGGCCGGAGGTTTGGGGCGAAAGATGGCCATCACGAAGGAGAAGAAGCAGGAACTGATTGGGTCTTTCCGCCGGGATGATCAGGATACGGGCTCTCCGGAGGTGCAAATCGCCCTCTTGACGGCTCGCATCAATGATCTGACCTCGCATTTCAAGACCCATAGCAAGGACCACGCCAGCCGCCGCGGGCTGCTGATGATGGTGTCCAAGCGGTCGGGCCTGCTGAAGTACTTGCGGCTTCACGATCGGAAGAAGTATCTCGAAGTCATCAGCCGCTTGGGAATCCGCAAGTAACCGCGACGGCTCGTTGCCGGCAACCAAACTCCCTTTGGAAACCGCGCGCCGAAGTCCTTTATAAGGACGACCCGCTTTGGGATCGAAAGGTTCGCGCGAACTCCATGGGGAGTTGGGGGGCCGAAGGCGCTCCGTCGGCGGTTTTTTGTGATTGCGTGGGCGCGCTGGTTTTGAGCGAATGGCCTTTCCCTCGCCGGATGGGGCGGGCGAGCCTTGCATTGAAGGCTCGGCGCTCCATGAGCGAAGGCTTCGGCCTGGATGCCGCGCCTACTTGATCCCGCGGAGGCGCGGGAACTCGGCGACGGCCGCGCGAGCGGCGCTCCGCGATCATCCCTCCGTCACCCGACTCCGTGTCTCATCCAGGTACATTGCATGTCAACCTCGCCTTTTTCCCGCAAGGTCGTCGAGAGAACCATCGGCGATCGGACCATCAGCATTGAGACGGGCCGGTTCGCCAAGCAAGCCTCGGGAGCCGTCGTCGTGCGGCTCGGCGACACCATGAGCCTCGTCACCACCATGGCCGCTCCCGGCCGCGAGGGGCTCGACTTCTTCCCCCTGACCGTCGACTATCGCGAAAAAACCTACGCGGCCGGCAAGTTCCCCGGCGGCTTCATCAAGCGCGAGGGGCGGCCGTCCACCAAAGAAATTCTCACCGCCCGCCTGATCGACCGGCCCATTCGCCCGCTCTTCCCCGATTGGTATCGCGAAGAGGTCCAGATCCAGGCCGGGCCGATCTCGGCCGACCGCCAGAACGACCCCGACGTCCTTTCGATCCTTGGGGCCTCGGCCTCGCTGATGCTGGCCGACGCGCCGTTTTTGGGCCCCGTCGGCGCGGTTCGCCTGGCGCGGATCGACGGCAAGCTGATTCCGTTCCCAACCGTCGACGAGATCGCCTCCAGCGACCTCGACCTGATTGTCGCGAGCACCTCGAAGGCCGTCGTGATGATCGAGGGTTTCGGCGAGGAGCTGCCCGAGCCCGAGATGGCCGACGCCATCATCGAGGCCCATCGAATCAATCAAGAGCTCATCGCCCTGCAATACGACCTGCTCGAAGCGGTCGGCAAGGAGCGCCCCGACCACCGGCCCACCCCGCCCGACCCGCTCCGCAAGCTCCTGCACGACCAATATGGCGCCAGGCTTCGTGAGTTGAAGCAGATCGTCATGAAGCAGGAGCGCAACACGGCGGTCAAGGAACTGCTCGCGTCGATCATCCAAGAGCTGGTTCCCGCCGAGGGCGAGCCGCGGATGATGCCCATCGGCGACGAATCGTCCGAACACCAGCCGGTGACCGAACTTCGCGTCAAGACCGCCTTCCACGCGGTTGAGGAAAAGGTCGTTCGCGACCTGATTCTCGACGGCAAGCGCTCCGACGGCCGAGGCCCCCGCGACCTGCGCTCCATCAAGTGCGAGGTCGGCGTGCTGCCCCGGGCCCACGGCTCGGCCATCTTCCAGCGCGGCGAGACGCAGGCCCTCGTCACGACCGTCCTGGGGACCGGCGCCGACGAGCAGCGGGTCGACGGGATCATGGACGAGTACAGCAAGAAGTTCATGCTCGACTACAACATGCCCCCGTTCGCCGTCGGTGAGATTCGGCCCATTCGCGGGCCCGGCCGCCGCGAGATCGGCCACGGGGCCCTGGCCGAGCGCTCCGTCGCGCCGATCCTCCCCCCGGCCAACAAGTTCCCCTACACGATCCGGGTCATCTCCGACATCCTGGAGTCCAACGGCTCCAGCTCGATGGCCTCGGTCTGCGGCGCCACGCTCAGCCTGATGGACGCCGGCGTGCCGATCACCGATCCGGTCGGCGGCATCTCGATCGGCCTGGTTCAGGACGAGGAGACCGGCCGGCACATCCTCCTGACCGACATCATCGGCGACGAGGATCACTTCGGCGACATGGACTTCAAGGTCGCCGGCACCCAGCGCGGCGTCACCGGCATCCAGCTTGACTTGAAGAACCAGGGCATCACCGAGGAGATCATCCGCGAGACCCTGGAGCAGGCCCACGAGGCCCGCCTGGAGATTCTCCGGGCCATGCTGCGGTCGATCAAGCGGCCCCGCGAGGAGATCTCGACCAACGCCCCGCGCTTGATCCAGATCCAGATCAACCCCGAGAAGATCGGTCTGATCATCGGCCCCGGCGGCAAGACGATTCGCCGCATCCAGGAGGAGACCGGCGCCAAGATCGACATCGAGGACACCGGCGTCGTCACCCTGTCGAGCCCCGACTCGGCCGGCGCCGAGGCCGCCCGCGACAAGATCGTGGCCATGACCGAAGGAGTCCAGATCGGCCGGATCTACCACGGCCGCGTCACCTCGATCAAGGAGTTTGGCGCGTTCGTCGAGATCCTTCCGGGCAAGGACGGCTTGGTCCACATCAGCGAGCTGTCCGAAGGCTACGTCGCCAGCGTCTCCGAGATTTGCCACGTCGGCGACCCGATGGTCGTCAAGGCGATCGCCGTCGACGACCAGGACCGCGTCAAGCTGTCGCGCAAGGCGGCCCTCGCCGAGACCGGGGAAACCGACGAGTTCGCCTCGCGGACTCGTCCCGCCGGCGCTCCGAGCGACCGCCCCGCGCCGAGCGGCGGCGCTCCGGGCGGCTCCTCGCGTCGCCCCTCGGGCGGTGGCGAGGGCGGCCGTGATCGCGACCGCGATCGCGGCTATGGAGATCGGGATCGAGATCGCGGCGGTTACGGCGATCGCGGCGGCTCGCGGGGCCCCTCGCGGTCCTGAGCGCTCCTCCTAACTTCGCGCAAGGGCGGGAACGCTCGGGATTGCTCCCGGGCGTTCTCCGCGCAACCACCATTTCGCGGCGTCGATCGCGCTCGAACCCCTTTGCAGGCGTATCGAGACCATGGCCGACCCAATCGCCGGAACATCCCTCGCGACCTCCACCGAAGCCGGCGGCGTTTCGTCGGCCGGCGCGACCTGGGAGGCCTCCACCTCCAAGTCGGCTCAGCCCGAACCCGAGATCGCGCGGCGGCTCCGGGCCCAGAACGCGCGACTCTCGCAACTCGCCGGCGGTCTGGCCCATGAGATCCGCAACCCGCTGTCGACGCTCTCGCTGAACCTCGACCTGCTGGCCGAGGATTTCCAGGACGCCGAAACGCCGCGCGAGCGGCGGGCCGGCCAGCGCATCGCGCGGCTCAAGCGCGAGGCGCGTCGGCTTCATGACATCCTTGAGAATTTCCTCCGGTTCGCTCGGCTCCAAGACCTGAAGTTGAAGGCGGAGAACCTCAACGTCGTGGTCGAGGAGCTTTGCGACTTCTACGAGCCCCAGGCGAGCACCCGGGGCATCGTGGTCCGCACGCATTTCGATCCCGATCTTCCCCAGGTCCCGCTCGACGCCGACATCTTCAAACAGGCCGTGCTGAACCTGATGCTCAACGCCGAACAGGCCATGCCCGAGGGGGGCGAGTTGATCGTCACGACGCGGCGGGATGGCGATTTCGTCGTGCTTGAGGTCATCGACACCGGGATCGGCATGTCCGATGACGTCCGGGCCAAAATTTTCGACCCATTCTACTCGACGCGGAAGGGGGGAAGCGGCCTCGGCCTGCCGACCACCCGAAACATCGTTGAAGGCCACGGCGGCGCGATCGAGGCGCAGAGCGTGCCGAACAAGGGCTCCCGCTTTACGATCCGCCTGCCGTCGATCGCGGGTTGACCGCCGCGTCGCCGTTTCCGCCGATCTCTTTTGGAGAGCCGAGAACCTCCGATGGACCAGCAGATTCGCGTCCTGGTTGTCGACGACGACGAGCCCCACGCCGAGGCCGTGGCCGAGAGCCTCGCGCGCGTCGGCTACGATTGCGTCGTCGCCACCAGCGGCCGGGAAGGCATGCGGTTGATCGAGGAGCAGAGCTTCGACATCATCATCACCGACCTGATCATGGAGGGCGTCGGCGGCCTCGACGTCCTCGCGAAGTCGAAGCGCGAGTTGCCCGACGCCGAGGTGGTGATCCTCACCGGCCACGGCACCATCAAGACGGCCGTCACCGCCATGCAGGCCGGGGCGACAACCTACTTGACCAAGCCGCTCGACATCGGCGAATTGCGCACGGTGGTCGATAAGGCGTCGCAATCCCAGCGCCTGGCCCGCTCCAACGTCGAGCTGCAAAAGCAACTCAACGAGAAGTTCGGCTTCGAAGGGGTCATCGGCAATTCGGCGGCCATGCATTCGGTGGTGGCCCGGCTCAGGCAGATCGCGCCGACGTCGGCCTCGGTCCTCATCACCGGCGAGAGCGGCACCGGCAAGGAACTGGTCGCCAAGGCGCTGCACAACAACAGCCCCCGGCGGTACAAGCCGTTCGTGGCCCTCAACTGCGCGGCCCTCAGCGACAACATCCTTGAGAGCGAATTGTTCGGCCACATCAAAGGCGCGTTCACCGGGGCCGACCGCGAGCGCAAGGGGTGGTTTGAGCACGCCAACGGGGGCACGCTTTTCCTGGACGAGGTCGGCGACATCCCGATCGGCACTCAGGTGAAGCTGTTGCGGGCTCTGGAGAGCGGCGAGATCGTCCGCGTCGGCACCAACGAACCGATCAAGGTCAACGTCCGCTTAATCTCCGCCACCAACCGCGACCTGGCCGAAGCCATCGCCGGCGGCTCGTTCCGACAGGACCTATATCACCGCCTCAAGGTCGTCAGCGTCAAACTTCCGCCGCTGAGAGAGCGGCGCGAGGACATCGACCTCTTGATCGACCACTTCCTCAAGGAATTCACGGCCTCGCACAACAAGACCATCACCTCGATCACTCCCGCCGCGCGCAAGATCCTCCGCCATTACAACTGGCCCGGCAATGTGCGCGAGTTGAAGAACGCGGTCGAGAGCATGGTGGTCGTCGACTTCGACGGGATCCTCGACGTGGACGACCTCACCGAAGACCTCCAGTCCGGCTCGGGCTCCGGCTCGCCCCTCGGCGATCCCGGCGACGGGATCGACCGGTTCGTCGGCAAGTCGCTCGACGAGATCGAGAAGCACTACATCACCGAGACCCTCAAGCTCACCGCCGGCAACCGCGAGGAAGCCTCCAAGCTCCTAGGCATCGGCGAGCGCACGCTCTACCGCAAGCTCAAGGAATACGCGGGTTAGCGCTGGGTGAGAACATGACGGCTCCGAGCGCCCCGCCCTCCCAAGGAGCCAAAGTCGGCGCTCGGAACCATGTTGCGCGCCGAGGCCGCAAGCCCCGGCCGCAACGGGCCAATCCTGGCTGAACCGCGCTCGGATCGCGAGCGCGGTCCGCTCGTCCCTTGCTTACTCCTCCTCGCCCGCCTGTCCGCCGCGGCGGAGTTGGACGAGGACGCTCATGTCTTCGAGGGTCGAGGTGTCGCCGGTGCTTTCGACGCCCGCGGCGATGTCGCGGAGGAGCCGGCGCATGATTTTGCCGCTGCGGGTCTTGGGCAGCGAGTCGGTGAAGTGGATCTCGTCGGGGCGGGCCAAGGCGCCGATCTCCTTGGAGACGTGGGCGCGAAGCGCGTCGCGCAGGCCCGCGCTGGGGGATTGTCCCGATTCCAGGGTCACGAAGGCCGAGATGGCCTGCCCCTTGATGTCGTCGGGCTTGCCGACCACGGCGGCCTCGGCCACGGCGTCGTGGCTAACCAGGGCGCTTTCGATCTCCATGGTGGAGAGTCGGTGGCCGGAGACGTTGAGCACGTCGTCGACGCGGCCCATGATCCAGTAGTTGCCCTGGGCGTCGCGGCGGGCGCCGTCGCCGGTGAAGTAGCAGCCGGCCACGGTGCTCCAGTACTGGTCCTTGTATCGCGCGTCGTCGCCGTAGAGCGTGCGGAGCATGCCCGGCCAGGGCTTGGTGATGACCAGGAACCCGCCCTCGTCGGCCCCGACCGGCTTGCCGTCCTTGGTGACGATGTCGGGGACGACTCCCGGAAGAGGGCGCGTCGCCGAGCCCGGCTGGGTCGGGGTCGCCCCCGGCAACGGCGCGATCATGATTCCGCCGGTCTCGGTCTGCCACCAGGTGTCGACGATCGGGCAGCGCCCCTTGCCGATCACCTCGTGATACCAGATCCAGGCCTCGGGGTTGATCGGCTCGCCGACGGAGCCGAGAAGCCGGAGGCTCGAAAGATCGTACTTGTTGGGGTGCTGCTCGCCCCACTTCATGAACGCCCGGATGGCGGTGGGGGCGGTGTAGAGGATCGTGACCTTGTGGTCCTGGACGATCTTCCAGAACCGGGCCTCGTCGGGCCAGTTGGGCGCGCCCTCGTACATCACGCAGGTGGCGCCCAGGGCCAGCGGGCCGTAGATGACGTAGGAGTGGCCGGTGACCCAGCCGATGTCGGCGGTGCACCAGTAGACGTCTTCGGGCTTGAGGTCGAAGACCCACTTGGTGGTCAGCGCCGATTGAAGCAGATAGCCGCCGGTGGTGTGGAGGATGCCCTTGGGCTTGCCCGTCGACCCCGACGTGTAAAGCACGTAGAGCGGATGCTCGCTGTCGACCGGCTCGGGGGGACACTCGGCCGAGACGTTGGCCTCAAGCTCGTGCCACCAGTGGTCGCGGCCCTCGGTCCAGGCGACGTCGGTCCCGGTTCGCTTGTGGACGATCACGCTCTCGATCGTCGGGCACTCGGCCGCCGCGTCGTCGGCGTTGACCTTGAGCGGGACCACCTTGCCGCGGCGATAACCGCCATCGGCCGTCACCAGCACCTTGGCCTTGCAGTCGTTGATCCGGCCGGCGAGCGCCTCGGCGCTGAAGCCGCCGAAGACCACCATGTGCGCGGCGCCGATCCGGGCGCAGGCCAGGGCGGCGATGACGAGTTCGGGGATCATCGGCATGTAGATCGCGACGACGTCCCCCTTCTTGACCCCCTGGCCCTTCAGGACGTTGGCGAACTTGCCGACCTCGCCGAGCAGGTCTTGATACGTGAGCGTTCGGCGTTCGCCCGGCTCGCCCTCCCAGACCAGGGCGGGCTTGTTCTTGTTGGGCCCCTCGCAGTGGCGATCAATACAGTTGTACGAGGCGTTCAACTCGCCGCCGACGAACCACTTGGCGAACGGCTCGTTCCAATCCAGCACCTTGTCCCAGCGCTTGGACCAGGAGAGCATTTCGGCCTGCTCGGCCCAGAAGCCTTCGGGATCGTCTTTCGCCCGGTTCCAGAGCGCCTGATATTCGTCGAGGCTCTTGATCCAGGCGTTCTTCGAGAATTCGGGAGGAGGCGGGAACACCCGGCTTTCCTGCAGAACGCTCTTGATCGATCCGCCATCGGTAGGGGAGGCCGTTTTCTCGGAGGCCATGTTCGCACGCTCCAGGATCGCGAAGGGAGGAGAATTCGAAAAGCCCAACGCCCGCGGCGTCGCCGCGTCGTGAAGATATCGGTATTAAGGCCGGTCGTGCCCGGATCTTAAGCCTCCCCGCGCGGGGAGTCAATCATGGGCCGCCTCAAAGCGCCGCCGCCGTCGCTTCAAGCAACAGCTTCATCTCAAGCCGCTGAAGTCGACGCGCCAGCGTCCGCTCCCGGGTTCCCGGACGCGCCCCGGAGCACAGGTCGATCAATGCGAAGGGGTCCCACGCGCCCGAGCCGATCAAACGGGCGGTCCACCGCTCGTCGCCGTGGTTCTCAAGCTCGGTTCGAGCGGCGTCGGCGAGTGTTGGAAACAACGGGTGCTTGCCGACCCGTCGAAACCAGTAGGAGGCGTTGCCGGGGTCGGGTTCGCGACGGTGGGCGACGCCATGCCAGTAGGCCGAGAACCGCCGCTCGCCCAGGTCGTCGGCCTCTTGCGCCGCTTCGTGGCTTGCGGACCAGAAGTCGTGAACCTGCAGGAGGCCCGCCAAGAGCGCGAGCCGGTCGGGGCGGGAGGCGGCCGGGAAAAGTTGGCCGACGCCATCCTCGGACAAGGCCACGGCCAGCGCCGGCCGGACCGGAGGCCGCTGGATGAGCGCGGGCCCCGTCGACGAGTCGTCCCCCAAGGCCGCGAAGGCGAGGGCGGCGATCAGGTCGAGCGGCCGGCCGTCGGCGACCGCCGAGGCCGACTCGCCCGATTCAAGGCGCTGAATGACGTCGGCGACCGATCGACCGTCGGCCCTCAGCGAGGGGCGTCCGTCGGTGATCTCGATCCGCTCCCACAGTTGGCTCATCGCAAGGCCCGGCGCTTAGAGGAAATAGCTTTGGATCAGTCGAAACACGTCTTGATACGTCGCGAAGACCATGAGGAACAGCACCATCAGCAGGCCGATGTAGGTGCCGGCGATCAGGGCCGAGTCGGGCAGGGGGCGTCCACGGACCTTCTCGGCGATCAGGAAGACCATCTGACCGCCGTCGAGCGGCGGGATGGGCAGGAAGTTGAGCACCGCCAGGTTGATGCTGATGAAGCCCAGGAAGTAAAGGAACTCGCCGAACCCGGTGTTGGCCGCCGAGTAGGCCACCTGCGCGATCAGGATCGGCCCGCCGAGGTTGGTGGGGCTGACCCGGCCGGAGAAGAGGCTCCGGATGGTCGCGTACATCATCTTCACGTTGTCGACCGTCTCGTTCCACCCCTCGCTCAGGGCGGCGAGCGGCGGCAGAGGGGGGAGCGTCCGCGAGGCGGGGAGGAATTCGAGCCCTCGATCCGGGTTGAACCATTCGGGGTCGATCTCGGGCGTGATGGAGACCGGCTTCGCGTTCCCCTTGATCGTCAGCGAGACGGCCTGAAGCGGCAGCGATTGGACCAGGCTGAAGGCGAACGGCCAGGCGGCCTCCTTGCCGTCGAGGGCCAGCGTCTTCTCGCTCGGCAGGAGCAGGACCTCCTCGCCCTCCGGGGTCAGGCCGCGCGCCCGGCCTTGGGTTTTCGGGGTCGTCAGCGCATCGATCACGTCGCCGGGCTTGAGGCCCGCCTTCGCGGCCGGCGAGTCGGGGCGAACGGCGGCGATGGTCGGCTTGATCGGGAAGCTGAGGCCAAGGCTCGGGATCTCCAGGTCCTCGGTCGGCATCACCGCGCCGGAGTTGAAGGTGGTCGGCAGGGGGTTGGGCGTGGCGGTCAGCGTGATCGTCAACGGAGCCTCGCCCGCCTTGTCGGTTCGCTCGACCTCAAAGGTCAACGGCTCGCCCGCGCGGTCGAAGCAGAGGGTCGCCAACCGCATTGGATCGATGTCGCCCTGGCCGTCGACCTTGACGATCCGATCGCCGACCTCGAAGCCCGCCTCCTTGGCCGGCGAGTCCGTCTGGATCGCGCTGATGGCGCCGTAGTCCAGGCGGAAGCCGAAGTCGACGAAGTGGTTGGGCGGCAAGGTGACGGACGACCGGGTCGGTTGCGAGGCGCCCGGCTTGGCGGTTCCCTTGAAGGGACGCTCCTCCACGACGATCTCCAGCGGCTTCGAGGCGTTGCGGGCCGAGAGCAGCAACAGGTCTTCGGCCGACTCGATCGGCGCGGGGGTTTCTCCCGCGGGGGCCGCGGCGACGATGGTGGCGACGAGCGGGTCGGACGTCGACCGGGGCGGCCAGGGGAACTTCGGGGCGTCGGTGGTTCCGGCGGGGGGCTGATAGTCGACCACGTCAAGCGAGGGGCCGGGCGTGATGCCGATCGTGGGCCGGTCGCTCGACGCCTCGCGTCTCGGCTGGATCATGAAGTCGAGCGGCTGCTCAACGCCCGGTCGCTTGACCTTGAAGCTGATGACCTGATCCTGAACGCTCAGATTGACGGCCTTCATCAACTCTTGAAAACCGACATCGGTCGCGCCGTCGATCTCGATGATGTCGTCGCCGGGACGCAATCCCGCCTCGTAGGCGGGGGAGCCCGCGACCACGTCGCCGACCTTCGCGGCGACCTTCTCGCGCTCCTGGCCGAAGGCGTAGGAGAAGCAGACGACGGCCAGCAGCAGGTTCATGATCACGCCGGCCGAGATGATCGCCATCCGGGCGCCGACCGACTTGTTGCTGAAGGAGCGAGGGTCGGTCGTCTTGGCCTCGTCGGCCTCGCCGCCTTCCTCCCCCTCGCCCAGCATCTTGACGAACCCGCCCAGCGGGATCGCGGCCAGCACGTACTCGGTCTCGCCCTTCTTGAAGCCGAAAAGCGTCTTGCCGAAGCCGATGGAGAACTTCTCGACCTTGACGCCGTTCCACTTCGCCAGGAGGAAGTGACCCAGCTCGTGGATGAAGATCACGAAGCCGAGCCCAAGGGCGACCTTGAGGATGTTCCAAACAGTGCTCAGGGTGTCCAACGTTGAACCTCCAGCCGGGCCCGGGCGTCGACCTTCCACAACTGGTCGAGCGTGGGACTGGGATCGTATTCGTGATGGTCGAGCCCAGCGCGGCAGGCGCGGGGGATGTCCAGAAAACCGATTTCGCCCCCGAGGAACCGCGCGACGGCCACCTCGTTGGCCGCGTTGAGGGCCGCGCCGGCCGTCCCTCCCCGCTTCATGACCTCGTACGCCAAATCGAGCGCCGGGAACGTCTCGCGATCCGGCGGCTCAAACCGCAAGGCCGAAGGCTTGGTCAGATCGAGCCGGGGCCCCGGGCAAGGGGTCCGATCGGGATGCGTCAGGGCGTATTGAATCGGCAAGCGCATGTCGGGAGGCGAGAGCTGGGCGATCACGCTGCCGTCGACGAACTCGACCATCGAGTGAACGACGCTTTCGGGGTGGACGACGACCTCGATCTGGTCGGGCTCCAGGTCGAAGAGCCAGCGGGCCTCGATGACCTCAAGCGCCTTGTTCATGAGCGTGGCCGAATCGATGGTGATCTTCGGCCCCATCCGCCAGGTCGGGTGGTTGAGCGCCTCTTCGGGCGTGACGTTCAGCAGTTCGCGCCGGGGCCTACCCCGGAACGGGCCGCCCGACGACGTGAGGATCACCCGACGGACCTCGCGGCGGGCGCCGGCCTGCATGGCCTGGAAGATCGCCGAGTGTTCGCTGTCGACGGGGAGCAACCGGGCGTTTCGCCGTTTCGCCAACTCCATGACGAGCGGACCGGCGACGACGAGCGTTTCCTTGTTGGCCAGGGCGACGGTCTTGCCAGCCTCGAGCGCCGCCCAGGTTCCCTCCAACCCCGCGGCGCCGACGATGGCGTTGAGCACCCGGTCGGTCGCCGGATCCTGGACCATCCGGATCACGCCGTCGCGGCCGACCAGCACCTCGACCTCGACATCCCGAAGCGCCGCGCGAACCTCACCGATCGGCTGATGGTCCGTGACGGTGACGAAGTGGGGCGAGGACGAACGGACTTGCTCGATCAGTCTTTCCCAATTTGCGTGGGCGCTCAGGCCGTGGGCGCGAAGCCGGCCGGTTGTATCTGATCCGATGACGTCCAGCGTGCTTCGGCCGATCGACCCCGTCGAGCCCAGCACCACGACGCGCGTGGTGGAATCCCCTCGCCCCATCTCCGCTCCCATCCCCCGCGGCCCCGTCGTATTCGATCCACGCCCGCGCGGGCGACCCCCATAGCACTATAGATGTTCGCCCGATCCGCGACAAGGCGGCCCGCGCCATCGCGGCGCGATCGGCGGCCGCCGCCCGCCGGGATCCGGGATCAAGGAGTCTTCGCTCCCTCGGTCCCGCGTAGGTTGGCCGCGGCGATCGTTCGGAACCAGACGAAGGTGGCGTCGTCCCCAGCGCAGCGCTGAAGGAGGCGGCGGGCCTCGTCGGTCCGGCCGCGGTTGAGGAGGAACTCGCCGACGATGAACTCTGAGTTGCCCCGGCGGTCGGGGGGGATGGAGTCCAGAATCTCGTTGACGGGGGCGAGATCGAGCGGGGCCTTGCCGTCTCCGGCCAGCGAGTCGCGAAACAAGGCGAAGATCGCGGCGGTCTTTGGCGCCGATTCCCCCAGGTCGGTGATGAGCGTTTCGAGCGCCTCGCCGCGGCGGTTCGCGTCGTCCAGTTCGTCGAACACGAGCATGAGAGCCGCGGCCAACATCGGGTTGGGATCGGCGCGGAGCGCGGCCTCCAGCGGGCCAACCGCCTGGGCCGGCTCGCCGTTGAGCCAACGGAAGTAACCGACGAGCCCCGGCGCGGCGACGCCGGGCTGGGAGACCACGGCCTCGGCCAAGGCGCGGGCGTCGTCGGCGTCTCCCCGGCCGGTGCGTTGGCAGAAGAGATGCCACTCGTTCCATGAGATGCTGGGATAGCGCTCGCTGGTTCGGCGGAACCAAAGCTCGGCCCGCTCCCAGTCCTCAAGGTGTTCGTTGGCCGCGGCGGCGCAGAGCATCGCCCAGCCGGCCCAGGTCTCGGCGGCGGCCTCGGCGTAGTCCCGCGCCTCGTCCCACTTGTCCTGGTCCATCAGCGCGTAGGCGATCTGGACGCGGACCCGGGCGTGCTCCAGCCCCGTCTCTTCGGTCTTGGTCAAAAAGTCGTCGAGCGTGCTTCGCCAGCGGTCGTGGTCTCCCTTGCCCATGTAACAGTCGGCGAGCCGCTGGTAGGCCCACTGGTCGGGGGAAATCTCGATGTAGCGCTTCAGGCGGGCCTCGGCCTCGTCGTACCGCTTCAACTCGAAATACTTCCTCCCGAGCGCTCCCAGGAGGGCGGGGGAGTCGCCGGCCTCCTTCTCCCAAGCGGCGACCTCGTTTTGGGCCGCCTCCCAGTCGAACTCAACCAGGGTCGCCATGGCGAAGGGGCAATGCGGGCTGACGTACCGAAGAACTCGAGCGTGCTTCACCTTGTTTTTCGTTTCCGACGTGATGATCGCGCAAAAATCGCGCGCGGTCGCCGAGCCGTGACCGAACGCGACGCCCCCGATGATTTGCCAGGTGGGGTGGCCGATCCGCAGCAGGGCGTCCATCATGCGGTGCTGCGACGGCTCCACGTCGACCAGGTCGAGGCGGTCGGCGAACCAGGTGAACGACTCGCCTCCGCCCGCGGAATTGCCCATGAAATCCAAGAAGGGCCAATAGCGGTGGTGGGCGACCAGGGGCTGAACGTCATCCCAGTAGTCGTCGGCCGGCACCACCCAAAGCTTGGTCATGAAGTAGAGCCGCCGCCAAACGTGGGCGAAGCGGGCCTCGCGGGCCAGGTGGGCCAAAACGCCCCAGGAAAGCTCGCCCGGGTCCGCTCCCGGCTTGCCCGCGGCGTCGAGCGCCTGGACGACGGCCAGCTCATCGGCCGGATCGTCGAGCGCCTCGCGAACGGTCGCCGGCGCGTCGCCGAGCGCCTTCAGCTTGACCGGAAAGAGCTTCTCGAAGACCTCGGGGGCGAGGACCGTCATCTGATGCTGATCGCCGAGGTTGCCGTTCTCGCAGATCACGTCGTAGGCTCGTTCGCACTCCGGCGCGACCTCCAGCGCGGCCTTCGCCGCGTCAACGCCGGCGCGAGTGTCGCGCGGGAACTCCAGCGCCATCATCCTCAAATAGGCGGCAAGCCGGGCGTGGGGCCCCTTGTGATCGGCCAGCCGCTTCACGTCGAAGTTGAGGCGAGCGTCGATCACCTCGACCCAATCGGGCGGGGGAGTGGGGTTCTCCGCCGCCTCGTCGAGTTTGTTCGCGGCGTCGAGATCGTCGATGGCCGCGTAGTCGTAACCGAGGAGCGTCCGGACGAACGCCCGATCCCGGAGCGCCCGGGCCGACTTCGGCTCCCGAACGACCAGCCGCTCGGCGTAAAGCAGCGCCCGAGCGTCGAACGCCCGATGCGCGGCGCTCCAATGATGGCCGGAAAGCGCGCCAAGCTGGGCGTAGGCGCGGGCCAGCGCGCCGAGCCGCTCGGGAGATTCGCCGTCGGTTCGGATCGCCTCGTGCAGCGCCCGGACGGCGGCGAAGTTCTCGACCAGGCCCAGGCTCTCCATTTTCTCCTCGACGCCGGCCGGCGCGGGAGCCTCGGCGCGAACCTTGTTCGGCTCGCCCTTCAGGCCGAGTTGCTTGAGCATCCCGGCGAACTCGGTTCGCGCGAGGGACTCGGCGAGCCCGGTGAGCGTCTGGTCGTAGCCGACCCGATCGGGATGGTCCCCCAACTCGGCGACCAGCAACGTCTCGGCCTCGTCTCCCTCGCCCCGGCGGAACAGAGTTCGCGCCCGCTCCTGGCGAAAGAGGATGAGGACGTCGACGGCCTCGCCGGCCTCGGCTGA
>Ga0180215_1002574_pt1 | contig 18113 bp, 14 predicted proteins | sample eDN3rd37CBELigBY_FD_128871 | JGI IMG/M metagenome (GOLD analysis project Ga0180215, IMG submission 128871) | Enriched backyard soil microbial communities from Emeryville, California, USA - eDNA 3rd pass 37_C BE-Lig BY (version 2) (version 2) | ecosystem: Environmental > Terrestrial > Soil >... | reverse complement strand
TCCTCCTCCAATCGTTTTTTTCTAATTTCCTTTATTTTATGAAATTCGAATATATGGAGGTTTGCTTGGACTAAGATGTGTGCTGCTGTCCAGAAATGTTGACACTTAACAATCTCCTTAGGTATTATACCCATATGGGTATACTAAGGGTTCGGAAGGAGAGAGACGGATGAGAGAATTCGAACCATTAACAAGTGTCGAAGCGGCGAAAGAATTTATAAGGCGTTATCCACTATCGTTTCTATATATAACGATGACGGGCTGCAGCGTTTGTCATGCCTTGCAGCCGCAAGTGCAGAGATTATTGACGAAGTACCCGGAAATTCAATTGGGGGCGATCAATGCGCAGGAGGTTCCGGCGGTCGCCGGCAGTTTTTCTGTTTTTACCGCGCCTGTTTTATTGCTGTATGTCGAAGGGAAAGAATATATACGAGAAGCGCGAATCGTTCATCTGGATCTGCTAGACGAAAAAATCCGAAAAATCTACGGCCTAGTGACGGGATAATCATGCAGAGGAGAATGACAATAGGATGAATCAGTGGAATGAACGGTTCGGATTGGACGAATATGCATACGGTGAGCAACCCAATGCCTTTATCGCTGAACAAGCTCATCGTTTCAAAGGAGAGCGAATCACCGCCTTTGCGGAAGGCGAAGGCAGGAATGCGGTGTTCTTGGCAAGGGAAGGGTATCGGGTGACAGCATGGGACTATGCAGAGAATGGGTTGAGGAAAACGGAAAAGCTTGCGGAACGGCTTCGTGTAAAGGTGGAGACTGAGCTGAAGGATTTGCTGCACGATTCGGTCCCTTTGGAAGCGTATGACGGCGCCTTTATGGTTTTTGGGCATTTTCCAAAAGCGAATCAAAGAACCGTGCTCGACAAATTGCTCGCTGTAGTCAAGCCAGGCGGGATCGTCATGCTGGAGGTTTATTCGGAGGATCAGATTCGTTATCAGACCGGCGGTCCTAAAGCAGTCGATATGCTCTATAACCCAGCTGATTTACTGGCATGGGCAAGCGGTTACGAGGTGCTGCATTTCTTTTACGGAGAGCAGAAGAGAGAAGAAGGGCGGCTTCATACGGGGGTTGGGCATGTAATCCAAGTCATTCTGGCCAAAAATCTGCGATAGGCGCGGATAGACACGCAGCTGAGTTATCTCTTCATAATCGCAGAGCAGGCACCCGACAGGGTGCCTTATTGCTTTAAATCGACATTTTTTTGGGAATACCTAATGTGATAACCTTACTATGGAGTTATTTGGGGGCAGTAAGCTTCATGAAATTTATTAACCTGACTTCTGAACTAGTTGTAGGCTTTTTTATGCTATTCATAATCGTTAAAGTCGTAGGAAGAAAGATTATTACCCAAGTAACGCCATTCACATTTATTACTGCTGTTGTAATAGGTGAAATACTTGGAAATGCACTTTATGATCCTGCAATTAAGATTATTGATATTATCTTTTCCATGTGCCTATGGGGATTATTGCTGCTCATCGTCGAATACATAGGACAGAAATCATTGTGGTTCCGAGGCATTGTGGAAGGGAAGCCGGCCGCTCTCATAAAAAACGGGGTCATAGACCGGAAAGAATTGAAAAAGAACCGGATGAACCTCAATCAGTTGCAAAGCTTGCTTCGGCAAAGCGAAACCTTTTCGATTCGGGAAGTAGCCTATTGCTATCTGGAGCCGAACGGCTCGATCAGTATACTTAAAAAGGCGAACTATCAGAAAACAACACAAGAGGACTTTAAAATTCCGGGAAAGCCGGTTCATGTTCCTGTTACCCTCATTCGAGACGGAAAAGTGCTGTGGGATGAGGTCAAAGATTTGGGGTTTGACGAATCCTGGTTAAAGAAGCAGCTCTCCTCCCAACATGTTTCGGATTATAAAGACGTTTTAATCGCTGAATGGTTAGTTGGGGACGGGATTTTTGTGCAGACCTATACGCAAGCTTAAACAACGGATATATAAAGGAGTGGTGATCATGTCAATCCTGGAACCCTTTTACAGGCTTTATCCTTGGTAATCCCAAGAGATAAAGCCTTTTTTCTTTGATCTAATGCGGTGAACGGTACTATAAATTACGCAACCAAAAAAGCTGACACCGGTTGAATACCGGTGCCAGCTTAACTGTCCTTACTTTTGTGACGAAGCCTTTATTCATTTAAGCTAGCCGCATCTTAAAATCTTCATAGCCGAATTCGCGCACCACTCGGCAATCGCCATCTTTCCCTTGAATAGCGATTGCCGGAAGCGCCATGCCATTGAATGTGTTGGTCTTAACCATCGAATAAATCGCCATATCCCCGAACACGAGGCGGTCTCCAGGCTTTAAGGGCTGATCGAACGAATAATCTCCGATGACATCCCCAGTCAAGCAGGTTTGGCCTGTAAGACGATAAGTAAACGGCTTCTCTCCGGACTCACCGGAACCGAGAAGAGGAGGACGATACGGCATCTCCAATACGTCCGGCATATGGCAAGTCGCGGAGGTGTCCAGAATCGCAATATCGATCCCATTCTTATGAAGGTCAAGCACGGATGTGACTAAGTAGCCTGCGTTGAGCGCGATGGCTTCGCCCGGCTCCAGATAGACCTTCAGGCCGTATTGCTCCTGCATTCTTTTAATGCAAGCTTCAAGGGTGGCTAGATCATAATCGTCTCTCGTGATATGGTGGCCGCCGCCGAAATTGATCCATTCCATTTGCGGCAGCCATTCTCCGAACCTTGCTTCGACCGCACGCAGCGTCGTCTCCAAGTCGTCGGAGTTTTGCTGGCACAGCGTATGGAAGTGCAATCCGGATACGCCGTCTAGCAAATCCGGACGGAAATCCTCCTGTTTGACGCCGAATCTGGAGCCAGGCGAACACGGGTCATAGATCTCGTGTCCCACCTGAGTGGAGCATTCCGGATTGATGCGCAAGCCGACCTGCCGACCGGCTTGAAGGGCTTTGTCTTTAAACTTCTCCAGCTGCGAGAAGGAGTTGAAGATAATATGATCGCAAATGGAGATGATTTCATCGATCTCATCTTCCCGATAAGCAGGGGCAAAGACGTGGTTTTCTTTGCCCATTGCTTCGTGGCCTAGCCGTGCTTCGAATAAGCCGCTTGCGGTCGTGCCGTTCAAGTATTCGCCAATGAGGGGATACAGAGCTGTCATAGAAAAAGCTTTTTGGGCCAAAATAATCTTTGCTCCCGTACGCTGCATGACGCCGTTCAATATTTTAAGATTTTTCTCAATGAGCGCCTCATCAACGACAAAACAAGGCGTAGGAAGTTGCTCAAACCGCATCTTAACGAACCAACGCCGGTTGTTTTTGAGTTTGGAGCGATTCCTCTCTGTCATCAACCAATACAGGATTAAAATCTTCTACCCATGGAAGTCCCCATTTGTTCAGCTCTTCCATGAACGGATCCGGATCGAATTCTTCGATGTTGTATACGCCCGGCTTGTTCCATTTGCCGGTCAGAATCATAGCTGCGCCGATCATGGCGGGAACGCCGGTTGTGTATGAGATCGCTTGAGAGCCGACTTCTTTATAGCACTCTTGATGGTCGCAAATATTGTAGACATAGTACGATTTATATTCGCCGTCTTTTTTGCCTTGAATAATGCAGCCGATGTTCGTTTTGCCGACTGTGCGCGGTCCCAGCGATGCCGGATCCGGCAATACAGCTTTCAAGAATTGAAGAGGAATAATTTTCTTTCCTTCGAATTCAATCGGCTCGATCGAAGTCATGCCAACGTTCTCCAGCGCACGAAGATGTGTCAGGTAGCTTTGGCCGAAGGTCATGAAGAAGCGAATTCGCTTCAGTCCCGGCATGTTAAGCGCAAGGGATTCGAGCTCTTCATGGTAAAGCAAATACATGTCCTTCTCGCCAACCCCGTCGAAGTCATAGACGCGTTTGATTTCCATAGGCTTGGTTTCGATCCATTCGCCGTTCTCCCAGTATCTGCCGTTAGCGGATACTTCGCGGATATTGATCTCCGGGTTGAAGTTCGTCGCGAACGGATAGCCGTGATCGCCGCCGTTGCAGTCCAGAATGTCGATATATTCAATCTCGTCGAAGTAATGCTTGAGTGCATAAGCGGAAAATACGCCTGTTACGCCCGGGTCGAATCCGCTGCCGAGAAGAGCTGTAATGCCGGCTTGCTCGAAACGCTCGCGGTATTCCCACTGCCATTTGTATTCGAACTTCGCTGTATCTTCCGGCTCATAGTTGGCGGTATCCATGTAGTGGGTTTTAGTTGCCAGACAAGCGTCCATAATGGTCAAATCCTGATACGGCAGCGCCAGGTTCATGACGATATCCGGCTTCACCTCTAGGATTAATTCGATGAGATCCTCTACGTTGTCGGCATCCACTTGAGCAGTCGTAATTTTCGTTTTGCCGCCGTCCAGTTTTGCTTTTAGCGCATCGCATTTCGATTTGGTACGGCTTGCGATGCAAATTTCTTCAAAAACCTCGCTGTTTTGTACGCATTTGTGGATAGCTACCGACGCCACTCCACCACAACCGATAATTAGTGCTTTTCCCATCTCTCAATCTCCTTACCTCGTCATTTTTTCTGATTCTGGCCGTGTTCGTTGAATCCAGATGATTGTTTTCGCTTTTTACGCACAAAAAAAACAAGTGGCAAAAACGCATCATCGCGTATCACACTTGTTTGGATATAATTTAGAAATATTAAATGCCCCCGTAACGCGGGACATAGCTCTCCTGAGGAAGCTCCCTTAATATTCAAAATATATCGATAACGAATCAGAGTCTATATAGCAAATAATCACTTTTACCACTCTTATTGATCGTTTCACAAGTTAATGTGCGATGCAATGCACTGGTCGTTAAGCAACCAAACTTATAAAATTTGAGCTGTTCGCTCAATCAATAAGGCAACCAAAGTTGCCAGTCGGCATTTGACCCGGCTGTCCGTATGGCCTTAACTTCCTAAAGTGGATGTGGTCAAAAATTATCTGCTTGGAAAGACTCCTCATATATTTTGAATAACAGCTTTCCAATAACGCAATATCATAATATCACAAATGATCTAGATAGCAATAAGAAAATTTTAAAAATCTCGTGAAAACTCGATTAATTTTTTTTAACCCGGCGCAATATGGGAAATTGTGCTTGGTTTTGACGAATCCCGTTCTAAATAGGAGCTTGTGTAAACCTCTCCAAACTTACTATTGACATTTGGTCTATATGTTATAGACTGGTAATATAAGGTGGTCGATACCTTATAGACCAAGGAGGAATGAAATGAACGGATATAAACTTACAGAAAGCGAAATAAAGTTTACCGATTTAATCTGGCATAACGAACCGATCGGTTCCGGCGATCTTGTGAAGCTATGTGAAAAAGAAATGAATTGGAAAAAATCCACAACCTACACCGTGCTAAAAAAAATGTGTGAAAAAGGCATTTTCAAAAATGAAGATGCTATCGTTTCATCTTTAATGACAAAGGATGAATATTACGCAAATCAAAGCGTGCGTTTCGTTGAGGATACTTACGGAGGGTCATTGCCCAAATTTTTAACGGCGTTTATGGGAGGAAAGAAACTAAGCAAACACCAAGCAGAGGAGCTGAAAAAGCTGATTGACGAGCACAAGGAGGTGTGATCATGAGCGAGCTGTTTCTTTCCGTTGCAAACATGAGCCTTACAGCAAGCTATGTCATTCTTTTTGTTATCGTAATCAGGCTATTGCTAAAAAAAGCCCCGAAGGTCATTTCCTATGCCTTATGGGCTGTGGTCGCTTTTCGGCTTATTATTCCATTCACATTTGAGAGTGTATTCAGTCTATTGCCAAGGAAAGGGAATGCCGATCCAATCCCTCAAGACAGCATGTTCCAGCAAAGTCCGCAGATTAATAGCGGGATAGAAGCGGTCGATTCATTTGTAGGCGGGGCACTGCCGGCACCGGCTGTTGGGGAAAGCGCAAATCCTTTGCAGATTTATATAGGGATTGGGTCATATATATGGATTTTAGGCATGGCGGCACTGCTCATTTATAGCCTTGTATCGGTGTTGCTCTTAAAGAAGCAGCTTAAAAATGCCCAATTGATAGAGCGGAATATTTACGAAGCTGAGAATTTGAGAACACCTTTCGTACTTGGTTTTTATCGGCCAAAGATTTATTTGCCCGCTGGGCTTCATGCGGAGGAGCGCAGCTATGTCCTGCTGCATGAGCAGACTCACATCAAACGATGCGATCATATGATTAAGCCGTTAGCTTTTTTGGTATTGTCCGTCTACTGGTTTAACCCTCTTGCATGGGTTGCATTCATGTTAATGAGCAGGGACATGGAATTTTCCTGTGATGAGCGTGTGCTGAAAAAGCTGAACATTAATAGTGAGATAAAGAAATCTTACGCTACTTCGTTATTATCGCTTGCTACTGAGAGACGTAATTTGAATGGAAGTCCGCTTGCTTTTGGCGGGGGAAGTGTAAAAGGGAGGATTAAAAACGTGCTGCGTTATAAAAAACCAAAGCTCGGAGTAGTTGTTTGCTCAATTGCCATTTTGTTAGCAGTAGGGATTGGATTGATAGCAAATCCTAAAGTTAAAGGTGCAGATGATGTAGACGTTGCAAATTATGAATCAACCCCTGAACAGCCAGAGGAATCAGAAGCAGAAATCGTAAGAGATCAAGTCAATCAGCCATTTTCAATTAAAGGAAACCAAATTAGTGATGATGATCAGGAGAGCATAGTAGCATTCGGTAAAGCTTTTGCAAATTTATATACCGGAGCGGTTGCAGAACAAAAAGCAGTATCATTTAATGACTACATCTCTAATGAGAGCCTTCTTCAATTTACAAATAAAATGCTGGAGTTAGAGCAAAGAATAGAAGTAAAGGGCGGGATAGGCGTCATTTTCGGCTCTGAGAATGAGTTTAAGGAAGCAGAGCTCAAGAAATATGATGATAATCTCTACTACTTAGGGTTGCCTTTTTCCAACCAAGGATCCGGAATGAACCTCAGGATGTTAGTGCGGGCTGAAAACAAAGCATTAAAAATTGTTGATTTGTATTTTGGAAACAAAGATGGTGTAGATACGATTGCAACAGGGCATCCCGCTGATAGAAAACTTGATCCCCAATTATGGGGTGACCAAGCATGGGTTGATGCTGTTTTTAAAAAGCTTGAAAAATATGGATCTGAACTGAATGAATATCGTTAGGCAGGCCAAAGGTTTGCCGAAGCGGACTCGGTTGTAGTATACTCGGAATTAAGTATGCAAAAGGAGGTGAAGGTAGGATGAATCGGGAGTTTGTGAATGATCAAGTGAGCCGGCTGCCCCTCGCGATGGCTGGCATCGTTCATGGTTATGAGCTAGACGGGAGAGGTCTGTCCATTTTTAGCCATACGATTTCACAACTCGCGAAAAGGCTCCTACCTTAACCTGAACGGATCGAACCGGAAGGACGTAGGGATTTTTCCCTGCGTCCTTTTTTTATTGGTAGGGCCTCGCATTAGGAGGAACCCTTATGTTAACGATAAATTGTCAAAATGTAAAAAAATATAACGCCGCCCAGCTGGTCCTGGAAAACGTAACGTTTGAGCTGCACCACGGCGAGAAAGCGGGGCTCGTCGGCCGCAACGGATGCGGCAAGACGACGCTGCTGCGCATGATTGCCAAGCTGGACAGCCCGGACGAAGGCATGCTGGCTGTCCGTAAAAATGCCCGCATCGGCTATCTCCAGCAAATTCCGGACCCGGAAGCGGGCATGACAGTCCAAGAGGTGCTGGTGACTGGCTTCCGGGAACTGCTCGATTGCCGGGAGCGGATGGCGGTGCTCGAATCGGCGATGTCATCACCCGATCTGATTCCGGAACGATTAGAGGCTATGCTCGCGGAGTATGCGAAGCTGCAAGAACGCTACGAACGGGATGGAGGCTACGAGCTCGATGCCCGGATCGATCAGATAGCCGAAGGCTTGCGTATTCCTCGGCAATGGTATTCTCGGCCGTACGATTCGTTGTCCGGTGGGGAGAGGACGAAGGTCGGCCTTGCCTCGCAGCTTCTACAGGAGCCCGAGCTGCTGCTGCTCGACGAGCCGACGAATCATCTCGATATGGCTGCCGTCGAGTGGCTGGAGGAATTTTTGCTGAAATACGGCGGGGCTGTCCTGATTGTTTCCCACGACCGCTACTTTCTCGACAGGATCGTTACGAAGATCGTAGAGCTCGAGGACGGGGAATCAACTGTGTTCCATACGAACTACACGCAATACGCGAAGGAGAAGGAGGAGCTGCTTCTCCGGCAATTCGCCGATTATCAGGAGCAGCAGAAGAGGATCAAAAAAATGCGGGAGACGATCAAGCAGCTGATGGAGTGGGGCAGAGTCGGCGATAACGGAAAATTTTTCCGAAGGGCGGCCAGCATGCAGAAAGCGCTTGACCGGATGGAGAAGCTGAAGCGTCCCGCAATCAATCGCAAGGAGGCGGATTTCGAGCTGCGGCCTTCCGAGCGGTCCGGGAATCAAGTCGTCATCCTCGATGGGGTGAAGAAGCAATACGGGTCGAAGACCGTCCTGTCGGGTGTATCGGGAGAGCTTCACTATGGCGAGAAAGCGATGCTGATCGGGGATAACGGCTCTGGCAAATCGACCCTTCTGAAGCTTATGCTGGGGGAAGTATCCGCGGACAGCGGAGAAGCGCGGCTCGGCTCCCGAGTCGACGTCGGTTATCTCGCCCAGCAGGGGCTCCCGGACAATCCAGAACAGTCCGTGCTGGATTACTACCGGGAGGAAGCTGGAATGGAGGAAGGCGAAGCCCGAAACCGGCTGGCGGCTTATCTGTTCTACGGCGCTGACGTGTTCAAGCCTGTTCGTATGCTCTCAGGCGGTGAATGGACGCGTCTGAGGCTGGCACTGCTCGTCCACAGGAAGCCCAACCTGCTCATTCTGGACGAACCAACGAACCATATGGATATCGCGTCGAGGGAAGCGCTCGAGGAAGCGTTGGAGGATTATCCGGGCACGCTTCTGATCGTGACGCACGACCGTTATCTCATTAACCGACTGGCACAGAAAATATGGGAGCTGGATCGAGGCCGTCTCACGGTCTACCTAGGCGGTTTTGACGAATACAAAGCGGAAAGAGGGCGTAGGAAGATCGAGTCTGTTGTGGTTGAAGCGGGAGAGCGGCGCCGTTTGCGGCCGGAACCGAAATCGAATCGCACGGTCGTAGGCGAGAAGGGTAAACAGGCGACCAGCAAGAATCTCGAAGCGGAGATTGAAGAGACGGAACGGCGGCTGGCAGAGCTTGACGCCGAGCTATGCGAAGTAGAGCAAGATATGGAAGCGGTAGCGCAACTGGAGAGGATCTGGACGGAGAGCGAGGCTCTTCGGGAGCGGCTGGACCGGCTGATCGAGCGGTGGATGGAGGAGCAGGGAGAATAGCGTGCTGTCATTCGCCAGCGGCCGAGATCCGCTGCTTCAAGCGGTCGTTTTCCAGATAAATCAAAAAAAGAAACCGGCAAAATTTGCCGGTTTCTTCTATATATAAACGGTTTACATCCAAACTCGTTCTATGGTATGCTTAGAAAACCCATGTGCCAGTTTTTAAAACAAGACACATGTATTGCATTATATCTACACTTTTATCATACCATGCGGACTGCCGGATTGTCAAATGTGTTTTTCAAAATCTCAAAGGAGTGTGTTCGGAACGATGATTGATGCAAACGATTGGAAGCAAGAGCAAGAGTGGCTGGATCTGGTGACAGCGCAGCTGCAGGCGAGGATCGACAAGCTGGAGCCTGAAGTGACAGGACTTCGCAATCAAGTGACGGACATTCGCAAACGTTTTTGGGAAGAGGTTACGGTTAATACCAGCACGGACGAAGATTTTGAGGAGACCTTCTATAGCATTAAGCAGCAAGAGGCGTTGTTGTCGGAGCGGGAGCGCAGCCACCGCCAGCGCGTGCAGGAATGGAACAATATGAAGCGGCTGCTGCCGTCTCCCTTCTTCGGGCGCATCGATTTCCAAGAGGAAGGCGTCGGTTGCAGCGAGCGCATCTATATCGGCGTGTCATCCTTCGTCGACGATGAGGGGATGAGCTTTCTGGTTTATGACTGGAGGACGCCTATTGCAAGCTTGTACTACGACCATTCCCCGGGAGAGGTCGACTATCGTACGCCCGGCGGGCTCATCCAAGGTACGATGCAGCTAAAGCGGCAATACCAGATTCGCGACGGAAAGCTGCGAAATGTATTCGACACCAGCCTGACGATCGGCGATGAGCTGCTTCAGCAGGCGCTTGGCAAAGGCTCGGATGCGCAAATGAAGAGCATCGTGGCGACGATCCAAAAGGAGCAAAATACGATCATCCGCGACGACAAGAGCCGGATGCTCATCGTGCAAGGCGCGGCCGGCAGCGGCAAGACGTCCGCCGCCCTGCAGCGGGCAGCATATTTGCTGTATAAATACCGCGATAGGCTGACGGCCGATCAAATCGTTTTATTTTCGCCGAATCCGATGTTCAACAGCTATGTATCGACGGTTCTGCCCGAGCTTGGCGAGGAGAACATGCAGCAGACGACATTCCAGGAGTATCTTGCCTTTTGGCTGGAGTCCGACATGAGACTGGAGGGGCCGTTCGATCAGCTCGAATATGTGTTGACGGCACAGCCTGCGCATGCGCTCGAAGCGCGGCTGCAAGGGATTCAGTACAAAGCGTCGGAAGTCTTCCTTCAGGCGCTCCAAAACTACGCAAAATGGCTTTGTCAGGCAGGAATGAAGTTTAGCAGTATCCGGTTTAGAGATCATGAGCTGATTACAGCCGATCAAATGGCAAAGCAATTTTACAGCTACGACAGTTCAGTCCGATTGGAGAATCGCGTCGCTATGCTTCGGGAGTGGCTGCTGCGGGAGCTGACGGTCCTGGAACGCAGGGAACGGGGGGCGAATTGGGTTCAAGACGAGCTCGATTACCTCGATATTGAGCAATACGACGAAGTCTACAGAACGCTGCTGAAGAAGTACCGGCGGGAAGTGGCGGTGTTCGATTTTGCCCAGCAATATGTAGATGCCGCCAGCGAGTTTCCTTTGCAAGAGCAGGGGGAAGAAAACGTATTCGATTTTGCCGATCAGGAGGAAGAGCTGCTTCGCCGGATGGTGGTGAAGGAACAATTCGTGCCGCTGCGGCGGGACGTGAAGCAGTTCAAGTTCGTCGACGTGATCGGACTGTACGGCCAGTTGTTTGGGGATGAGGCCGACTATAACAGGATGACCCGTGCTGACGCGCCTGAATATTGGCCGGAAATTTGCACGCAAACGAGAGAAAAGCTGGACCGGCTTGAGCTGTTATATGAGGACGCAACCCCGTTTCTGTATGTCAAAGAGCTTGTAGAAGGCACGCGAAGGAATACCGATGTGCGGCATGTGTTCGTCGATGAGGGCCAAGATTATTCGCCTTTCCAATATGCCTTTCTTAAACGGTTGTTTCCCCGTGCCCGCATGACGGTGCTTGGCGATTTCGGCCAGGCGATATTCGCTCAAGCGACGAATTTGCATGAGGAGGATTCGCCGCTGGTTCGTCTATATGGCGCAGAAGAAACGAGTCTGATTCGCCTCGTTCGCAGCTACCGCTCTACGCAAGAGATTGTAGCGTTTACGAAGTCTTTGCTGCCGGGCGGAGAGGCAATTATCCCCTTCGCAAGAAGCGGAGGCAAGCCCCTTTTAATAAGATTCGGCAGCAGTGAAGAACGGGCGTCGCGCATGCTGCATGATCTTGAGATGCTAAAGGCCGAGGGCTTTGATTCGATTGCCGTCATTACGAAGACCGCAGCGGAAAGCCGCGAAGCTTACCAAGCGTTGACAGCCAAGGGGGGCGAATCGTTGCGGCTCATTACGAAGGAGACGCTCACCTTCGCGAAGGGGATCTCGATTATACCTGCTTATCTGGCCAAAGGCGTTGAGTTCGATGCGGTGCTGGTCTACGACGCTTCTATTCAAACCTACAACAGGGAAAATGAGCGCAAGCTTTTTTATACCGTTTGTACGCGTGCCATGCATCGTCTTAGACTTTACGCGGCAGGGGAGATGACGCCCTTTATGCGGGGAATTGATCCGGATTTGTATGATGCAGAGTAACGATCGTTAGCATGAAAATAAACGGCCTTAGTCGGGTGAGTTCAGGTCTAAGGCCGTCTAACTGGTTTTACCCGCTATTTCGTTCGTCAGTTTGGAGAAGCCCATAGTACCTCAAATCTTCGTAAGCGTCGCCCTTTCGAATATGATTGCGCAATATGCCTTCAAATTTCATTCCGATCTTCTCCATGACTTTATACGATGCGGGATTTCGAGTCATTGCTGCAGCGTACACACGATTGAGCTTCAGATCTTCAAACGCAAACTGAACCATCCGGGCAGCTGCTTCTGTGCAATATCCATTTCTCCAATAAGGTTTGCCAACCCAGTAACCCAATTCGGCCATATTATGTGCCTTAACGACATGCAGCCCGACAATGCCTAGAAAGGCTTCGCTCTCACTAAGCGTTATTGCAAACGAATAGCCGTCGCCTCTCGCTGCTGCTTCGCTCCTTGCATGAATAAATGAGGATGCCGAGCCCGCGGGATAGGGATGAGGCATATTCAGTGTCGTATCCGCCACATCCTTTTCTCCGGCCAATCTCTCAATGGATTCAGCATCATGAGGCTCAAGCTGCCGCAGCGTCAGCCGTTTTGTTACCAATACTGTCTTCATTTGAATACCTCCATTTTTCTGTTGCGAGTTATAATAGAACGCAAAAAAGCTCCATCCCGTAAGGGACGGAGCTGCTCCGCGTTACCACCCTAGTTGGCGTAAAAAAACGCCCTCTTCGTCATCGTCTAACAACGATGCTTCTTTTTAACGGCAGAATCCCGGGCCCGTCTACCGTTACATTCGGGGGCCTGCTCAGAGGCGATGATTCGACTCGGATATCCTCTGCCTCGCACCGGCCGGCAGTTCTCTGAAAGGCATCACCAAATCTACTTGTCCTCTTCGTCGCATTTCATTATTAATAAATTAGATATACTATATTACTATAGGAATTTTATGTCAATGCCATAATGGTACTGCATTTTGGGCTCAACTAGGAGGTTTGCGAATGCGAAAGGTATGGAAAAGAAGGGTTTTAATCAATGATCCTATTGAGCTGGATCGGGCACAGATCGAGCGGGAATTGCGCGGCGGCAACCAAGTCATTGTCCAGTTCTCACACCCGGATTATTATGGCTCCATTTTGGAGGAAGTGGACGAGCTGTGCGCGCGTTTGGATGAAAATTTCGGTGTCCGCTTCTACGGCCACTATTCCCTCTCGTTCGATGGTCATACGCTTTTGCGGATTCCCCATGTCAAAACGCTGCATCTCAACAGCCTCGCCCAGGCGCACAACACCGAATCGTTGGGCGCGCTGAAGCATTTGTACAGTTTGCACCTAGGCATATACGAGCTGGAGAATTCGGACATTTTGGGATTAGACTCGCTGCAGTCCTTAAGAGAATTAACGATTATGTCGGAAAAAAAGATTATCAACCTGCATCATTTTAAAGCGTATTCACATCTGGAGCATCTGCATGTAGGGGGCAAGGTAAAAAACCTTGACGCTATAGGCGATCTGGAGGGCTTAAATTATCTCGCGCTGCATTCGATCAGCAAATTACCTTTGCATTTTATTAACCGGCTGAAGAAGCTGAAGCATCTTCGCATTTTGCTCGGAGGGCGAGAGCATATTCAGGAAATCGAAGAGAATGAAATCGACGATCTGGAGATCTGCAGAGTACGCGGATTTCATGACCTGAGCAATATCGCGAACTTTCGCGCGCTAACGAGGCTTGTGATCGAGGATCAAATACAACTGCATGAAATCGGCTTTGAACGGGAGATGAAGGCGCTGGAGGAGCTATCGATTTCGAATTGCAAAGGCTTGGGCCGTTTGACGGGCTTGGAGAAATTGCCTTCGCTGCATAAGCTCCGGATTTTCAAAACGGCAATCGATTTTGATTCCTTTATCCATCAAAAGCTTCCAAGCGCTTTGTCTGCAGTGGAATTTGCGACTGCCAAAAGCAAAGTCGATCAAGAAATACAGGAATTATTATTACAGCGGGGCTTTCAGAAGTGGAACAGCTTGTAACGGTAAATTGAAGGGGACGGAACATCGATCTTCGTGGAAAAATCAGGACATCCAGTAACTGGATGCCCTGATTGACTAAATTCCATTGGACTGAGGCCGTCTCCGTCGGCGCAGTGTCAATCCGAAGTCTCCTTTAAAATTGGAACCTGCGCCCAATCGATATCGGACGCCAAATAATAGCTTGTATAGCACGGCTGATTATAGACCACATTCTGCCACGCGACGCCGGTTCTATATTGCGCATCGTGCATCAGGGTATATAGCTTCCGGTCGGTTAGCTCGGTGCTTGTATAGATCCGTATGGCCGTACTGTCTGCCGTTCGAACCAACAGTTCCTCTCTCCAGTCTCCCCATATATCCGCAACGAGACAAGGATTGCCTTTCGTTCCGTTGTTGGAGCGGGTTCCCTCCGCCGTAAGCAGCCGCCCTCTCTTCCAATCATCGATGGTTACCGGGGAGTCGAACGTGCCGTTAATGATTTGCGTCGTCATGTCGGCCGCCCACTTGATGCTCATGTTTGTGCCGGGTGCTTTGCGGTCGATTTGCTCACCCTTCGCCGTCATTAAACCGAAAGATGTTCCGCCATGGATGTCTTCGCTCGGCCATACCTGCAATCCTCTAAGGGCGGGATCGACTTGTCCGACCATCCCGCGTCCTACGTCCTCCGTAGCGAAGCCGCCAAAAAGTACCTCGCCGGTTGCCGCATCGCGCAGCGTATAGCCGTAAGGCCCCCAGATGCCGCTTTCGTGGACCATGAAAATTTCCAAGCCCGGCCGGTCTGGATCGATATTCGCTACGTGGAGCGCATCTCCGTGGCCCAGCTTGGCGATCGTCCCCGGGGCAGCGCTCCCTTCAGGCAAAATACCTTGCGAGCAGTATAACAACGTGCCGTCGTGATCGATCGTTGCCGATCCGTATATGATCTCATGGCAGCCGTCTCCATCGACGTCCGCTACGCTTAAGGAGTGGGCGCCTTGACCGGCAAGCGCCCCCCATTCCTCGTTTAGGCCGTCCATGCAATGGAGCGTATCCCGGAATGGATTGTTCATCGTCACCCAGCCGCTGTCGGCGAACCATGCCTCGTTCAGCTGTTTTCCATCCCAAGAATAGGAGACTACCGCAGCGCGGGTATAATAGCCGCGGGCGAAAATCGCATAGGGCTTCCGGCCGTCCAAATAAGCCACTCCGGCTAAGAATCGATCCACGCGGTTGCCCGGCTCAATTCGGTTCCATGAATAATCGCCCCACATGAGACCGTCGTCATGCCGGCCGGGCTTGTAACGGATCGTCTGCAGTTCTTCTCCCGTCTCGCCGTGCAACACGCTCAAATATTCAGGCCCCTTTAAGACGAATCCTTCGATTGCCCTCAAGTTGTTGCGGCTGCTTCGGCTCGGCGCATACACGTCGAAGAAATAATCGGCCAGTTCCTCCGCATCCGCCCGAGATAATGGATAGCAATAGGTCTTCCCGATGGAACCGCGTGCTTCGTGCTCCCTGTACTCCGTGTCCTGATCACGCACACCGTTCTCTCCAATTCCGAAGCATTGCTCCAACGTTTCCGGCCAATGTCCGGCCTGAACCTCTTCGTGCTCATGCCATGCCATAAACGTATGTACGATATGCTCATAATAATCCCCGCGGCTGAGCCGGTAATCGTCCAGATGGCTGTAACCGGCCGCCTCATCCTCCTGCAGTATCGTAATATAGGTCTCGGAGGCAGTGTTTCCTTCTTGATCGTATCGGACTATCTTCGTGCCCGGTGCTGTCTTGAGCATGACTTCAGCCTTGCCGTCTCCGTCAAAATCGTACACTAGGAGCTGCGAGTAATGGGCGCCAGCACGAATGTTCATGCCTAGATCGATTCGGTAGAGCAGCGTGCCGTCCAGCTGGTAGCAGTCTATATACACGGGCCCGGTGTACCCGGAATGGGATACGTCCTTGGAGTTGGAAGGATCCCATTTGACAAAAAACTCATATTGGCCATCGCCATCGACGTCCCCAACGCTCATATCATTGGCGGAGTAGGTGTACGTTTCGCCTGCGGGCGTAACGCCGTCGGCAGGCTTACGCAAGGGGAGCTCATAGTAGCCGTTCTCCCATGGCTTCACAATCGCGCTTTGGTCGATCTCCTGTCCATTCTTCAGAGCGCAAACGTAATAAGCGGAGGAGAGAGACCCTTCGGCATCCAAATAATTGGTGCTGTCCTGCACCGTCGCGATGCGCACTCCGTCCCGATACAAATTGAAATCGACACCAAGCAAACCTTTATCGCTATAGCCAGTCGCTTCGCCGCCTAACAGTCTCCAACTGAGAAAAACGCCCTCGGATGTATGAAGGGCAACCAATCCACGATCCAGATCCTCGAGCTTCATCATTTGTCTTCTCCCTCCGGCAAGTGTTATTGCTTTTACTGTAGTGCAAAGGAAAGGTATAATCGTCTATAAATATTGTCTATTTCAAGCAAAAAGTTGCAATTATTGCACTGACGAATATGGAGGGTTCCATGAACATTTTCTATAATGCCTCGGGAACGATTAAAATCGACCACCGAAAACGCACAGGTTATTTTACGATGACGAGCCAACATACGCATGATGGATACGAACTATATTATTTATTAGAAGGTCAGCGGGATTTTTTCATTCGGGATCGGACGTACCGTGTGAATCATGGCAGCTTTGTATTCGTCGATAAGGAGGAACTGCATCGGACGATTGATACAGGGGTGCCGAGCCATGAGCGGGTCGTGATCAACTTTACGGAATCGCTGCTCGCCGGCTTTCCGCTGAGCGGGCGCAACGGAGTCGTGACCTTTCCGCCACAGGAGCATTATAAGGTCGAGTTGCTTGTGCGCGAACTGATTGCGGAAGCGAAGGGAACCGCAGCGGGGTGCGACGTTATGCTGGAAGTGCTGCTGAGGCAGCTGCTCCTGCTTCTGTTCCGGGCGCAAGCAGAGCAGTTGGAGCCGGAGTCGCAGCCTTCCTTCACGCATCGGACAATGTCGGAGATCGCCGCTTATGTCGGGAAGCATTATACGGAGACGCTACTGCTGAAGGGCGTTGCGGAGCGATTTTTTATAAGCCCGTATTACTTGAGCCGTAAGTTCAAGCTGTGCACTGGGTTCGGTTTCGCCGAATATGTGCAGCACGTTCGCATTCGAGAGGCCCAGAGGCTGCTGCGGGAAACCGAGCTCAAGATCATAGAGGTTGCGGAGCAAAGCGGAATCGGGCCGGTTGCTAATTTCCACAAGCTGTTCAAGAAGATGAACGGCTGCTCTCCGCTGCAATACCGTAAGAGCCAACGGGCGCTGCAGTCTAACGCAGCGTACGATTGAAGCGTGTTCTGTACATGTAATCCATAAAACGGTTTGCAGAATTGCTATTAAGTTTGGTGTCTGCTCCTGAATCCCGCCGGAGCAATGAGTTAGCCCAAGCTTCCCGCAGCTGGAATGTTTACGGTATATTGGCAACCTTAACGCCAATTGCAGCCATGGTTCTTATGGTTTGGAAGCCAAGCCTGTAATCGGAGAACGGTAAGGAATAAAATATATCTTCAAGAGAAGGCCATCCTGCAGAGGATGGCCTTCAAACTTGCTGTTACAGACAGCGCCGGGAGCCCGGATTGCCGAGTGCTGGATGCCATAGACCGGATTTGTCTTGTAGACGCACGAGCGCGCTGCGCGGATCCCTTAGAGAATCCGTAGTAATTCAAGCCAATTAATCATTCCAGGACTTGTAGATGCGCCGAACGTCGCGATAAGATTGCTTGGGCTTGCGGTATTCATTGACCAAGCCTTTATTGTTGAAGCTGCGTGCCCGATCGCGGAAATATTTGCTATCGCTTCTTAGATCGCCTCTGACGTCGGCGAACTGCCAGATATACGTACCGCCAATTTTTGGGTCGGCTTTAAAGATGGACAAGGCTTCGGTGACGATTCTCGCTTGGTAGTCCTCACTGAACATTCTAGGCTCCCAGC
>Ga0180215_1002573_pt1 | contig 18116 bp, 18 predicted proteins | sample eDN3rd37CBELigBY_FD_128871 | JGI IMG/M metagenome (GOLD analysis project Ga0180215, IMG submission 128871) | Enriched backyard soil microbial communities from Emeryville, California, USA - eDNA 3rd pass 37_C BE-Lig BY (version 2) (version 2) | ecosystem: Environmental > Terrestrial > Soil >... | reverse complement strand
CACTTTCCTTATATCAACACCCTCCGACCAGGCGATTCATCGGTGGATCGAGGCTAAGGCATGACCCATGCAACCACGAGGGTCTGACAGCGTCACCGATATTGACATGCAAGTCGCTACTTGCCTATTGTTTGGCGGTGTGGGTGACGTCTTCAAGGCCTTGGCCGATCCTACTCGCCGGACGATTCTCGACGAGCTGACCGAACGCGACGGTCAGACGCTGTTCGAAATCTGTGCCCGGCTGCTGACCAACCACGGCCTGTCCTCGACCCGGCAGGCGGTCTCGCAGCATCTCGACGTGCTCGAGTGCGCCGGCCTGATCGAGACAAGACGCGAGGGCCGGTACAAGTTCCACCACATCAACACCGCACCGCTCGAACCGATTGTCGAGCGGTGGCTCAAGCAGCCCCGCGACAAGAACACCGAAACCGATGGGGGAGAGGGACCAACATGAGGATCAATCTGACGAGCGTGTTCGTGGACGACCAGGAGAAGGGCCTCCGCTTCTACACCGACGTGTTGGGTTTCGTTCTCAAACACGATGTTCCGGTGGGCGTCGATCGGTGGATCACCGTGGTGTCCCCGCAGGACCCCGACGGCACGGAACTGCTGCTCGAACCCAGCGGGCATCCCGCGGCCAAGCCGTTCAAGGACGCGCTGGTCGCCGACGGGATCCCGTTCACCTCGTTCGCGGTCGACGACGTCGAGGCCGAGTATCGGCGCCTGGCCGGCTTGGGCGTGCGGTTCACGCAGGAACCCGTCGAGATGGGCCCGGTCACCACCGCGGTGTTCGACGACACGTGCGGCAACCTGATCCAGATCGCGCAGCAGGACTAGTTCAGACCACCGAGAACCCGCCGGGCAGCGGCGCACGACCGGTCAGCGCCAGCAGCACCGTCTCACCGTCGCCGAAGTGCACCGCGGTCGACGCGGCCAGCACGGTCGCGCTCCGCAGCGCGTCCTGCGGCAGATCGGCCGGCACCCCGGTGGCGCGGGAGATGTCGAGGCTGTGCACGACGACTTCGAAGACCCGGGTGTCCAGGTAGTCGCCCAGCCGGATGCCGTACCCGCCGAAGACCTTGATGATCGGGTCGCCCACACCTTCGAGGTCGGACAGTGCCTGTGCGACAAGGCGGTCCACCTCGGCGGCGGGATCGTCGCCGAGGGCGCGCCCGGCCTGCACGCCGCGCTCGGTGACACCGGCCGCGTCGGCGCCGGCCAGGTGTTCGCGCACCGCGGCGTAGTACTCGACGGCGTCGGCGAGGTCGGCGGTCTCGGCGGGAGTCTGCAGATACGCGCTGACGGTGACCAGCGAGCGCGATGCGTGCCCCACCAGTGCACGCAGGTCCCAGTCGCCGAGGCCTGGGCCTTCGAACGTCGGCAATGCACGCACCAGCCGGGCGAAAGCCGTTGCCGCCGAAGCGAAGACCTCAATCGTCACGCCGCTCCCGATCCCGCTGCCGCGATCTTCTCCCAGCCCTCGACCGCTTCGGCGCTGCGTGGTTCGGGGCCCACGTAGATCGCCGACGGGCGCACGAGCTTGCCCAGGCGTTTCTGCTCCAGGATGTGCGCGCACCAGCCCGCGGTGCGCCCGCACGTGAACATCGCGGGCATCATCGAGGCTGGCACCTGCGCGAAGTCCAGGATCACCGCGGCCCAGAACTCGACGTTGGTCTCGATGGCGCGGTCGGGTCGGCGCTCGCGCAACTCGGCGAGCGCGGCCTGCTCGAGTGCCGAGGCGACCTCGAAGCGCGGGGCGCCCAGGCGCCTCGCGGTCGCCCGCAGCACACGGGCCCGGGGATCCTCGGCGCGGTACACGCGGTGCCCGAAACCCATGAGCTTGTCGCCGCGGTCCAGGATGCCCTTGACCACCGCGCGGGCGTCGCCGGTGTTCTCGACCTCCTCGATCATCGGCAGCACCCGCGCGGGCGCGCCGCCGTGCAGCGGACCGCTCATGGCGCCCACCGCACCCGAAAGTGCCGCGGCCGCGTCGGCGCCGGTCGAGGCGATGACGCGCGCGGTGAACGTCGAGGCGTTCATGCCGTGCTCGGCCGCGGTCGCCCAGTAGGCGTCGATGGCCTCGACGTGGCGGGGATCGGGCTCACCCTGCCAGCGCGTCATGAACCGTGCTGTGACGGTGGGGCATTCGTCGATCGTGCGTTGCGGCACCGCGGGCTGATAGATGCCGCGCGCGGACTGCGCGACGTAGGACAGCGCCATCACCGACGCACGGGCCAGATGCTCGCGGGCGGTCTCGTCGTCGATGTCGAGCATCGGTGCATAACCCCAGATCGGGGCGAGCATCGCGAGGCCGGCCTGCACGTCGACGCGCACGTCGCCGCTGTGGATGGGGAGTGGGAATGGTTCGGCGGGCGGTAGCCCGTTGCCGAATCTGCCGTCGACCAGCAGACCCCACACGTCGGCGAAGGTGACCTTCTTGTCGACGAGTTCCTCGATGTCGACGCCGCGGTAGCGCAGGGCACCACCGTCCTTGTCGGGTTCGGCGATCTCGGTGGTGAAGGCGACGACGCCTTCCAACCCGGCGATGAAGTCGTCCGGTACGGCTGCCATGCGCCGATTCTCGCACCTGGGCCAGGGGTAGCGTTGTCGCGGTGGGGATACCGGACGATCCGGCGGGTTCAGCGCCGGAAGACTTTGATCTGGCGACCATGCGCGTCGAGTACGTCGAGAAGGACGGTTGCGGTGATCTCGACGTCGACTGGCTCGGCGACGACCCGGCGACCGGCTGGCTGACGTTGCTCCAGACGTGGATCAACGACGCCTGGAAGGCCGGCCTGCCCGACGCCAACGCCATGGTGGTCGGCACCGTCGACGCCGACGGAAGGCCTGTGACGCGCTCGGTGTTGTGCAAGAGCGTGGACCCAGACGGCATCACCTTCTACACCAACTACGACTCCGCCAAGGGCGAGCACCTGGCCGTCAATGCGTATGCGTCGGCGACGTTCCCGTGGTACCAGCTGGGCCGTCAGGTCCATGTACGCGGCGCGGTGACAAAGGTGTCCGCCGAGGAGACCGCCGAGTACTGGTCGAAGCGTCCCCGCGGATCCCAGCTGGGGGCGTGGGCGTCGCAGCAGTCCCGCCCGATCGCCTCACGCGCGGCGCTGCTCGAGCAACTGGCAGAGGTGACCGAACGGTTCGCCGATCTCGACGAGGTCCCGGTGCCGCCCAACTGGGGTGGTTACCGCATCGCCCCCGAGGTCGTCGAGTTCTGGCAGGGCCGCGAGAACCGCGTGCACAACCGCATTCGGGTGACCCGCGGCCGTGTCGAACGGCTCCAGCCCTAGCGCGTGAGACGGTTCTTCGCCGACACCACTCCGCTGCGTTCGCCGGATTTCCGGCGTCTGTGGCTGGCAGGCATACCCACGGTCATCGGCGCCAATCTGACGATCTTCGCGGTGCCGGTCCAGCTGTACGCGCTGACGCAGAACTCGGCCTATGTGGGTCTGGCGGGTCTGTTCGCGCTGGTGCCGCTTGTGGTGTTTGGCCTGTGGGGCGGTGCATGGGCCGACGCGATGGACCGCAGGCTGCTGTTGATCATCGCGTCGGTGGGGCTGGCGGTGTCCTCGGTGTTGCTGTGGGCGCAGGCCGCGCTGGCGCTGAACAACGTGTGGCTGGTGCTGTCGATGCTGTCGGTGCAGCAGGCGTTCTATGCGATCAACAGCCCCACGCGCTCGGCGGCGATCCCGCGCATGGTGCCGGGTGAGCAACTGCCCGCGGCGAATTCGCTCAACATGACCGTGATGCAGTTCGGCGCGATCGTCGGGCCGCTCATGGCCGGGTTGCTGCTCAACTGGGTCGATCTGTCCACGCTGTACCTGATCGACGCGATCACGTGCCTCGCGCCGATCTGGGCGACGTTCCGGCTCACCCCCATGCCCGTCGGCAACGCCGAGCGCGGCTCCGCGCGATGGGGCTTCGGCGCGGTGCTGGAGGGCTTTCGCTATCTCGCGGGCAACCGCGTGGTGCTGATGTCGTTCGTCGTCGACCTCATCGCGATGATCTTCGGGATGCCGCGTGCGCTGTTCCCCCAGATGGCCCACGAGAGCTTCGGCGGACCGGTCGAGGGTGGCACGGTGATGGCGTTGCTGGCGGCCGCGATGTCGGCGGGCGCGGTGCTGGGCGGGGTGTTCTCGGGCTGGCTGCCGCGCGTGCGGCGCCAGGGCCTCGCGGTGGTGGTCGCGATCGTGGTGTGGGGCGTCGCGATGGTCGGCTTCGGCATCGTGGGTGGTCTGGCGCACGGCACCGCCGGGCTGGTGTTGTGGATCGCGTTGGCGTTCCTGGCCGTTGGCGGGGCCGCCGACATGGTGTCGGCGGCGTTCCGTTCGACGATCCTGCAGCAGGCGGCATCCGACGATCTGCGCGGCCGCCTACAGGGTGTGTTCACGGTCGTCGTCGCGGGCGGGCCCCGGCTCGCCGACACGCTGCACGGCGCGGCCGCGGCGGCGGTGGGGACGACGGTCGCGGCCGCGGGCGGCGGAGCGCTCGTGGTGATCGGTGTGGTGATCGCCGCGCTCGCGGTGCCGGCGTTCGTGCGTTACCGCGTCACGGTCGCCCGGCCGCGAGTGTCACGGGATGTGGAATCCGATTCGGTGTGATCGGCAAACTTCTGCGAACGCTGGATGCTGGACAGGTCCTGCGGTTCTGGCGCTAACATCCATCCGTGGCATACCAGACGCAGCAATCAGGTCTTCGCGAACGCAAGAAACAGCGCACTCGCGCGACGCTGATCAGTGCCGCGATCGACCTGTGCGCCCGGCAGGGCTACGAGCAGACCACCGTCGAGCAGATCGCGGCGGCCGCGGAGGTCTCGGCGCGCACGTTCAGCCGCTACTTCGCCACCAAGGATGCCGTGATGCTGGCGTTCCTCGACGACGTCGTAGACCTCGTCGCCGGTGAACTCGCGCAGCAGCCGCCCGAGCTCGGTGAGCTCGATGCGGTCTTCTGTGCGCACATCACGGCGTTCGAAAAGACGAGGGTCGCGATGCCGGGTCAGCTCACCGACGACCGGTTGCTGGCCGCGGCGCGCATCTTCACGTCCTCGCCGTCGCTCATGCAGGCCACGATGGGCTTTCGGCCCGCGCCGCTGTTCGAGGTCCTCGCCAAGCGCATGGGCGTCTCGGCCGACGACCGCAAGATCGCGCTGATCGCGTCGCTGTGGAACGCGATCATGACGACGGCCCTGGTTCAGCTGGTCCCCGACGTCGATTGGGCAACCGTGACCGTCGAGCGCATCGTCAACCAGATGCGCACGACATACGCCGAGTTTCTAGAGGTGGCCGGCCGCAGGCACGAGTTCGCGTGAGCAGTTGGTCACCCCCCGCGGGCAGGCCGGAGTGAATGCGACTACCTTTTGTAGAGCAGTCTCACCTAGAGCAGTAGTCGGTTCCCAACGACTTCCCGACGAGGATGAAGGGATTCCCGTGGCCGAAAAACCGTCGAATGGGCAGGAGCACGCCACCGTCAAGTACCCGGGTGGCGAGCTGGATCTGGAGATCGTCCATGCCACCGAGGGCGCTGACGGTATCGCGCTGGGCTCATTGCTGGCCAAGACCGGCTACACGACCTACGACGGCGGGTTCGTCAACACCGCCTCGACCAAGAGCGCGATCACGTACATCGACGGTGACGCGGGGATCCTGCGGTATCGCGGCTACCCGATCGAGCAGCTTGCGGAGAAGTCGACGTTCATCGAGGTCAGCTATCTGCTGATCTACGGCGAACTCCCCACCGCCGAGCAGTTGGAGACGTTCACCAACCAGATCCAGCGGCACACGCTGCTGCACGAGGATCTCAAGCGGTTCTTCGACGGTTTCCCGCGCAACGCGCACCCCATGCCGGTGCTGTCCAGCGCGGTCAACGCGCTCTCGGCGTACTACCAGGACTCGCTGGATCCGCTGGACAACAAGCAGGTCGAGCTGTCGACCATCCGCCTGTTGGCCAAGCTACCGACGATCGCGGCGTACGCGTACAAGAAGTCCGAGGGCCAGCCGTTCCTGTACCCGGACAACTCGCTGAGCCTGGTGGAGAACTTCCTGCGGATGACGTTCGGTTTCCCGGCCGAGCCCTACGAGGTCGACCCGGAGATCGTGCGCGCGCTGGACATGCTGTTGATCCTGCACGCCGATCACGAGCAGAACTGCTCGACCTCGACGGTGCGTCTGGTGGGCAGCTCGCAGGCCAACCTGTTCACCTCGATCTCCGGTGGTATCAACGCGCTGTGGGGCCCGCTGCACGGCGGCGCCAACCAGGCTGTGCTGGAGATGTTGGAGAAGATCCGCTCGCAGGGCGGCGACGTCAGCGACTTCGTACGCAAGGTCAAGAACCGCGAGGACGGCGTGAAGCTCATGGGCTTCGGTCACCGCGTGTACAAGAACTACGACCCGCGGGCGCGCATCGTCAAGGAGCAGGCCGACAAGATCCTGGGCAAGCTCGGTGGCGACGACGAACTGCTGGACATCGCCAAGCAGCTCGAGGAGATCGCGCTCACCGACGACTTCTTCATCGAGCGCAAGCTCTACCCGAACGTCGACTACTACACCGGCGTGATCTACCGGGCCATGGGCTTCCCGACGCGCATGTTCACGGTGCTGTTCGCGCTGGGCCGGCTGCCGGGCTGGATCGCGCACTGGCGTGAGATGCACTCCGAGCCCAACAAGATCGGCCGTCCGCGCCAGATCTACACCGGCTACACCGAGCGCGGCTACACCGACATCGCCGGCCGCTGAACCGGTTTCACCTCACCGCTCACCTCACCGGCAGGGCCTTCCCGCCGGTGAGGGTGAGCAGCTGTCCGTAGGTCAGCGGCATCACCGAATCGGCCGTGCCCGCGGCCGTCCAGATCACCGGGTATGACGCGAGCGTCTCGTCGACGACGGTGCGCAGCAGTTGCGGATGCCCGGTCGGGGCCACGCCGCCTATCACCTGGCCGGTGGCCGCGCGCACGAGCTTGGGATTCGCCTTGGTGATCGCGCCGGCGCCGAGGTGCCGCGCCAGCACGTCGGTGTCGACGCGCGCCGCGCCGCTGGCCATCACCAGCAGCGGTTCGCCGTCGCATTCGAACACCAGGCTGTTGGCGATCGCGCCGACCTCGCAGCCGAGTTGCTCGGCGGCCGCCGCGGCCGTCTTGGCGTCTGCGTCGAGGATCCTGATCGCCGGTTCGATACCGGCGGCGGCAACAGCGGCCGCCACACGCGCATTCCGTTCGTTCACGGTGACGATTGTCACCGATGCCGGTTCGCCGGCCTCTTGCGGTGCAAACAGTTGTGCTTTCACAATCGTTGTATGAATGAAACTGTCGGCGCGCTCAGCGCGCGGCGCAAGGCGATCATCCTCGTCTCGTGCTGCCTGAGCCTGCTGATCGTGTCGATGGACGCCACCATCGTCAACGTCGCGATCCCCAGCATCCGCTCCGATCTCGGGGCGTCCCCGTCGCAACTGCAATGGGTCATCGACGTCTACACGCTGGTGCTCGCATCACTGCTGCTGCTCGCGGGCGCCACCGGCGACCGGTTCGGCCGCAGGCGCACCTTCCACCTGGGTCTGACGGTGTTCGCGGTCGCGTCGCTGCTGTGCAGCGTGGCGCCCAACATCGAGACGTTGATCGCCGCACGCCTGCTGCAGGCGATCGGTGGTTCGATGCTCAACCCGGTGGCCATGTCGATCATCACGCAGGTGTTCACCGGCCGGGTCGAGCGCGCCCGTGCGATCGGCGTGTGGGGCAGCGTCGTCGGCATCTCGATGGCCCTAGGCCCGCTGGTCGGCGGCGCCCTGATCGAGTATGTCGACTGGCGCGCGGTGTTCTGGATCAACCTGCCGATCTGCGCGCTGGCGATCCTGCTGACGGCGATCTTCGTGCGGGAGTCGAAGTCGTCGACGATGCGCGACGTCGACCCCGTGGGCCAGGGCCTCGGCGTCGCGTTCCTGTTCGGTGTGGTGTTCGTGCTCATCGAGGGCCCGGGCATGGGCTGGACCGACCCGCGCACGCTGGCGGTGGCCGCGACCGCGCTCGTCGCGTTCCTGGCGTTCCTGCGCTACGAGTCCCGTCGCCACGACCCGTTCATCGATCTGCGGTTCTTCCGCAGCGTGCCGTTCGCGTCGGCCACCCTGGTCGCGGTGTGCGCGTTCGCGGCCTACGGCGCGTTCCTGTTCATGATGTCGCTGTACCTGCAGTCCGAGCGGGGCTACTCCGCGATGTTCACCGGGCTCATCTACCTGCCGATCGCCATCGGCGCGCTGATCTTCTCACCGCTGTCGGGCCGCATGGTGGGGCGGTTCGGCAGCCGTCCGTCGCTGGTGTCCGCGGGCGTCCTGATCACGGCCGCGACGGTGATGCTGGCGCAGATGACGGCGACGACGCCGGTGTGGCTGCTGCTGGTGATCTTCGCGGTGTTCGGTATCGGGTTCGCGTTGGTCAACGCGCCGATCACCACAGCGGCGGTCAGCGGTATGCCGCTCGACCGCGCGGGCGCGGCCTCGGCCGTCGCGTCCACCAGCAGGCAGGTCGGCGTGAGCATCGGTGTGGCCCTGTGCGGTTCGGTGGCCGGGACCGCGCTCGCAGGCACCGGCGTCGACTTCGCCGCGGCGTCGCGTCCGCTGTGGCTCATCTGCACGGCCCTCGGCGTGGTGATCGTCGCGATCGGCATCGTGTCGACGTCACCGTGGGCACTGCGCTCGGCAGAACGGCTCGCGCCCTTGATCGGTCAGCACCATCGTCCCGCGGAGGTGGCCCATGCCCGGTGAACTCGCCCAGGACACGGCCGCGGTGACCGCCGTGCACGCCGATGACGTGTGGCGCGCGCTCACCGCGATCGTCTACGACAACCGCGACAGCTGGAAGCGCGCGGTGATCGAGCGCAGCGGACTGCCGTTCAGCCGTGTGCGCGTGTTGCGACGGTTGGCGCGCAGGCCCATGTCGGTCAAGGAGGTCGCGCACGCGGCGACCATGGACCCGCCGGCCGCGACAGTCGCCGTCAACGACCTGGAGGAGCGCGGCCTGGTGACCCGTCAGGTCGACCCGGCCAACCGCCGCTGCAAGACCGTGTCGATCACGCAGGCGGGCCTGGCGCTGTGGAAGGAGATCGAGGCCGTCGACGATCCGGCACCCGAACCTCTCGCGGCGCTCGACCCCGAGGACCTGCAGACGCTGCACGCGATCCTGTCAAAGGTCTCGGGCCGCTAGACGCGTTCGAGCACCGCCATCGCGGCGTTGTGGCCACCGACGCCCGACACCGCGCCACCGCGGCGGGAACCCGACCCGCACAACAGGATCCGCTCGTGGCCGGTGGCCACACCCCAGCGTTGCGCCGGGGTGTCCAGCGGTTCGTCGTCGTCGACGAACGGCCAGCGCAGCGCATCGTGGAAGATGTTGCCCGCGGTCATGCCGAGGCTGCGCTCCAGATCCACCGTGGTCTTCGCCTCGATGCACAGCCGTCCCGCGCTGTCCTCCATCAGCACGTCCTGAATGGGTTCGGCGAGAACCGAATTCAGCGAGTTGAGCACCGCTGAGGTCAACCGGTCGCGCATGCGGTCGGGATCGTTGGCCGCGAGTGAATGCGGCGTGTGCAGGCCGAACACCGTCAGCGTCTGCGCGCCGGACGCGCGCAGGTCGTCGGACAGGATGCTCGGATCGGTCAGCGAGTGGCAGTAGATCTCACACGGCAGGGGATCAGGGACGCGTCCACCGGCCGCGGCCGCGTAGGCCGAATCGAGTTGGCGCAGCGTCTCGTTGATGTGGAACGTGCCGCCGAACGCCTGCTCGGCCGTGACGGTGTCGTCGCGCAGGCGCGGCAGGCGGCGCAGCATCAGGTTGACCTTCGCCTGCGAACCCTGCGCGGTCTGCGGTGCGGGTTCGCCGAGAAGCTTCGCGAGCACCACGGGCGTGACGTTGGCCAGCACGCGGTGAGCGCTGATGCGGTGCGCGGTCCCGCCGTGGCGGTAGCGCACCTCGCCATCCGGCGTGATTGCGTAAACCTCTGCACCCGTGACGATTTCGGCGCCGAACCCGGCGGCCGAGGCCGCCAGCGCCCCGGTCACCGCGCCCATCCCGCCGATCGGGACGTCCCAGTCGCCGGTGCCGCCGCCGATCAGGTGGTACAGGAAGCACACGTTCTGGATCAGCGCCGGATCGTCGGTCGCGGCGAACGTGCCGATCAGCGCGTCGGTGGCCATGACGCCGCGCACCAGGTCGTTGCGCACCGAGGCCCTGATCACGTCACCGATGGGCCGGGTGGTCAGGTCCTCCCACGCCGCGGCCGCCTCGGGGCCCTGCCCGGCGAGCACGTGCTCACGCATCTGCGCGCGGGTGCGCAGCGGTTGCAGCAGCGTCGGCCAGACCCGCGTGGTGACCAGTGACCACCGCCGGTAGAACTCGGCGAACCTCTCGGCATCGTCGGCGGCGCCGATGGCCGCGAACGTCGACTCCGGCCCGACCAGCAGGCCGGTACGCCCGCCTGTGGCGGGGTCGGGCGTGTACGACGAATAGCGGCGACGGGCCAGGCGCACGCGGGCGCCCAGGTCGTCGACGATGCTGCGGGGCAGCAGGCTCACCAGGTACGAGTAGCGCGACAGGCGCGCGTCCACACCGTCGAAGGCGTGCGCCGACACGGCTGCGCCGCCCACGTGGTCGAGGCGTTCGAGCACCCGGACCCGGCGCCCGGCACGGGCCAGATAGGCCGCGGCCACCAGACCGTTGTGCCCGCCGCCGACGATGACGGCGTCGAACTGCGGTTCGGTCATGCCGCGTCAGTTCTTGTAGTTCTCGACCTCGCCGGCCGGACGGATCTCGGCCTCGCGGGGGTCCTGTCCGGTCTCGCGCAGGGCGCGGCGTTGCCGCAACAGGTCCCAGCACTGGTCGAGCGCGACTTCGAGGTGCTGCAGCCGCTGGTGTTCCTCGTCCTCGCTGATCTCCTTGCGCTGGAGCTTGTCGCGCAGCTCCTGCTCTTCAGCGACCAACCGGTGAACTTCGGCGAGGATGTCTTGGTCTTTTGCCACACCGCCAGTGTGCCCGACTACGGTTGGTCCGGTGACTACAAAACCTGAGATCGAGTTTCCGGACGGACCCGCCCCGACGGAACTGGTCATCACCGATCTGGTGGTGGGAGACGGTCCCGAGGCGGTTGCCGGCGCGAACGTCGAGGTTCACTACGTCGGTGTCGAGTACGACACCGGCGAGGAGTTCGACAGCTCGTGGAACCGCGGTGAGTCGATCGAGTTCCCGCTGCGCGGCTTGATCCAGGGTTGGCAGGACGGCATCCCCGGCATGCGTGTCGGCGGCCGCCGCAAGCTGATCATCCCGCCCGAGCAGGCGTACGGTCCCGCGGGCGGCGGTCACCGCCTCTCGGGCAAGACGCTCATCTTCGTCATCGACCTGCTGGCCACCCGATGACGCGATTTTTGTCATCGACCTGCTCGCCACCCGATGACGCGATTTTTGTCATCGACCTGCTCGCCACCCGCTAGCTGATCTCAGCGCGGGCCCGGCAGCCTCAACAACAGCCGGGCCCCGCCCAGCGGGCTCTCCGCCAAAGTCGCGGTGCCGCCGTGCAGTTCGGCCTGCTGCGCGACGAGTGCGAGGCCCAGGCCCGAACCCGACCGGGACGCGGTCGATCCGCGCGCGAACCGGTCGAACACCAGGGCCCGTTCGCCCTCGGGCACGCCGACGCCGTTGTCGTCGATCGCGATCTCGACGCCCTCGCGTGAGCTGACCGCGGAAAGCTGCACGCGCGTGGCGCCGCCGTGTTTGACGGCGTTGGCGATCGCGTTGTCGACCGAAAGGCGCAGGCCCGTCGGCAAGCCCACGATGATCACGGTCGGCGACGGCGCGAGCGACACCTCCAGGTCGGGGTAGATGCGCATGGCGTCGTGCGCCGCGCGGTCGAGCAGTTCGGTGATGTCGACGGTCACGTGGTCGTCGGTGGTGCTCAACTCGCCCTGCGCGAGCCGTTCGAGCGCGCCGAGCGTGGCCTCGATGCGCGACTGCGTGCGGATGACGTCGTTGACCACTTCCTTGCGCTGCTCGTCGGGCAGGTCGAGGGTGGAGAGCACCTCGAGGTTGGTGCGCATCGCCGTGAGCGGGGTGCGCAGTTCATGCGCGGACACCGACGCGAAATCACGCGCCGACGCCAGGGCCGACTTGGTGCGGTCCTGTTCTTTCCAGATGCGCTTGAGCATGCCGTTGACGGCCTCGGCGATCTCGACGGCCTCGGTCGCCCCCCGCACCTCCACGTCGGGGGCCTCGTCGCCCGCCTCGATCTCGCGCGTCTGTTCGGCGAGGCGTTTGAGCGGGCGCACCGCGAAGGCTGCGAGCACCCAGCCCAGCACCGTGGCCGCGCCGACCGCGAACACACAGATCACGAGCACCCGCCGGTGCAGGTTGTTGGTGTCGGCGATGGTCGCGTCGTACGTCGCGCCCACTGCCACCCACATGGGGCCCGGCGCCGGGATCTCGACGGTGCGCACACGCCAGCGCACACCGTCGATGTAGGTGTCGGCGTAGCCTGCGGGCAACTCGGGGAGCACCACGGTCGAGTTCGACGTCACCGCGCCGGTCTGGCGCACCGTGATCACGGCGTCCTGGTCGTTGGGGGAGCGCGGGATCTGGTCGAGTCCGCGCGGCAGGAACGGGATCGCGAAACCCGCGGCCTCATCGAGACGCCGGTCGAGCCGTTCCTTGCGGTCGTTGGTGATGCCGATCCACACGATCGTGCCGACGATGACCACGACGATCGCGGCACCGATCGCCGTCGCGAACGCCACCCGGGTCCGCAGCGACGGGGTGCGGCGGAAAATCCGGGTGAGCATGCTCATGGCGGCGGGACTACTGGGTCCGCAGGACGAAACCGACGCCTCGCACGGTGTGCAGCAATCGGGGCGCGCCACCGGCTTCGAGCTTGCGGCGCAGGTAGCCGATGAACACGTCGACGACGTTGGTGTCGGCCGCGAAGTCGTAGCCCCACACCAGCTCGAGCAGCTGGGCGCGCGAGAGCACCGCGGTCTTGTGCTCGGCCAGCACGGCGAGCAGGTCGAACTCGCGCTTGGTCAGGTCGACGTCGACGCCGTTGACGCGCGCGCGACGGCCCGGGATGTCCACCTCGAGCGGGCCGACTTGGATGGTCTCCGACGAGAACGTGGCCGACGAGCCGCGGCGGCGCAGCAGCGCCTTGACCCGCGCCACGAGTTCGGCCAGCACGAACGGTTTCACCAGGTAGTCGTCGGCGCCGGCTTCGAGCCCCGCGACGCGGTCGTCGACACTGCTGCGCGCGGACAACACGCACACCGGCACGTCGTTGTCCATGGCGCGCAGCGCGGTCACCACGCTGACACCGTCGAGGACGGGCATGTTGATGTCGAGCACGATGGCGTCGGGGCGCGTCTCGGTGGCGCTGCGCAGCGCCTCGGCCCCATCCACGGCTGTCGACACGTCGAATCCGGACAGCCGCAGCCCGCGTTCGAGTGAGGCGAGCACGTCGGGGTCGTCATCCACCACAAGCACCCTCGGCGAGGCCATGCCGCTGGTAGTACTGTCCATGCCCGCCATCTTGCCCGATGACCGGCGGCTGACGACGCAGGCACGTCCGGTTTGCGTCGCGAACCGCCGGGGAAGTCTTTGACCTCATCATTGGTTGAGGTTTTACGGTGAGCAAATGAGTATCGAGACCGTCGCGCGGCAGACCCTGTACCGCCAGACGCACGCCAAGGGCGGTGACCTGCACGCGCTCGCGAACCGGCGACTGCTGGCGCGTATCTGGCGTTTCGCGGCACGCCACCACCGCAGGCTCGCGGTGTTCTTCGCGGTCAGCGTGCTCAGCGCGGTGCTCGCGGTCACCACGCCGGTGCTGGCCGGCCGCGTGATCGACCAGATCACCGACGGCGGATCGGCCGCGGTAGTGCTCCTGCTGGCGGGCACCATCGCCGCCATCGCAGTCGCCGAGGCCGCGGTGTCGCTGGTCACCCGCTGGCTGTCGTCGACCATCGGCGAGGGCCTCATCCTCGACTTGCGCACCGCGGTGTTCGACCACGTGCAGAAGATGCCCATCGCGTTCTTCACGCGCACCCGCACGGGTGCCCTCGTGAGCCGGTTGGGCAACGACGTGATCGGCGCACAGCGCGCGTTCTCCGACACGTTCTCGGGCATCGTCACCAACGTCGTGACGCTGACGCTCACGCTCGTGGTGATGCTGCGGATCTCGTGGCAGATCACGCTGCTGGCGCTCGTGCTGGTTCCGCTGTTCGTGGTGCCCGCGCGCCGCATCGGTGCGCGCATGGCCGATCTGTCGCGGCGTGCCGCGGCGCACAACGCGACCATGAACACGCAGATGACCGAGCGGTTCTCGGCGCCGGGCGCGACGCTGGTCAAGCTGTTCGGCAGCCCGCAACGCGAATCCGACGAGTTCGCGGTGCGAGCCGGGGCGGTCCGCGACATCGGTGTGCGCACCGCGATGCTGCAGTCGACGTTCATGAACTCGCTGACCCTGATGTCGGCGCTGGCCCTGGCCCTGGTCTATGGCCTGGGCGGGGTGCTCGCGATCGGCGGGCAGTTGCAGGCCGGTTCGATCGTGTCGCTGGCGCTGCTGCTCACCCGCATGTACGCCCCGCTGACCGCGCTGGCCAACGCGCGCGTCGAGATCGCGAGCGCACTGGTGTCGTTCGAGCGGGTCTTCGAGGTGCTCGACCTGCGTCCGCTCATCGCCGAGGAACCCGACGCCGTGGCGGTGCCGGACGGTCCGGTGTCCGTCGAGTTCGACGACGTGCGGTTCTCGTACCCGTCGGCCAACAAGGTGTCGCTGGCGTCGCTTGAGGAGGTCGCCGAACTCGATCACCGCGGCGGCGGCGAGGTGCTCCACGGGATCAGCTTCCGCGCCGAACCGGGCCAGATGGTGGCGCTGGTGGGCTCCTCGGGTGCGGGCAAGTCGACCATCGCGTCGCTGGTCGCACGGCTCTACGACGTCGATGTCGGCGGGCAGGAGCGGAGCGACTCGGGGATCAGGTCGGGCGCGGTCCGGCTGGGCGGGGTCGACGTGCGCGACGTGACGTTCGCGTCGCTCAAGGACACCGTCGGCATGGTCACCCAGGACGGGCACCTGTTCCACGAGTCGATCGGGGCCAACCTGCGGCTCGCGGCGCCGGCCGCGACCGACGACGAGCTGTGGGACGCCCTGCGCCGGGCCCGGCTGGCCGACGTGGTCGCGGCGATGCCCGACGGCCTCGACACGATTGTCGGTGAGCGCGGATACCGTCTGTCCGGAGGACAGCGGCAGCGGCTGACCATCGCGCGTCTGCTGTTGGGGCGATCGCGGGTGGTGGTGCTGGATGAGGCGACGGCGTCGCTCGACTCGGCCTCCGAGGCCGCGGTGCAGCAGGCCCTCGCCGAGGCGCTGGAGGGCCGCACGTCGCTGGTCATCGCGCACCGGCTGTCCACGGTGCGCGCGGCCGATCTCATCCTCGTCGTCGAGGACGGGCGCATCGTCGAACGCGGCACGCACGAGGCATTGCTGGCCCGCGCGGGCCGGTACGCCGAGCTGTACTACACGCAGTTCGACACCGATGCGAGCGCTGCGTGAGGTTATTCAGTTGCCGCACATGGGAATATTGAGTGGTTGTGACTGAACCCCCGCAATCCCACCGTGATGGCCTGCGCAGTGCGCCGGCCATCGCGCCCGCGCCCGAGCGCAAGCGTGCCGCCACCGACCTGCGCAGACTGCTGCCGTACCTGGTGCCCTACCGCGCGCGCTGGATGACCATGGTCGTCGTGGCGATCGTGAGCCTCGGCGCCACCATCGCGATCCCGCTGATGACCAAGGCTGTGATCGACGGGCCGGTGCGTCATCAGGATTCGCAGGGGTTGTGGACGCTGGGGGCCGCCGCGGTGGGCATCGGCATCTCCGAGGCCGTGCTGTGGTTCATCCGGCGGTGGCTGGTCGCGCGCGCCACGATGGGCGTCGAGGCCGACATCCGCAAGGACCTCTACGCACGGCTGCAGATCCTGCCGATGTCGTTCCACGGCCGTTGGCAGTCGGGCCAGTTGCTCTCGCGCGTGATGAACGACCTGTCGACCATCCGCCGGTTCATGTCGTTCGGCCTGGTGTTCCTGATCCTCAACGGCCTGCAGATCACCGTGGTCACCGCGATCCTGCTGGCCATGTACTGGCCCCTGGGGGTCGTGGTGCTGGTGTCGATCGTGCCGATCGCGGCCACGGTGCTGCACTTCGAGCGTGAGTACACGCGGCTGTCGCGGCTCGCGCAGGATCAGACCGGCCACGTCGCGACGCACGTCGAGGAGTCGGCGCTGGGCCTTCGCGTCGTGAAGTCGTTCGGGCGTGAGGACTACGTGTTCGACCGGTTCGACGAGCAGGCCACGCGTCTGTACGACACGCAGGTCGCGCGCGTCGGTGTGTCCGCGAAATTCTGGACGCTGCTTGAGGTCATCCCCAACCTGACGCTCATCGTGGTGCTGGGCTTCGGCGCCTACGCCGCGGGCCACGGCTACGTCACCATGGGCACGCTGGTCGCGTTCATCACCATGATGCTGTCGCTCGTATGGCCCATCGCGTCACTGGGTTTCCTGTTGTCGATGACGCAGGAGTCGTTCACCGCGGCCAACCGCATCGCCGAGATCTTCGACGCGCCACGCGAAATCGTCGACGGCCCGATCACCGAGGCGCCGCGCGGGGGCCGGTTGCAGTTGCGGGATGTGGGTTTCAAGTTCCCGGATTCCGACGAATGGGTCCTGCGCGGGGTGAACCTCACGGTCGAACCGGGGGAGACCGTCGCGCTCGTCGGGTCCACCGGGTCCGGGAAATCGGTTCTGGCGGCACTGTTCTCACGTCTGTACGACGTCACCGAGGGGCAGATCCTCATCGACGGTCGGGACATCCGCGATCTGAGCCTGCCCGCGCTGCGCCGCACCGTGGCCACCGCGTTCGAGGATCCGACGCTGTTCTCGATGTCGGTCGCCGAGAACCTGCGCCTGGGGCGCTCGGACGCCACCGACGACGAACTCGAACAGGCTGTCGAGGTCGCGGCCGCGCACTTCGTGTACGACCTGCCGTTCGGCCTCGACACCCGCATCGGCGAGCAGGGCATGAGCCTGTCCGGCGGTCAGCGCCAGAGACTTTCGCTCGCGCGGGCGATCCTCGCGGCACCGCGCATCCTGGTGCTCGACGACACTTTGTCGGCGCTCGACGTGCACACCGAGGCCAGGGTCACCGAAGCACTGAGCCGTGTCCTCTCGTCGGTCACGGGTGTGATCGTCGCGCACCGCGCGTCGACGGTGCTGCTGGCCGACAAGGTCGCACTGCTGGACCGCGACGCCCACGGCGCGGGCACCGTCACGCACATCGGCACGCACGCCGAACTTCTCGCCGAGGTCCCGCAGTACCGCTACCTGCTGGCGGCCGACGACGAACTCGACGACGACACCGAACGCACCTGCGAGTGGGAGGACGACGAGGACCTCGAGCGGCTGCGCCGCGTACACGACGAGCGCGCCGCGATCGACGGTCTCGACGAGCCCGAGTACCTGGGTCAGGAGGTGCAGCGCCGATGAGCGTGACCGACTGGCGCGGCCGCCTGCAGGAGGAGCAGGACCCCAACAACAACGACAACCTCCCCATCGACGAGAGCATCCCGCTGCGCCGCGAGGCGCGGTCGCTGCTGATCTCGCTGCTGCGGCCGTACCGCTGGATCGTCGCGGTGCTCGCCCTCGTGGTCATCGTGGAAAACGCTGCGCGGCTTTCGGTTCCGGTGCTGGTGCAGCGCGGCATCGACCACGGCATCCCGCCCATCCTCGCCGGTGACTCGGCGCGTGAGCTCATGGTCATCGTCGCGACGCTGTGCGCGGTGGTGCTGGTGCAGGCCACCAGCCGGATGTTCTTCCTGCGCCGCTCCGGGCGCATCGGGCAGAAGGTGCTGCTGGAGTTGCGGCGCCGGGTGTTCCGCCATTTCCAGCATCTGGACCTGGCGTTCCACGACCGGTACACCTCGGGCCGGGTGGTGAGCCGCTCGACCAACGACGTCGAGGCCATCCAGGACATGCTGGAGACCGGATTCGACAGCCTGATCACCGCGGTGCTCACGCTGTTCGGCACCGCGGTGCTGCT
>Ga0180215_1002572_pt1 | contig 18122 bp, 15 predicted proteins | sample eDN3rd37CBELigBY_FD_128871 | JGI IMG/M metagenome (GOLD analysis project Ga0180215, IMG submission 128871) | Enriched backyard soil microbial communities from Emeryville, California, USA - eDNA 3rd pass 37_C BE-Lig BY (version 2) (version 2) | ecosystem: Environmental > Terrestrial > Soil >... | reverse complement strand
GGCTCGTTCGTCTACGTGCCGCCGGGCGTGCACGTCGAGATCCCGCTGCAGGCCTACTTCCGCATCAACACCGAGAACATGGGCCAGTTCGAGCGCACGCTCATCATCGCCGACGAGGGCTCGTACGTGCACTACATCGAGGGCTGCACGGCACCGATCTACAAGTCCGACTCGCTGCACTCGGCCGTCGTCGAGATCATCGTGAAGAAGAACGCCCGCGTGCGCTACACGACGATCCAGAACTGGTCGAACAACGTCTACAACCTCGTCACCAAGCGGGCCACGGCCGCCGAGGGCGCCACCATGGAGTGGATCGACGGCAACATCGGCTCGAAGGTCACGATGAAGTACCCGTCGATCTTCCTCATGGGCGAGCACGCCAAGGGCGAGACCCTGTCGGTCGCCTTCGCGGGCCCGGGCCAGCACCAGGACGCGGGCGCCAAGATGATCCACATGGCGCCGTACACGCAGTCGTCGATCGTGTCGAAGTCGATCGCCCGCGGCGGCGGTCGCGCCGGCTACCGAGGTGAGGTGCGCGTCGACGCGAACGCCCACCACGCGGCGAACACGGTGCGCTGCGACGCGCTGCTCGTCGACACCATCTCGCGCTCCGACACCTACCCGGCGATCGACATCCGCGTCGACGACGTCGTGCTCGGCCACGAGGCCACGGTCTCGAAGGTGAGCGAGGAGCAGCTGTTCTACCTGATGGCCCGGGGCATCCCCGAAGACGAGGCCATGGCGATGATCGTGCGCGGCTTCATCGAGCCCATCGCGCGCGAGCTCCCCATGGAGTACGCGATGGAACTCAACAAGCTCATCGAGATGGGCATGGAAGGATCGGTGGGGTAGTCCGTGACCGCCGCTATGCAGAGCACAGCCATGCCCACCGCCGAGCAGCACGGGTTCCGCCCGCACTCCGACGGCGCCTTCGTCCCAGTGCAGACGCGATCCGAGCGCTTCCGCTCGGTGAACGTCGACGACTTCGAGCCGGTGACCGGACGCGAGCACGAGTGGAAGTACTCGCCCGTCGCCGCGTTCGCCGACCTCACCTCAGGTGAGCTCGACGGCTCCCGCCTCGCGGTCGAGTCCGACGAGGTCGCCGGCATCGAGGCGTCGTGGATCGCCCGCGACGACGCCCGCATCGGCAGCACCGGGGGCGTCCCCGAGGAGCGCGCCTCGGCGAACGCCTGGTCGGGCTTCGGCGAGGCACTGCTCGTCCGCGTCACCGGCGAGGACGAGAAGACCGCCGTCGTCACGCGTCACGGCCTCGGCGACACGCCGCGGGCGGCGCACACCGTCATCGAGGCGGCACCCAACAGCCGCGGCCTCGTCGTGCTGCGCGGCACCGGCCCCGCCCGGCTCAGCGAGAACGTCGAGATCGTCGTCGGCGAGGGCGCCTCGCTCACGGTCGTCTCGCTCCAGGAGTGGGACGACGACGCGGTGCACCTCGCCAGCCACTTCGCGCGCCTCGGTCGCGACTCGTTCCTGAAGCACATCGTCGTCTCGCTCGGCGGGAAGGTCGTGCGGGTCAACCCGTCGACGCACCTCGCCGAGCAGGGCTCCGACGTCGAGGCGCTCGGCCTCTACTTCTCCGACGCCGGCCAGCACCTCGAGCAGCAGGTGTTCGTGCACCACGACGCCCCGCACACCCGCAGCCGCGTCACCTACAAGGGCGCGCTCCAGGGCGAGGGCGCGCGCAGCGTCTGGATCGGCGACGTGCTGATCGGCAACGCTGCGGTGGGCACCGACAGCTACGAGCAGAACCGCAACCTGGTGCTCACCGACGGCACCCGCGCCGACTCGGTGCCGAACCTCGAGATCGAGACCGGCGACATCGAGGGCGCGGGCCACGCCAGCGCCACCGGCCGGTTCGACGACGAGCAGCTGTTCTACCTCATGGCTCGCGGCATCCGCGAAGACGAGGCGCGCCGACTCGTGGTGCGCGGCTTCCTCACCGAGATCGTCCAGAAGATCGGCTCGCCCGAGCTCGAGGAGCGGCTCACCGCCGCGCTCGAGGCCGAGCTGCAGGGGAGCTGACGTGGCATCCGTTCGTGTCTGCGCCGTCGACGACCTCGGCACCAACGAGGCCCAGCGCTTCGTGGTCGAGGGCGTGCCGATCGCCGTCGTGAAGGACGCGGCCGGCGACATCTTCGCCATCGGCGACACCTGCACCCACGGCGACATCTCCCTCGCGGAGGGCTTCGTCGAGGACGACACGCTCGAGTGCTGGGCGCATGGCTCCAAGTTCTCGCTGAGGACGGGCAAGCCGCTCACGCTGCCCGCCTACGAGCCCGTCCCCGTGTTCCAGGTCGAGGTGAAGGACGGGGACGTGCACATCGACCCCTCGATCACCCTGGCCGTCTAGATCTTCCCGACCCACCGACTTCCGGCTCACGCCGACGAACGAAAAGAGAACCACACCACCATGTCCGTGCTCGAGATCAAGAACCTGCACGTCAACGTCGAGACCGACCAGGGCACCCGCGAGATCCTGCGCGGTGTCGACCTCACCATCAACGAGGGCGAGATCCACGCGATCATGGGGCCGAACGGCTCCGGCAAGTCCACGCTCGCCTACACGATCGCCGGCCACCCGAAGTACACCGTCGTCGAGGGCGAGATCCTGCTCGACGGCGAGAACGTGCTCGAGATGACGGTCGACGAGCGCGCGCGTGCCGGGCTCTTCCTCGCGATGCAGTACCCGGTCGAGATCCCCGGCGTCACGGTCACGAACTTCCTCCGCACGGCGAAGACCGCCATCGACGGCGAGGCGCCCTCGATCCGCGGCTGGGTCAAGGACGTGCGCGAGTCGATGTCGAACCTGCGCATGGACCCGGGCTTCGCCGAGCGCAACGTCAACGAGGGCTTCTCGGGCGGTGAGAAGAAGCGCAACGAGATCCTCCAGCTCGAGCTGCTGAAGCCGCGCTTCGCCGTGCTCGACGAGACCGACTCCGGCCTCGACGTCGACGCGCTGAAGATCGTCTCCGAGGGCGTGAACCGCGCCAAGGCCAACACCGGTCTCGGCATCCTGCTCATCACGCACTACACGCGCATCCTGCGCTACATCCACCCCGACTTCGTGCACGTGTTCGTCGCGGGCCGGATCGCCGAGCAGGGCGGCCCCGAGCTCGCCGAGCGGCTCGAGGAAGAGGGCTACGACCGCTACAACGTGGCCGAGTCCGCCGCCCAGTAGGGCGTGGGTAGACTCGAATCATGGTCACTTCACTCGCGCCCGAGCGCTTCGACCAGGTCACCGAGGCGCTGAAGGACGTCATGGACCCCGAGCTCGGGGTCAACGTCGTCGACCTCGGCCTCATCTACGACCTCGGCTGGGATGAGGAGCACGACGCCCTCGTGATCCACATGACGCTCACGAGCGCCGGCTGCCCCCTCACCGACGTGCTCGAGGAGCAGACCGCCGAGGCGCTCGACGGCATCGTCGACGCGTTCCGCATCAACTGGGTGTGGATGCCGCCGTGGGGCCCCGAGCGCATCACCGACGACGGTCGCGACATGATGCGCGCCCTCGGCTTCGCGATCTAGTCCGTTCCCGTTCCGACTCCGACGCCCCGGATGCCGCGTGCATCCGGGGCGTCGTCGCGTTCGTCCCGACCGTGGCGGGCGGCGGTCAGGCGAGCCCGCGCCGCCGCAGGAGCGGCTCGATCGACGGGTCGCGCCCGAGCAGCGCCCGGATCGACGCGCCCGGATCCCGCGAGCCGCCCGGCTCGAGCACCTCGCGACGGTAGCGTTCGCCGTTCTCGCGCGTGGCACCGCCGTTGCGCTCGAACCACTCCATGACGTCGGCGCCCGGCACCTCGCTCCAGATGTAGGAGTAGTAGCCGGCGTCGTACCCGCCCGCGAACACGTGCGCGAAGTACGCGCTCCCGTAGCGCGGCGGCACGAGCGGGTCGTCGAGGCCGGCCGCCGCCAGCGCATCGCGCTCGAAGGCGGCGACGTCGGTGACGTGCTCGCCGGCGCCGACGCGGTGCCACGCCTGGTCGAGCACGGCGGCGGCGAGGTACTCGGCGGTCTCGAAGCCCTGGTTGAAGCCGCGCGCGGCGATGAGCCGGTCGACGAGCTCCTGCGGCATCCGCTCGCCGGTCTCGTGGTGCACCGCGTAGTTGCCGAGCACCTCGGGCCGGAGCATCCAGAGCTCGTTCACCTGACTCGGCAGCTCGACGAAGTCGCGGAAGACGTTCGTACCGGCCTGCGACGGATAGCGCACCCGGGCGAGCAGCCCGTGCAGCGCGTGTCCGAACTCGTGGAAGAGCGTCTCGGCCTCGTCGAACGTGAGCAGCGTCGGCTCGCCCGCGGCGGGTTTCGGGATGTTCATGTTGTTGACGACCACCGGCCGCTGCCCGGTGAGCTCCGACTGGTCGACGAGCGAGCTCATCCACGCGCCGCCGCGCTTCGCGTCGCGCGTGTAGGGGTCGAACAGGTAGAGGCCCACGGGGGAGTCGTCGGCCTCGAAGACCTCGTACACGCGCGTGTCGGGGTGGTAGCCGACGAGGTCCTCCCGGCGCGCGAACCGCAGCCCGTGGAGCAGGCCGGCCGCGTGGAACACGCCGTCGACGAGCACGCGGTCGAGCTCGAAGTAGGGACGCAGCGCCGCGAGGTCGATGTCGTGCCGCTCGGCGCGCACCTGCTCGGCGAGGTACGCCCAGTCGGCGGCGACCGGTGGGCGGGCACCGGCGGCGGTCGCGCGCGCGGCGAGGTCGGCGCGTTCGCGCGCGACGTTCCGCATCGCGGGCGGCGTCAGCTCGGCGAGCAGGGCGGCGACGGCCTCGGGCGTGCCGGCGGTCTCGCCCGCGGTCACGGCCGAGGCGTGGTCGGGGAATCCGAGCAGGCGCGCCCGCTCGGCGCGCAGGCGCACGATCTCGAGCAGCGTCGGGCGGGTGTCGTGCGCGCCGCCGCGTGAGCCACGGGCCCGGGATGCCGCGAGCAGGCGATCGCGCACGTCGGCCCGGGTGAGCGCGGCCAGGGCCGGCTGGCTCGTGGGCAGCACGAGCGTGATGAGCCAGCCGTCGAGGCCGCGGGAGCGAGCGGCCTCGCGTGCCGCCGACCGGGACCCGGTGTCGAGTCCGTCGAGCTCGGCCTCGTCGGTGAGGTGCAGCGCGAGGTCGTTCGCGTCGGCGAGCAGGTCCTGCTGGAACGCGGTGGTGAGGGCCGAGAGGCGCTCGTTCAGCTCGGTCAGCTGCCGTCGCCCGTCGGCGGCGAGCCCGGCCCCGGCGAGCACCGCCTCGGTGTGGATGCGGTCGAGCAGGTACGCCTGGTCGGCGTCGAGCTCGAGCTCGTCGCGCATGCCGTGCAGCACGCCGATGCGGGCGAACAGCCGCGGGTCGAGGCGGATGGCGTCGCGGTGCGCCGCGAGTTTCGGGGCGAGCTCGGCCTCGAGGGCATCGAGCTCGTCGTTCGTGTCCGCGGAACTGGCGTTGGCCAGGACGGGGAGCACCCGGCGCAGCAGGGCGCCCGATCGCTCGAGGGCGACGAGGGTGTTGTCGAAGCTCGGCGGCGCGGCATCCGTGGCGATCGCCTCGACCTCGGCGCGCTGCTCCCGCATGCCCGCCACGATCGCCTCCCGGTAGTGCTCGGTGCGCACCAGGCCGAACAGCGGCAGCTCGTACGGGAGTGGGCTCGGCTCGAGGAACGGATTCGTGCGGTCGTCCATCCGACCACCCTAGGGGGCGAGGTCTGCACCGCGGGCGCGGGTCGGCAGACGACGTGGCCGCGGGGTCGGTCGTAGGCTCGACGTATGCAGCGCGACGGGGAGTCGATCGAGTCCGCACCGGCCGAGGCGTACACGCACGGTCACCATGAGAGCGTGCTGCGCGTGCACTCGTGGCGCACCGTCGAGAACTCCGCCGCCTACCTCGCCCCGCGCCTCGAGGCGGGGGCGCGCGTGCTCGACGTGGGCAGTGGGCCGGGCACGATCACGATCGACCTCGCACGCCGCGTTCGCCCGGGGCTCGTGACGGGTGTCGACGCCGCCGAGGACGTCGTGGCCCGAGCCGCCGGCCTCGCGGCGAGCGAGCGGGTCGACAACGTCGACTTCCGCGTCGGCGACGCGTACGCGCTCGAGTTCGCGGATGCCGCGTTCGACGTCGTGCACGCGCACCAGGTGCTGCAGCACCTCGCCCGTCCGATCGACGCGCTGCGCGAGTTCCGCCGCGTGCTGAAGCCCGGCGGCCTGCTCGCGGTGCGCGACGTCGACTACGGCGGGGTCATCTGGAGCCCCGCGTCGGCGGGCCTCGATCGTTGGCTCGAGCTGTACCACGAGGTGGCGCGCGGCAACGGCGGCGAACCCGATGCCGGCCGGCACCTCACCCGCTGGGTGCGCGAGGCGGGCTTCGTCGAACTCGAGGCGAGCGGGTCGACGTGGGTGTTCTCGACCACGCTCGAGCGGGAGTGGTGGGGCGGCTCCTGGGCGGACCGGGCCACGCAGTCGCAGTTCGCGGCCCACGCGATCGAGTCGGGGCATTCGAACTCCGCCGAGCTGGCGCGCATCGCGCAGGCGTGGCGGGACTGGGCGGCCGACGACGACGGCTGGCTGCTCCTGCCGCACGCCGAGGTGCTGGCCCGGGCCTGAGCCCTACCAGTCCTCGTCGGCGTCGTGCACGTCGATGATCGCGTCTTCGATGCGCGTGCCGTCGTCGAGCTCGACGATCGGACGGCCCTCGAGCCAGGTCAGCGTCCAGTGGCGGCCAGCGCCCTCGCCCTCGTGCGCGGCCTCGGCGGCGGCGATGCGCGGCCGCAGGTCGGCGGGTACGGATGCCGGCGGCTCGGCGCCGAACTCCCACCGCGTGCCGAGGCGCATCAGGCGTCCATCTCGTAGGTGACCCACGTGGTGCGGCGGGCCAGCTCGTCGTACAGGCGCTGCGCGTCCGTGTTGTCGGCCGCGGTGATCCAGCTCACGCCGCCGGTGCCGACCTCTCGCGACCGCGCCTGCACGAACTCGATGAGCGCGCGCCCCACGCCCGCGCCGCGGGATGCGGCGTCGACGTAGAGGTCGTCGAGGAAGATGCCGCGCGTCGCGCGCAGCGTGTCGGGCACCACCCGGTACTGGGCGAGGCCCACGGGCGTGCCGTGCTCGTCGACGGCGAGCGCCGCCTGGAGCGGGTCGTGCTCGTCGCGGATCCAGTTCCAGACGATCAGCGCCTTCGCGTCGTCGAGCTCGGTCTCGTAGAACGAGCAGTACGCCTCGAACAGCGGCAGCCAGCCGAAGAAGTCGTCGTCACCGGCCAAGCGGATCTCGTGTGCCATGCGTCCCCCCTACGCGTCGGGGGCGTCGAGCACGATGTCGCGCACCCCGAACTCCTCAGCCTCCACGAACGACAGGTTCGCGATGCGCCCGACGGCGCGAAGGTCGGATGCCGCGGACTCGAGCAGCGCGATCGCCGTCGCCGGGGCCGCGATCACCGCGCTCGCGACCGGCGTCTTCTGCGATGCCTTCGCGTCGGTCTTCGCGCGGCGGATGCCCGTGAGCGCCAGGCTGGCGAGCTCGAGCAGCTCGATGCCCGCCTCGCCGCGCGCGGCGAGCTCGTCGGTGTTCGGCCAGGCGGCGCGGTGCACCGAGCCGTCGTGCGACCAGCGCCACGCCTCCTCGGTGGCGAACGGGATGATCGGCGCGAACAGCCGCAGGATCACGCTGAGCGCGGTCTTCAGGGCCGCCACGGCCGACGCCTGCTCGGGGCTGGGCGCGCCGTACGCGCGCTCCTTCACCAGCTCGAGGTAGTCGTCGCAGAACGTCCAGAAGAAGGTCTCGGCGACCTCGAGCGCCCGGGCGTGGTCGTACGCCTCGAACGAGCGCGTGGCGCTCGCGACGACATCGGCGAGCTGCGCGAGCATGCTGCGGTCGATCGGCACCGTCACCGGGGCATCCGCCCGGCCGTCGAAGCCGAGGATGAACTTGGCCGCGTTCAGCACCTTGATGGCGAGCCGGCGGCCGATCTTGACCTGGGTCGGGTTCTGCGGGTCGAAGGCCGCGTCGACGCCGAGTCGGCTGGATGCCGCCCAGTACCGAACGGCGTCGGACCCGTGCTGCTCGAGCAGGCCGGCGGGCGTCACGACGTTGCCCTTGGACTTCGACATCTTCTTGCGGTCGGGGTCGACGATGAAGCCCGAGATCGCCGCGTTCGACCACGGCTGCGTGCCGTGCTCGAGCTCGGCGCGCAGCACCGTGGAGAACAGCCACGTGCGGATGATGTCCTGCGCCTGCGGCCGCAGCGAGTAGGGGAAGACGAGGTCGAACAGCTCGGGGTCGCGCTCCCAGCCGCCCGCGAGCTGCGGGGTGAGCGAGGAGGTGGCCCAGGTGTCCATGATGTCGTGCTCGCCGACGAAGCCGCCCGGCTCGCCGCGTTGGGACTCCTCGTACCCGGGCGCCGGCGCCGATGACGGGTCGACCGGCAGGAGGTCGCGCGTGGCGACGATGGGCTCGTCGTAGACGGCGTTGCCCTCGGCATCGAGCGGGTACCACACCGGGATGGGCACGCCGAAGAAGCGCTGGCGCGAGATGAGCCAGTCGCCGGAGAGGCCGCCGATCCAGTTCTCGTAGCGCACGCGCATGAAGTCGGGATGCCAGTCGATCTCGCGACCACGCTCGATGAGGCGCGACTTCAACGCCTCGTCGCGTGCGCCGTTCACGATGTACCACTGGCGGGTCGAGACGATCTCGAGCGGGCGGTCGCCCTTCTCGAAGAACTTCACGGGGTGGGTGATCGCCTTCGGCTCGCCGAGCAGGTCGCCCGAGGCGCGCAGCTGCTCGACGACGGCCTGCTTGGCCGAGTACGCGGTCTTGCCGGCGAGCTCGGCGAACGCCGAACGACCCGCCTCGGAGGTGATGGCCTCAGGGGCCTCGGCGACGATGCGGCCGTCGAACCCGATGATCGTGCGGTTCGGGAGGTCGAGCTCGCGCCACCACACCACGTCGGTCACGTCGCCGAACGTGCAGATCATGGCGATGCCGGTGCCCTTGTCCTTCTGCGCGAGGTGGTGCGCCACGACCGGCACCTCGACGCCGAACACGGGCGTCGTGACGGTCGTGCCGAAGAGCGACTGGTAGCGCTCGTCGTCGGGGTGCGCCACGAGGGCCACGCAGGCGGGGATGAGCTCGGGGCGGCTCGTCTCGATCTCGACGATGCCGCCGTCGGGCCGGTGGAAGGAGACCCGGTGGTAGTGGCCGGGCTGCTCCCGATCCTCGAGCTCGGCCTGCGCGACGGCCGTGCGGAACGTGACGTCCCACAGGGTCGGCGCGAGCGCCTGGTAGGCCTCACCGCGTTCGACGTTGCGGATGAACGCGAGCTGCGAGGTGAAGATCGCCTCGTCGGCGATGGTGCGGTACGTCTGCGTCCAGTCGACCGAGAGGCCGAGCGAGCGGAAGAGCGCCTCGAACTGCTGCTCGTCCTCGACGGTGAGCTTCTCGCAGAGTTCGATGAAGTTGCGCCGGCTCACGGGCTGCTGGTCGGCGGCCTTCGTGCTCTTGTTGTCGCCGCCCTCGAACGGCGGCACGAAGTCGGGGTCGTACGGCAGCGACGGGTCGCAGCGCACGCCGTAGTAGTTCTGCACGCGGCGCTCGGTGGGCAGGCCGTTGTCGTCCCAGCCCATCGGGTAGAAGACGCTGCGCCCGCGCATGCGCTGGTAGCGTGCGACGAGGTCGGTGTGCGTGAACGAGAAGACGTGGCCGATGTGCAGCGACCCCGACGCGGTGGGCGGCGGCGTGTCGATCGAGTAGATCGCATCGCGCGTGGCCGAGTCGCGCTCGAACCGGTAGGTGCCGTCCTGCTCCCAGACCCCGCCCCACTTGGCTTCGAGGCCCTCGAGTGCGGGCTTGTCGGGGATGCGCGGCGTGTCGGTCATGATGCTCCGGTTCGGTATATGCGGCACCGAGTCCATGGGGGTGCCTGAATGTGCGACGCTCCAGCCTACCGGATGGAGCGTCGCACCCCGCGGAGCGGGCCGCTCAGGCGGTGGGACGGGCCGCCTGCGGTTCGGCGACCTGCTCGGGGTCGCCGACCTCGGGCACGACCGGAATCCGGCTGGCCGCCCACGCCGCGACGAGCGTCACGATCGAGAGGATCGCGAGCACGACGCCCGGGTGCCACCACACGTAGCCGGTGGCCTCGCCGAGCGAGACCGTCACGAGCGGCACGAATCCGCCGACGGTCGCCGCGATGGCGTACGAGACCGACAGCGCCGAGTAGCGGAAGTGGTCGGGGAAGAGGTCGTTCATGAGGCCGCCGAGCGCGGCCCACGACATGGTCGGCAGGATGCCCCCGATGATCATGGTGCCGACGAGGATCGGGAAGGTCGCGAACTGGAGCAGGAAGTACATCGGGAAGGTGATGAGCAGCGTGCCGAGCGCACCCCACGCCACGACCTTCGCCGAGCCGATGCGGTTCGCCCACGCGCCGAACAGGGGGATCGTGATGAGCTGCAGCAGGCCGCCGATCGTCGTCGCGACGAGCAGGTCCTGGAAGCTGAACCCGAGTTCGGATGCCCCGTAGTTGATCGTGTACGTGTTCATCAGCGAGTACGAGCCGATGCCGAGCATCGCGGCGCCGATCGCGATCACGATCGCGCCCGGGCGCCGGCGGAACATCGTGGCGAACGGGATGCGGTCGCGTCGGCCCTCGGCCACGACCTCCTTGAACACCGGCGTCTCGTCGATCGACCAGCGCAGGTAGAGCGACACGAGCAGCAGCGGGATCGCGAGGAGGAACGGCACGCGCCAGCCCCAGGCGGCGATCTCCTCGGCCGGCAGGACGAGGGTCATCACGATGAAGAGGGCGGCCGAGAGGATGGAGCCGACGGGGGAGCCGAGCTGCGGAATGGCCGCGTAGAACGCGCGCTTCACCGGGTTGGCGTGCTCGGTCGCGAGCAGGATCGACCCGCCCCACTCGCCGCCGAGCGACAGGCCCTGCACGATGCGCAGCAGCACGAGCCCCACCGCGCCGAACCAGCCGGCCTGGGCGTAGGTGGGCAGCAGGCCGATGAGGCCGGTCGCGACGCCCATGATGCCGACGGTCCAGAGCAGGGTCGCGCGGCGGCCGAGCCGGTCGCCCATGTGGCCGAAGACGATGGCGCCGATCGGCCGCACGACGAAGGCCAGGGCGATCGTCGAGAAGGCGGCGAGCGTGCCGCCGAAGTCGCCGAGCGGGTCGAAGAAGAGCGGCCCGACGAAGAAGGCCGAGAAGTAGGCGAAGACGTAGAAGTCGAACGACTCGAGCGAGGTGCCGACCATGGAGGCCCAGGCGACGCGGCGGACCGAGGTGGCGTCGGCCGGTGTCGTGGGCAGCGGGGTTGCAGTGGTCACGGGAGGTCCTTGTGGGTTGTGGCTGCGGGCGGGAGCCGCCGGTCCGGCGATGCCCGGGATCGGGGGGACGGCGGGTCGACGGCCGGGTCGACGCGGCGCGCAGGGGGGATGCGACGCCCCGACGACCCGGCTCGGACCTCATCATGGCAGCGGCGCATCCGTCCGACAAGCAACTTGTTCGTGTTGGACTAGCACAATATGATCGAACGGTGCTGATCCGACTCGATCCGACCCGGCCGGTGCCGCTCTTCGAGCAGCTGGCTTCCGCCGTGCGCGCCGCCATCATCGACGGCCGCGTGATCGGCGGCGAGCGCCTGCCGGCGGCGCGCGACCTCGCGAGCGACCTCGGGGTGAACATGCACACCGTGCTGCGCGCCTACCGCGTGCTCCGCGACGAGGGGCTCATCGAGCTGCATCCGGGGCGCGGGGCCGTGGTCGTGGTGCGCATCGGCGGCCACGCCGCGCTGGCGGGGGCGATCCACGACCTCGTCGACGAGGCGAAGCTGCACGACCTCCCCGAGAGCGCGCTGCTCGCGCTGATCAGCGAGGCGTACCGGTGGTCGCCGACGTCGCCGGGCGTGCTGCGCAGCGGCCAGAGGCGGTAGGCTTGGTGGCAACGACATCGATCCGGCCATCACCGGGGAGTCTTCGGAAGAACGCGTGCGGATGCCCCGTGGCATCCGTTCGCCAGTAGAACCGAACGGGTCGGCCCGTCACAGCCGTGAACGAGGGGCGAATCGGTCCCGGTCCCCGAGCACGTGCGGGCGACCGATCCGATTCGCAAGCGAGGTGGTACCGCGGCGGAGCTCGAAGAGCGGCCGGCGTCCTCGCGGAAGCATCCGTCCCCGCAAGGAGCGAGCGTGTACCCCCGCACCCCAGACGACCACTCCGTCGCCCCGTCTCCCGACTTCCCGTCGGTCGAGCGCGAGATCCTCGAGTTCTGGAAGGCCGACGGCACGTTCCAGGCGTCGATCGACCAGCGCGAGGGCGCGCCCGAGTGGGTCTTCTACGACGGCCCGCCGTTCGCCAACGGCCTGCCGCACTACGGGCACCTCCTCACGGGCTACGCGAAGGACATCTTCCCCCGCTTCCAGACCATGCGGGGGCACCAGGTGCACCGCCGGTTCGGCTGGGACACGCACGGCCTTCCCGCCGAGCTCGAGGCCGAGCGACAGCTCGGCATCACCGACAAGAGCGAGATCGAGCAGATGGGCATCGCGGCCTTCAACCAGGCCGCCCGTGATGCCGTGCTGCGCTACACCGAGGAGTGGAAGGACTACGTCACCCGGCAGGCGCGCTGGGTCGACTTCGACAACGACTACAAGACGCTCGACGTCACCTTCATGGAGTCGGTGATCTGGGCGTTCAAGACGCTGTACGACAAGGGCCTCGCCTACGAGGGCTACCGGGTGCTGCCGTACTGCTGGCGCGACCAGACGCCGCTCTCGAACCATGAGCTGCGCATGGACGACGACGTCTACAAGATGCGCCAGGACCAGACGGTGACCGTCACCTTCCCGCTCACGGGCGCGAAGGCCGAGTCGCTCGGGCTCACCGCCGTGCGCGCGCTCGCGTGGACGACCACGCCGTGGACCCTGCCGACGAACTTCGCACTCGCGGTCGGCCCCGACATCGAGTACGCCGTGGTCCCCGCCGGACCGAACGGCACGCCCGACGCGACCGTGAACCGCGAGGCTGCGCCGTCGGCGAACGGGGGCGTGGCCACCGACACCGAGGTGCTCGGCGCCGAGTACCTCCTCGCCCGCGACCTCGTGGGCGGATACGCGAAGGAGCTCGGCTACGACTCGGCCGACGACGCCCGCGCGGCGATCTCCCGCACGGTGCGCGGGGCCGAGCTCGAGGGCGTCACCTACGACCGGCTCTTCGACTACTACGCCGACGTCGAGCACTACGGCCTGCAGAACGCGTGGCAGGTCCTCGTGGCCGACTACGTCACGACCGACGAGGGCACCGGCATCGTGCACCAGGCCCCCGCCTACGGCGAGGAGGACCAGAAGGTGAGCGAGGCCGCGGGCATCCCCGTGATCCTCTCGCTCGACGAGGGCGGCAAGTTCCTGCCGGCGGTGACCGACGTGGCGGGGCTGCTCTGGAGCGACGCGAACAAGCCGTTGACCCAGCTGCTGAAGGCGGAGGGCCGGCTCCTGCGACAGGCGAGCTACGAGCACTCGTACCCGCACTGCTGGCGGTGCCGCAACCCGCTCATCTACAAGGCCGTCTCGAGCTGGTTCATCCGCGTGCCCGAGTTCCGCGACCGCATGGGCGAGCTCAACCAGGAGATCAACTGGGTGCCCGAGAACGTGAAGGACGGGCAGTTCGGCAAGTGGGTCGCGGGTGCCCGCGACTGGTCGATCAGCCGCAATCGGTACTGGGGCTCGCCGATCCCCGTCTGGAAGAGCGACGACCCCGAGTACCCGCGCATCGACGTCTACGGCTCGCTCGCCGAGCTCGAGCGCGACTTCGGCACGCTGCCCCGCAACTCGCAGGGCGAGCCCGACCTGCACCGCCCGTTCATCGACGAGCTCACCCGTCCGAACCCCGACGACCCCACGGGCCGCTCGACGATGCGCCGCATCCCCGACGTGCTCGACGTGTGGTTCGACTCGGGCTCGATGCCGTTCGCGCAGGTGCACTACCCGTTCGAGAACCAGGAGTGGTTCGACTCGCACAACCCGGCCGACTTCATCGTCGAGTACATCGGGCAGACCCGCGGGTGGTTCTACACGCTGCACGTGCTGTCGACCGCCCTGTTCGACCGGCCCGCGTTCGAGAACGTGATCAGCCATGGCATCGTGCTCGGCAGTGACGGGCAGAAGATGTCGAAGTCGCTGCGGAACTACCCCGACGTCTCCGAGGTCTTCGACCGCGACGGCTCCGACGCCATGCGCTGGTTCCTCATGTCGAGCTCCGTGCTGCGCGGCGGCAACCTCATCGTCACCGAGGAGGGCATCCGCGAGGGCGTTCGGCAGGTCATGCTGCCGCTGTGGAGCACGTGGTACTTCTTCTCGCTCTACGCCAACACGGCGAAGGAGGGCGGCTACGAGGCATCCCGCCGCACCGACTCCACCGACGTGCTCGACCGGTACCTGCTGGCGAAGCTGCGCGACCTCGTGATCGGCGTCACGGCCGACCTCGAGGACTTCGACTCGCCGCTCGCGTCGCAGAAGCTGCGCGACTTCGCCGACGTGCTCACGAACTGGTACGTGCGCCGCTCGCGCGACCGGTTCTGGGCGGGCGTCGGCGACGATGCGGAGCCGACCTCGACCGAGGCGTTCGACACGCTCTTCACGGTGCTCGAGACCTGCACCCGTCTCGCCGCACCGCTGCTGCCGCTCGTCACCGAGAAGGTCTGGCGCGGCCTCACCGGCGGGCGCAGCGTGCACCTGGCCGACTGGCCGAACGCCGAGGAGTTCCCGGCCGATCCGGCGCTCGTCGCCGCGATGGACGCCGTGCGCGAGATCAGCGGCGCGGTGCTCGCGCTGCGCAAGCAGGCCGGCAAGCGCGTGCGGCTCCCGCTCGCGAAGCTCACGGTGGTGACGACGGATGCCGCGGCCCTCGCGCCGTTCGAGGGCATCCTGCGCGACGAGCTCAACGTGAAGTCGGTCGACCTCGTGACGCTCGACGAGTCGAGTGCCGAGGCGTACGGGGTCACGAAGCGGCTCAGCGTGAACGCCCGCGCCGCGGGTCCCCGCCTCGGCAAGGCCGTGCAGCAGGCGATCCAGGCGGCACGGGCGGGCGACTGGTCGCTCAACGGCGAGGGCGTCGTGGCCGGCGGCATCGCCCTCGAGCCGGGGGAGTACGACCTCGTGCTCGAGGCCGGCGGCTCCAGCGACGGGTCGAGCGCGCTCGCGCTGCTCGGTGACGGCGGATTCGTCCTCCTCGACACGGCGACCACACCCGAGCTCGAGGCCGAGGGCCTCGCGCGCGACGTGGTCCGCGCGGTGCAGGAGGCGCGCAAGGCGGCCGGCCTCGAGGTGGGCGACCGCATCCGCCTCGGGCTCACGCTCGACGAGGCCGGGGCCGCCGCGGCATCCGCGCACCACGCCCTCATCGCTCGGGAGACGCTCGCCGCCGAGCTCGACATCGAGTGGTCGGTCGACGTGGCGGGCGCCGAGGCGGCACGACCGGTCGGCGAGGGATCGACCCTGCTCGTGGATCTGGAGAAGCTGTGACCGAGGCATCCGACGACTTCGAGGCCGTACAGGCGCGTGACGCGGCCGACGCGGTGTACGCCGACCTGCTCGCCCGCGTCGGCGAGGGATCGCCCCGGCCGCGGCTGGCGCCGACGCGCCGGGCCGTCGAGCTGCTCGGCGACCCCCATCGGGCGGCGCCGGTCATCCACCTCACCGGCACGAACGGCAAGACGTCGACGAGCCGCATGATCGAGAGCCTGCTGCGCGCCTCGGGGCTGCGCACGGGCCTGCTCACGAGCCCGCACCTCGAGCGGTTCACCGAGCGCATCCGCATCGACGGGGAGCCGATCAGCGACGACGCGATCGCGCGCAACTGGGAGGAGATCCTGCCGTTCATCGCGATCGTCGACGCCGAGCTCGAGGAGGCGGGCGAGGGCCCGCTGACGTACTTCGAGGTGCTCACCGTGCTCGCCTTCGCCTGCTTCGCCGACGCGCCGGTCGACGTGGTGGTGCTCGAGGTGGGGATGGGCGGCGAGTGGGATTCGACCAACGTGGCCGACGGCCAGGTCGCGGTCTTCACGCCCATCGACCTCGACCACCAGGCCCGGCTCGGCAGCACCGTCACCGAGATCGCCCGCACGAAGTCGGGCATCATCAAGCCCGCGTCGTCGGTGGTCAGCGCACGCCAGCCCGACGCGGCGCTCGAGGTGCTCGAGGACGCCGCCGAGCTCACCGAGTCGACGCTCGCCGTCGAGGGCGACGCCTTCGACGTGCTCGAGTCGCGCGTGGCCGTCGGCGGGCAGCTCGTGTCGATCCGCGGCCTCGCCGGGGAGTACCGCGACATCGCGCTGCCCCTGTTCGGCCGGCACCAGGCCGAGAACGCCGCCGTGGCGATCGCCGCGGTCGAGGCGTTCATCGGCGGCGGCGCGGTGCGCCTCGCCGACGAGGTCATCGACGGGCTCGCGACGACCACCTCGCCCGGTCGCCTGCAGACCATCGGCACCGAGCCGACGGTGATCGTGGATGCCGCGCACAACCCGCACGGCGCCGAGTCGCTCGTGTCGGCGCTCGACGAGTACTTCGACTTCGACGAGCTCGTCTTCGTGTTCGGCGTCCTCGCCGACAAGGACGCCGAGGGCATCGCGTCGGTGCTGGCCCGCACGGGCGGCGCGTTCCTCGTGACACGCCCCGACTCCGAGCGCGCCCGCGACGCGGCCGACGTGGCGGCAGCCGTCGCCGCCCGGATCGGCGCCGACCGCGTGCAGGTCGTCGACCGGCTCGACGACGCGCTCGACGAGGCGCGGGCCTGGGCCGAAGACGGGCCGAAGCGCGCCGTGGTGGTCACCGGTTCGATCGGCCTCGTCGCGGAGGCGATGGCCATCGCGGCCGACCGGGAGTGGGGGCGCGCATGAGCGGCGGTGCCGACGCGACGGCGCCCGACGCGCCCGAGGGCCACGACGCATCCGCCGCCGACGGCCCTGACGCGCGTGATGCGCGAGCTGACGCGCCCGCGCCGGCGACCGCGACCGAGCCCCGCTCGGTGCGCCGCAGCCTCGCGTCGATCGTGCTCGGGTTCGAGATCATCGTGGTGTTCCTCGCCGCGTTGGTGATCTGGGGGCTCGCGCCCACCGAGAACGGCTCGTTCGACCTGCCGCCGTGGGTCGCCCTCGCGGCCGGCGGCGTGCTGATCCTCGGCCTCGTGCTCACCATCGGGCTGCTGCGGTTCCGATGGGGGTACGCCGTGGGGTGGACGCTGCAGGCGCTCATCCTCGCGTCGGGCCTGCTCAATCCGGCGATGTACGTCGTCGGCGCCATCTTCGGCGGCCTGTGGACGTACTGCATGGTCGTCGGTGCTCGAATCGATCGTGAACGGACGGCCGCGGCCGATCCGGGGAAGGAACAGGAATGACGACCCCCATCGAGGAGACCCTCGTGCTCGTGAAGCCCGACGGCGTCGCCCGCAACCTCACCGGAGAGATCCTGCGCCGCATCGAGGCGAAGGGCTACTCCCTCGTCGACATCCGCATGCTGCAGCCCGAGCGCGACCTGCTCGCCGCGCACTACGCCGAGCACGAGGGCAAGCCGTTCTACGAGCCGCTCCTCGAGTTCATGCAGTCCGGCCCCGTCGTCGCGATGCGGGTCGCCGGCAACCGCGTGATCGAGGGATTCCGCGTGCTCGCGGGCACCACCGACCCGACCACCGCGGCGCCGGGCTCGATCCGCGGCGACTTCGGCCGCGACTGGGGCCTCAAGGTGCAGCAGAACCTCGTGCACGGCTCCGACTCGGTCGAGTCGGCCGAGCGCGAGCTCGCCCTCTGGTTCGCCTGATCGGATGCCGCGCCGGCCGGGTCGACCGGTCGGCGCGGGTCGGCGCCACCGGGCGGCACCGGCGCTACCGGAACAGGTTCTGCAGGTCGATGAGCACCCGCGGGATCGCGTTCATGTGCGCCTGCGCGAGCAGGATCACGATCGCGTAGGCGACCACCGTGATCAGCGGGATCCACTTGAACCACTCGCCCGCGAGGCGCTGCACGCGCTCCGATGCGGGAATGTGCCCCGCGCGCAGGTTGTGCAGCGTCACGACGAAGAACGTGGGGATCGTCACCGCCCAGGTGAGCATGCACCACGGGCACAACACGTCGAGCACGTAGATGCTCTGG
>Ga0180215_1002571_pt1 | contig 18123 bp, 13 predicted proteins | sample eDN3rd37CBELigBY_FD_128871 | JGI IMG/M metagenome (GOLD analysis project Ga0180215, IMG submission 128871) | Enriched backyard soil microbial communities from Emeryville, California, USA - eDNA 3rd pass 37_C BE-Lig BY (version 2) (version 2) | ecosystem: Environmental > Terrestrial > Soil >... | reverse complement strand
GCCTCGGGCTTCCTTCCCACGGTCCCTCGCGGTCCCGCAGTTGCCGTCAGCTAGGGGTTCCCGTCATCAAGGCCCCCAGAGGACTTTCACCTCCAAGTCAGACGCCATGCCTGGCGCACAACGGAAAAAGCCCCGGGATCCCGGGGCTTTTCGATTCGGACCACGCTGCGCCGCGGACGCTCAGGCGTCCAGGGGCGCCGCGGCGGGCGGGGCGCCCGCGGTGCGGAAGGGGGTGGCGGGCACCACCACCCTGCCGTCCACCAGCACCCGGTAGACGTAGATCCTGCCCGGCTCGAGCCCCACCAGCGCCAGGTCGTGGGAGGTGCCGCCGCTGCTGCGCACCACCCGGGCCGCGTTGGGGGCGAGGCCCCACTCCACCAGGACCTGCGCATCCTCGGCGGTCTCCACGTGGATCCGCGCGGCGCCCGCGCCCAGCTCCAGCGCCGGCGCACCGGTCAGGGAGGGCGCCGCGCCGGCGAGCCGGGGCAGCAGGAGGGCGAGCAGCAGCGCAAGCGCGAGCAGCGCCACGGCGCGGAGCGGAATGGCGGGCCTCTCCGCCGCGACGGCCACGGCGACCGCCCTGCGTCGGGGAGAAACGGGCATCGGGGTGCGGTGGGTCCTTCTCCTCACGATCGCTCCTTTACCGGGGGCACGCTTCGTCGTGCCGCTCTCCCGCAACGCGCGACGCGGCGGCTTCGATTCCGCCGCCCCGCCGCGCGATCGAGCGTACCGGATCCCGCTCCGGAGGAAAGCGGGCGGGCGCTCACCCGTTGGACGCACGACAGGGCGATTCGATTCCCGTCCCGCGTCCGGGCGCGGCGATCACCCGCGGGGGAGCAGCCCCGCCGCCTGATCGAGCTCGAGGCGCACCCCGCGCAGCGCGCGGGCCGCCTGGGCGTGGGCGAGGTTGATGCGATCCGCCTCCGCCTCCAGCGCCGCCACCTCGTACTCGTCGGCGCGCCGCGCGGCGAGCACCAGCCGCTCCAGCGCCAGGTCGCGATCGGCCTCCATCCGCTCGAGCGCCTTCTCGATCTCCCGGGCGAGGCGCGCCTCCGCCTCCGCCTTCGCCGTCTCGTGGGCGGCGCCGACCGCGCGGGCGAGCGCCTCCTGCGGCACCTGCGGCGGGTTGGTCCCGTCGGGATCCTCGAGGTCCGCGAGGATCTCGTCGCGGATCCGCCCGCGCTCGCTGCCGCGCGCCAGCTCCACGCCGATCTGGAAGCGCGTGGTGTCGAGGTAGCGCGCCGCCTGGCGCGAGGGGACGCGGGAGCCCGCCGCGAGATCCTCCGCCTCGGGGAAGACGGCGAGGAAGGTGAAGGCGAAGCCCACCGCCGCGGGGCGCACGTGATCGGAGAGGACCCACGCCGCCCGCCCCAGCTCGCCGTCGCGCGCCCAGGCGAAGAGCCCCTCCACCAGCGGGTGGCCGGTGGCGAAGTAGTCGTTCTCCTCCTGCACCACCGCGGTGTCGCGCCAGAAGGAGCCGAGGATCGGCTCGTCGGTGTCCAGGTCCACGCCGGGGAGGGCGTCCACCGCCATCTCGCCGCCGAGGCTGAACTGGCACTGGAACGCCTCCACGTGCTGCTCGCAGTCGACGTGGATCCCCACGCGCCGGGCGAGCCCCACCACCGCGTCCTCGAGCCGCTCGTCCAGCTCGCGGGCGATGTACCAGAGGGTCTCCTCCAGCTCCTCCTCCTCGTCGATCTCGAGGCCGAGGCGCGCGGCGCCGCGCTCCACCAGCCGGCGCACCGCCGCCTTGTCGTAGGAGCGGATGTCGAGGAGCGGATCCCAGGCGCGGCGCACCTCCTCGCGGGCGGCGGAGACCTTGCGGGCCAGCTCCTCGCCGTAGGCGTCGAAGGCAGCGTCGTCGCCGGCGGCGGCAAGCTTCGCCACCGACGCCTCCACCCGCTCCAGCACCGGGTCGAGGCCGCCCACCGTCTCGTCGAAGACCCGCACCGCGTTGGCCATCAGGTCGAAGACGTGGGCGCCCACCGTCCCCTCCACGCGGAAGCAGTGGACCCGCACCTCGTGGTGCTGGCCGATGCGATCGAGGCGGCCGATGCGCTGCTCGATCGCCGCAGGGCTCCACGAGAGGTCGTAGTTGATCAGGTGGTGGCAGAACTGGAAGTTGCGCCCCTCGCCGCCCACCTCGGTGGAGAGGAGCACCGGCGGCCCCTCGGGATCGCGGAAGCGCGCCACCTGCCTGTCGCGCTCGAGCTGATCGAGATCGCCGTGGTAGAGCGCGCTCGCCACGCCGCCACGGCCGAGCACGTCGCGCACGTAGTCGAGGCTCTCCCGCGCCTCGCAGAAGAGCAGGATCTTCGCCCCGGGCTCCTCGGTGTGGATCCGCTTCACCAGATCGAGCAGCGCGCGCGCCTTGGCGTCGCGGCTCGGCCCCTCGAGGCACGTGGCCCGCTTCGCCAGCTCCGGCAGCTTCTGCGCGGCGAGCGCGGCGGCGGCGGCGCGGGGCGAGGAGTCGAGGCGCTTGAGGAGCGACGCGAGCGCCGCGCCGCTCGCCTTGATCTGCCCGGAGGCGATCCGCTCGCGGATGTCGGCGCGGAGCTGCACCTCCTCCGGCGACGGCCGCACGTCGTGGCGCACGAGGCGGCGCGGCGCCAGCCCGCCCACCAGGGCGCGGCGGTTGCGGATGAGGCGCGAGGAGATCGAGTAGGCCTCGGCGAGGTGGCCGACGAAGGCGTCGAGCGCCTCCGGCTCGCCGGCGCGGAGCGCCTCGAGCTTCTCCTCGAGGATCTCGTCCTCCGGCAGCATCTTCGCGATCGCCTGCGCCGCCTTGACCCGCGCCTTCGCGTCGCTGGCGGCGAGGAGCTCGCGGGTGCGATCGGAGAGATCGCCCTGCCGCTTCATCCGCTTCTTGAACTCGTCGAAGGTCTCGGGGGTGGCGGGATCCACCAGGGTGAGGAGCTTGAAGTGCTCCTCCGGATCGAGCTGCAGCGGCGTCGCGGTGAGGAGCAGCAGGCCGTGGGAGTTGTCCGCCGCCGCCTCCGCCGCCTCGAACGCCCTGGGCGAGGTGAGGTGGTGGGCCTCGTCGAAGATGACCAGATCCCAGCGCGCGGCGGGATCGGCGATCGCCTCGCGGTGCTCCTCGCTGCGGGCGAGCAGCTCGAGCGAGGTCACCACGCGGGGGAAGCGCCACCACGCCGGGCGCGGATCGAGCTCCGCCTCCTTCGCGAGGCGCTCGCCGTCGAGCAGCGTGAAGAGCGAGTGGAACTTGTGGTAGAGCTCCGCCAGCCACTGCACGGTGAGGTGCGCGGGCGCCACCACGAGCACGCGCCGGGCGATCCCGCTGTTGGCGAGCGCCGCGTAGATCATCCCCGCCTCGATCGTCTTGCCCAGGCCCACCTCGTCGGCGAGGACGAAGCGCGGCACGCGGGCGGAGAGGACGCGGTTGACCACCGAGAGCTGGTGGGGCTTGGGCATCACCCGGCTGCCGAAGAGCGCGCCGAGCGCGTCGGCGCGGCGCTCGAGATCGAGGCGCACCGCCCGCTCACGCAGGGAGAAGTCCGACGCCTTGAGCTTCTGCCCGGAGGCGAGGAGATCGAGCGCCCCCGCCCGCGGCGGCCGCGGCACCACCTCCACCTCGGAGAGGGCCTCGTCGCTCCCGTCGGGGAAGGCGAGCAGGTAGCGGTAGAAGGGCGATCCGTCGGTGGGCTCGCGCACCTCGCGAACCCGCGCCTTGCGTCCGTCGGCGAGCGTCACCTCGTCGCCGGGCTCGTAGTGGTAGCGGACGACCGCCGGATCCTTGGCGGAGACGAGGAAGGATCCCCCCGGCCTGCCCGCGAAGCGGACCTCCAGAAACCTGCCGTTCTCGTGGACCTGGAGGATCTCGCCCACTCCCCAGGACGGCTGGGCGCGATGCACGATCTTGGTACCGGGCGTGTGCATAGGGCGTTGCAGCTAACAGCGGCGGCTTCGCTGGTCAACGTTTCGCCGCGCCGCCCGCAGCGGTTGGGCAACGGGGCGGCACCGGTGGAAACAGCGTTGCCCACCCGTCCCCATTCCGGCTCCTCCGCCCCGCCGCAGGTCGGCCTGCCGCGCCCCCGGCGAGGCGGGCACGGGCGTTGCTCCACCGCGGGCCGTGCGTCCATCCGCCGCCCGGCCGATTCTCCTCGCCTGCGCGCTCGCCCTCGGCTGCGGGCCCGCGGCGGACGACCGCTCCGGCAGCCTCTTTCCCCTCGTCCCCGGCGCCACCTGGGACTACCTGGTCCGCGACGAGCGGGGCGCCCCCGGCGCCCGCACCGTCCGGGTCACCGGCACGGAGGACGGCCTCCTCGTCCTCGAGACGCTGCAGGACGGGCGGGTGGAGCGCAGCTTCCTCCAGGGGCAGGCGCTCGTCCTCGCGGTGCGCGAGGAGGCGATCGCCCCGGACGGCATCGCCACGGTGGAGCTCTTCGAGCCCGGCGCGCTGCGGGCGATCGCCCGCGCCGACGTGCGCGCCGGCGAGGTCTTCGAGCACGCGTGGAGGCAGCGGAGCGGCCCGGGCGAGGAGCGCGAGGTCCGGGCGCGGTGGACGGTGGAGGCGACCGGCCTGCGCCTCCAGGCCGAGGCGGGCTTCTTCGAGGACGCGGTCCGCATCCGCCGCACCCAGAGCGACGGCAACGACGCCCTGCTCTGGTACGCCCCCGGCGTCGGCCTCGTACGCGCTCGGGGCGCCGAGCAGCTCGAGCTGGTCCACTGGGCCGTCCCCTGAGCGGCGGGCCATCTTCGGGCAGATGCACCGCGCCCCGTTCCGGCGGATGCTCCGTGTGCGCAAGGGGGTGGGCAGATGGCACGGTGCGCGGTCGCGGTCGCAGCGGCCCTTCTCTTCGTCGCGGTGGCGGGCGCGGCGGCGGCGCAGCGCAACGGCCCGCCCCCCGCCGCGGGAAAGAAGGCGGCGAAGGGCGATCCGGCGCTGGTCGAGCGGGGCGCCTACCTGGCGCAGGTGGGCGGCTGCGCCGACTGCCACACGCCGGTGCGCCTCGACAGGGAGCTGGGGGTCCTCGTTCCCGACGAGAGCCGCGCCTGGTCGGGCCACCCCGCCGGCGCGCCGAAGCCGAAGGGCAAGCCCGCCGCCGGCGACGCGGGCGTGATCGGCGGCACCTTCACCGCCTTCACCCTCCCCTTCGGCACGGTCTACGCCGCCAACCTCACGCCCCACGAGACGGGGCTCGGCGGCTGGACCGAGGAGCAGTTCGTGCAGGCGCTCCGCACCGGCATGCACCGCGGCATGGCGAAGGGGCGGCCGATCCTCCCGCCCATGCCCTGGATGAACGTGGCGCGCGCCACCGACGAGGATCTGCGCGCGCTCTACGCCTTCTTCATGTCGGTGCCGCCGGTGGAGAACGCGGTGCCGCCGCCGGAGGTGACGCCTGACACGTGGGAGACCTACGAGGCGGCCTGGCGGAAGCTGGCGCCGAAGCCGAAGCAGAACGGCCAGCGGAAGAAGGCGCCTACGCCCAGGGGATCCGGCCGGTGAGGAGGGCGAGAAGCGCGTCGGGCGCGTCGACGTGGAGGAAGTGGCCCGCCTCGGGGATGGTCGCCACCGGGCAGCCCGCCCGCTCCATCCGCGCCTTGTCCTCGTCGGTGACGTAGGGGGCGCGCCCGCCGCGCACGCAGCGCACCGGCGCCACCGGCCGCTCCACCGCCTCCCACAGGTCGGCGGCGTTGACCCGCTCGTGGAAGCGCTGCAGCGCCTGGCGGTCGATCCGCCACACGTAGCCCGCGTCGGTGTGGACCAGGTTCATCAGGAGCCACTCGACGATCCCCGGGGCGAGGCCGCGGTCGAGCAGGAAGCGGCGCATCGTCCCACGGTCGGGGGCGGAGGCGGGGGCGGCGAGGAGCTGGCGGAGGATGCCCGCGCTCTCGGAGGTGCGCTCGGGGATCGGCCCCGGCGCGATGTCGAGCAGGGTGATGTCCGCCACCGCCTCGGGCACCGCCAGCGCCGCGGCGAGGGAGACGCGGCCGCCGAGGGAGTGGCCCACCCAGGAGAGCCGGCCCTCGAACCCCGCGGCGCGGGCGGCGTCGAGCACCTTCCGCGCCACGTCGAGGAGGTTGTCGGTCTCCGCCACCGGCGGCGAGATGCCGTGGCCCGGCAGGTCGGGAAGGACGAACGAGAGGGAGGGATCGAGCTCGGACCAGCGCCGGGCCAGCGAGGTGAGGTTGCGGCCGGAACCGAGGAAGCCGTGGATGAGGACGACGGGCCGGGGCCCCTCTCCGATGCGGATGGTGGCGAGCATGGATTCCTCCTCACCGGCAGGATGGATGCGCAACGCCGGCGGCGCCCGCGTCTAACGCCCGCGCCACGTGCAGGCAAGGCGCAAACCGCTTGCCCGGGCGGCGCGTCGTGGGCAGGTTGGACGGCACGTGGGCGATCGTTGATCGATGCGTGCGGCTCTGTTATCCAGCGCCGTTCATCGGTTTCATGGGCCGGCAGTCGGCCCGATCGCCTCAGGAGTCGAACATGGCCGCCGTGCGTGGCAACCGCACCAAGAAGAAGCTCTCGAACCGCTCGAAGACCAGGAGGAAGGTGCTCGCGCGCCGCCGCCGCCAGCGCCGCATCACGCTGCGCAAGGGCATGCGCGCCCGCTGAGGCGCCTTTCGCGAGGAGGGGAGATGCCGGAGAACGACGCCTTCAGCCGGGACCTCGGCTACCTGGAGAAATTCTTCGACAAACTGGAGGCCCACGCCGCCACCCTCCCCTCCGACGCGGGCGCCCGCCTGCGCGAGCTGATCGCCGGCGAGCGCAGGACGTGGGCGGAGATCCGGCAGGTGATCGGCGCGACCGGCGCCCCTGCCGCCGCCCCGCCCGAAGCCTCGACGGTCGCCGCGCCCGCGGCGGCGCCGCTCGAGCCGCACCCCTACACCCGCGCGCTCCACCAGGGCATGGCACAGCTCGCCGCCCTGCCTCCCATGCCGCTTCCCGCAGCCGAGGGAGCCATGGGAGCCGCCGCGGGTAGGACCCCCGCGGGACCCACAGCCTCCTCCCGCTCCTTCTCCGTCGGCAGCTTGAAGCCCCGCCGCTGAGCGCGTAAGGCGCTCCGAGGAGGAGCGCCGCGTGCGGCGCGGGAGGGAGGCATGTCGAACAAGCGTCGCACGCCGCGCTTCAAGCGGCGGCTCAACGTGCGCTATCGCTCCGCCACGGGCCACGAGCGCGCCGCCTTCACCGGGGACATCAGCCGCGACGGCCTCTACGTCACCTGCGCCGCGCCGGAGCTCCCCGGGCGGCTGCTCGATCTCGACATCGAGGTGCCGGGCGTCGGCGAGGTGCAGGTGAGCGGCGTGGTCGCCTGGTGCAGGCGCATCCCCCAGCAGCTCCAGGCGGTGCGCCGGGGCGGCTTCGGCGTGGAGATCCGCCTCTCCCCGTGGGAGTGGGCGGAGCTCTGCGAGCGGCTCCAGCGGGCGAGCGGCGGCGCGGCGGGCTGACGAAAAGGCGCCGCGCCCCGGCAGGGCAGCGGCGCCTCCTCGCCTCGAGCGGACGCGATCAGCGGCGCGCCGGCGCCTGCAGCTTCCCGCCGCCCAGCCCGAGCTGGGCCTCGATGAAGCGGAACATCATCGCCTCCTCCTTCACCCTGTCGGAGCGGCCCTTGCCCGCGCCGTGGCCCGCCTTCTCCTCGAGGTGGAAGAGGATCGGCGCGGTGCCCGCCGTCGCCTCCTGCAGCGCCGCCACGAACTTGGCGGTGTGGATCCAGGTGACGCGGGTGTCCGCCTTGGCGGTCAGGCCGAGGAAGGAGGGGTAGGCCACGCCGGGCAGCACCTGGTGGTAGGGCGAGTAGCCGAGCAGGTAGCCGATCTGGCTGGCGTCGTCCGCGGAGCCGTACTCGTCCACCCAGAGCTGGGCGGGCGGCCAGCGGTGGAAGCGGATCATGTCGTAGAGCCCCACCCTGCCCACGCAGGCGGCGAAGAGCTCCGGCGCCTGGGTCATCATCGCGCCCATCAGCAGGCCGCCGTTGGAGCCGCCGGTGATGGCGAGCTTCGCCGGCTTCGTCCACTTCGCGCGGATGAGGTGGCGCATCGCGTACTCGAAGTCGCGGAAGACCTGGTGCTTGTTGGCCAGCTTGCCCGCGTCGTGCCAGGTCTCGCCCAGCTCCGAGCCGCCGCGGAGGTTGGCCACCGCGTAGATGCCGCCCTTCTCCACCCAGTAGAGGGCGGAGGTGCTGAAGCGCGGCGTGAGCGAGATGTTGAAGCCGCCGTATCCGGTGAGGAGCGTGGGGTTCTCGCCGGTGGGCCTGGCGTCCTTGTGGCGCAGCACGAACATCGGCACCAGCGTGCCGTCGTAGCTGGGGTAGTCGAGCTGCTCCACCACGAACTTCGAGACGTCGGGCGCCTCGACCGTGACCAGCTCGCGGAGCTTGCCGCTCTTCATCTCCACTTCGTAGAGGCCGTTGGGGCGCAGGAACGAGCCGTAGGAGAGGACGAGCCGCTTGCCGTCCGCCTCGCCGTCCGCCGCGGCGATCGCGCCGAGATCCGGCAGCGCCACCTCGCCCGCCGGCGTGCCGTCGGTGGCGTAGAGCTCGAGGTGCGAGACCGCCTTGATCAGCCGGACGACGGCGAGCTTGCCGCCCACGTGCTTCATCGACTCGATCGGCCACGCGCCCTCGGCGATCAGCGTCTTCCAGTTCTCCGGCTCGGGCCGCGCCGGATCGATCGCCACCACGCGGAACTTCGGCGCCTGGTGGTTGGTGAGGAGCACCAGCTTCCCGTCGATCCACTCCGGCTCGGAGAAGAGCGCGCGGTGCGAAGCGGGGAGCACGTTGCGCAGCTCGCCGCTCTCCCGATCGAGCATCCAGATCTCGGAGACCGACCAGCCCCTGGCGACGGTGATGAAGAGGCGCCTGCCGTCCTTCGTGAGCTTCAGCTCGGTCCAGTCGGTCTTGTCGAGCTGCTCGCCGAAGATCTTCTCGTCCGCCTTCGGATCGGTGCCGAAGCGGTGGAAGTAGACGTGGCGGTCGTAGCGCTCGCCCTCCGGGTAGCGCGTGTAGAAGAAGCCGCTCTCGTCCGGCAGCCAGGCGATCGAGGCGTGGCGGGTCCACGGGATCCGCTCCCCCACCTCCCTGCCGCTCTCCACGTCGAGCACGTGGAGGACCGAGTCCTCCGAGCCGTCGCGGGAGAGACCGTAGGCAACGCGCTTGCCCGAGGGCGAGGGGTAATACCAGTCGAGCGCCACCTTGCCGCCCTGGTCGAGGGCCGCGGGATCGACCAGCGCCTTCTCCTTGCCCCTGGCGTCGCGGACGTAGAGGACCGGCTGCTCCTGCTCGCCGACGCGGCGGAGGAAGAAGGTGGAGTCGCCCACCACGCTGGGGCCGAAGACACCGCCCACCTTCGAGAGCTCGTCGAGGCGCCGCTCCACGCCGGCGCGATCGCCGGGCAGCTCGGCGAACCACTTCGCCGCGGCGGCGTTCTGCCGCTCGATCCAGGTGCGCGCCCCGTCCTCGCTCTCGAGGGAGCGGTGCGAGTCGATCACCGTGTAGCCATGGAGCGTCTCGGTGACGGTCTCGGCGCCGGCGAGGCCGGGCGTCGCCGCCAGGGCCAGAAGCAGAGAAATGGGAGTGGAACGCATCAAAGCCTCTCTGTGGTTGGCACGGGCGGGGGCACGATACCCCACCGGCGCATGGAGGCACAGACGCACGAGAGGCGGTGTTTTCTTCCAGTGCGAGTGCCGGCCGCCCGCGTGGCGAGGGGCCGGCAGCGCGCCGTGCAGCCGCGCGGCGGCTCCACCTCCGGTGAAGCGTGTCGACGCGCTGCGTCACCCTCGTCAGCGGATCACGCGCACGAAGCCGCGATCGGTGCTGGCCACGTAGTCGCCTCCCGCGACGGGGAACGCGTGGGCGTACGTGGCGGTCCAGGGCAGCGGGCCGCGGGCCACGCCGTCGTTGACCAGCACCGCGCGCGCGCCCTCCTTCCACCGCCAGATCTGCCCGCCCTGCACCACGAGCAGGGCGCCGTCGACGTCCCGGGTCAGGTGGGTCACCCACGAGAAGCCGTCGAGCGCCGCCGCCTCGCCTCCCATCACCACGTCGGACACGAGGGAGAGGCCCGAGGCGCCGCCCACCCAGACGCCGGTGTCGTCGGCGTAGATGGCGCCGGCGGCCTTCGAAATCGTGGCCCACGTGGTCTCCAGCGGCTCGCGCAGCAGCGTGCCGCGGCTCACCACCATCCCCTCCACCGCCGGCGCGAGGAGGAAGACGCTGCTGCCGAGAACGGCGACCGCCTCCGCGGGGAGGCGGTAGAGCTCCGCGTAGGCGCCGGTGACGGTGCTCAGGTGGGAGACGACGCCGAGCGCGGGCGCCGCGAGGACGTAGCCGTCCACCACCGCTTCGATGGAACGGACGCCGTGGGGCAGCGGCGCGACCACCGTCGTGCCGGTGGCGTCGGTGCGGAAGAGCGCGCCCACGTAGGCGAGGTGGGGCGAGGCCCCGACCACGCCGTCGCCGTCCGGCACGAAGTCGACGCCCACCGCGGTGGCGGCGAGGAGGCGCGCCGCCTCGTTGGCGGAGGAGACGCCGACGAGATCGCCGGTGCTCCACACGATCGCGCCGGTGGGCAGGGGCTGGAGCGCCGCAGGCTCCACCCAGGTGACCGCGGGCGCGGCGGGGAGGCGCATCCCCGAGAGCGGGAAGAGATCGAAGAAGCCCGCGGCGGAGGCGACGGAGATCCGCGCGTCGAGCTTGCCGATGGCGCGGAACGGCGGCTCCCCCTCCGCGGGCGCGGCGATCTCCTCGAAGCCGCCCCCCTCCACGTCCTCCCGCCACACCCTGCCGTCGCCCAGGGCGTAGACGAGATCGTCGAGGAGGATGAAGTCCTCGAGCACCACGCCGGCGGGCGCCACCATCGACGCGCCGATCACCGTGCTCGAAGCGGGGATCACCGCGATGTCGGTGGAACGGAGGAGGAGGATCGCGCCGTCGCCCCGCACGTCGAGGCGCGACCACTCGCCGCCGTCCACGGAGACCACCCGCTCGGCGCGTCCCGCGGCGACGTCGAAGCGCTCCACGTGGACCACCGGCCAGGGAGCGCCCGCGTCGGGACCGTTCGGCACCGTCTGCGTGTCGCGGCGCGCCGCCCAGAGCATCCCGTCGGGCCCCGAGGCGAGATCCACGATGCCGCGGGTGTCGATCCCCGGCGCCTCCACCGGCGCGAGCGAGCCGCTGGCGGGATCGAGCCGGAAGAGGCCGCCCTCGTCCGCCACCCAGAAGGCGCCGTCGCCGGTGCGGGCGATGGCGGTGATCGAGGAGAGCGCCCGGTGCTCTCCGGCGATCGCCGTGCCCGCCGGCGCCACCGACCAGACCAGCGGGTTGCTGGTCTGCTTGTTGGTGATCACCGCCACCTGCACGTCGCGGGCGCTCCCCGCCGCGGCGAGCGCGGGACGGACCACCAGCCTGCTCTCCTCGGCGGCGAGGACCTCGGCGCGCACGCCGTCGAAGAAGACCTCGTTCTCCGCGGCATGCGCGGAGAAGTGGGTGCCGGTGATGGTGACCACGGTGCTGGCGCCACCCGACGCGGGGAAGAGCCGCTAAAGCCGCGGCGCCTCCGCCACCGGCCCCGGCGGGCCGTCGGCGCCGTCGCGCCCATCCCTTCCGTCCCGGCCGTCGACGCCGTCCACGCCATCCGCGCCGTCGGCGCCCGGCGCACCGGGCGCGCCATCCGCTCCCTGGAGGCCTGCTGCGCCGTCCTCGCCTGCGGGCCCATCGCAGCCGCCGAGCATCACAATTGCGCAGAGCAATAGGATGCCTGTCCGTACGTGCCAGAAGCGCATGCGGTCCTCCGATCGGTCGGTTGTCTGCTGCAACCGGCCCATGGGAGCAAACGCACGCCTGGATCACGAGGGGAGCACGGCCCGTAAGGGTCGCGCGCTACCGCCGCGCCGCCGCGCGCTTCTTCCGCGCCTGCCGCGCGGGGGCGGGAGGCGCCTGCGGCTCGTCGGCAAGGCGGGTGACCAGCGTCTCGAGGAAGGTGGGCGCCTTCTGCGGCGGCGGCGCCCCGCCGAGGAAGCGCTCCCGCAGCCAGGCGATGGTGTCGTCGAGCGTCTCCATCGGATCCCGCGGCTCCCAGCCCAGCTCGGTGCGCGCCCGGGTCGAGTCGCAGTACCAGAAGTGCTGCGCCATCTCGACGCTCACCGGATCGACCGGCGCGCGCCGCTCCGGTCCGCCGAGCCGGTAGATCCCGTCGACGATCCGCGCACCGAGACGCGCCGCCGCATCGGGGATCCGCGCCACCGGCGGGGCCACGCCGCTGGCGCGGGAAAGGCGGTGGAAGAACTCCTGCATCGTCCAGTTGGGCGCGCCGAGCAGGTAGCGCGACCGCGGCTTCCCCTGCTCCATGGCGAGGATCGCGCCCGCCGCCGCGTCGCGCGCGTCGACGAAGCTCAGGCCTCCCGACGGGACCACCGGGATCTGCCGCTTGAGGAACTTGAGCACGTCGCCGGTGGAGGAGAGGCGCGTGTCGCCGGGCCCGAGAAGGAGCGAGGGGTTGATGCAGACCACCTCGACGCCCTCGAAGGAGAGCGCCAGCTTCTCCTGGTAGATCTTCGAGAGGTAGTAGGGCCAGCGCCGCACCAGCTCGTAGGCGTACGGGCTCTCCTCGTCGGCGATCACGTCGGGATCGCGGCTCACCGCGACGGTGCCGGAGGTGCTCGCCACCACCACGCGCTTCACCCGCGCCGCCGCCGCGCGGTCGAGGAGGAGGCGCGTGCCGTCCACGTGGACGCGGTACATCTCCGCCGCGGCGTCCGGATCGCGGGAGACGAGGCCGGCCAGGTGGTAGACCCGATCGACCCCCTCGAGCGCCGCCGCCAGCGCCTCGCCGTCGAGGAGCGAGCCGGTGCGGACCTCCACGCCCAGCTCGTCCAGCTCCGGCGTGCCCGCGCGGGAGAGGACCCGCACCCGCTCGCCCCGCTTCACCAGGAGCTGGAGCAGGTGCCTGCCGAGGAAACCGGTGCCGCCGGTGACCAGGATCCGTCCCATCACCGCCCCTCCTTCGCGCGGGTCCGCGCGGTCGGCCGCCGCGGCCGCCGGCTCTCCGCGGGCTGGATCGCCTCGTTGGCGGGCTGCGCGGCGATCGCCTCGATCCCCTCCAGCGCCGCCTCCACCGCCGCCTTCCTGCGCGGCTGCGGCTTCTCCGGTGTCCGCCCGTCGGCGAGGGCGCGCACCGCCTCCTCGATGATCCGCGCCACCTCGCGGTGCTGCTCGCTGCGGGGCAGCCCCTCCACCGCCGCGGCCAGCTCCTCGTAGGAGAAGAAGGGGCCGATCCGCGTGGCGAGGCGCCGCGTCCGCGGCAACACCGATCCCTTGGGGAGCGCCTCCCAGGTGCCGTCGAGGTAGACGGGGAGGATGCCCACCTTGTTGGTCAGCGCCAGGTAGCCCAGCGATCCCTTGAACTCCTTGATGGTGCCGTCGGTGGCGCGCGTCCCTTCCGGGAAGATGAGCAGGTTCTTCCCCTGCTTGAGGGAGCGCGACGCCAGGGCGAGCGACTCGCGGAGCGAGCCGTGGCGATCCATCGGGATGAGGTGGGTGAAGTTCTCGAAGTAGGTGCGGCGCAGCCGGCTCGAGAAGAAGTAGTCGCGGGCGGCGAGCGCCACCAGCTTCTCCCCCTGCTCGCCCAGCGCGTGCTTCACCAGCCCCATGTCCAGGTGGCTGGCGTGGTTGGCGGCGACGAGGAAGTTGACGTGCTGGGGCACGTGGGCCCTGCCGGTCACCTTCGTCTCGAAGATCCGCTCGTAGAGGCTCTTCTGCCCGGTGCGCAGCGCGCCCTTGCCCGCCGCCACCACCAGGTCGGGCAGCTCGATCGCCTCCGCATCGCCCCCGTCGGCCTTCGCCTTCGGAGCGCGGGGCGGCGGGACGAGGTCGTCGAGGAAGCCGATCCCCTCGGTGCGGGCGATCGCCACCGCCGAGGAGAGGACCGGCACCTGATCGATCGCCGGCTGGAGCGCGTCGAGGAGCGCGCCGAAGAGCGACGGCTTCTTCTGCCTGGCCGCGGGCTCCCGCTGCGACGGCGCGCGCTGCGCCTGCCGGCGCGGCCCCTTGCGCCACGCCGCCACCTTGCGGGCGAGCTCGCCCACGGTGACCACCTGCATCACCTGTTCCGGCGAGCCGGGGTGGACGCCCTCGTCCTCCAGCGCCGCGGAGAGCTCGGTAAACATCAGCGAGTCGAAGCCGAGGTCCGCCTCGAGGCGCGCCTCCGGCGTCACCTTCTCCCGCGGCTGCTCGCATACCCGCGCCACCAGGTCGTAGAGCCAGGCGTTGCCGTCCGCGTGGGCCGGGCGCCTGCCGCCGGCGCGCTGCCGCTCGAGGCGCTGCAGCTCCTCCACCACCAGCGGGCGCTTCACCTTGCGGGTGGCGGTGCGGGGCAGCTCCTGGTCGCGGAAGTGGTAGACCTTGATCCGCTTGTAGAGCGGCAGCTTCACCGAGACGTCGCGCAGCCACGCCTCGATCTTCCGCCGGACCTCCGCCCGATCCCCGTCGCCGTACGCGGGCACCACCAGGGCGGCCACCTTCTCGCCGCCGCCCTCCTCCGGCAGACCCACCACCGAGATCTCCTGGATCAGCGGCGTGCGGCCGTAGAGCTCCTCCAGCTCGTCGGGATAGACGTTCTTCCCGTTGCCGTCGATGATCACGTCCTTCTTGCGGCCGACGATGATCAGGTGGCCCTCGTCGTCGAAGCGGCCGAGGTCGCCGGTGAAGAGCCAGCCGTCGCGCAGCGCCGCAGCGGTCGCCTCGGGATCGTTCCAGTAGCCCGTCATGATGCTCGGGCCCCTGGCGATCACCTCGCCGATCCCGTTCTCGTCGGGCGCGTGGATCTTCACCTCGATCCCCGGGAGCGGCTTGCCCACGTGGCCGGCGGCGTTGTCGCCCGGCGCCTGGACGGTGAGCACCGGCGACGCCTCGGTGAGGCCGTAGCCCTCGAAGATCTCGAAGCCCATCCCCTGGAAGGCCTTGTAGATCTCCGCGGGCATCGCCGAGCCGCCGCTGATCAGGAAGCGCATCCTGCCGCCCAGCTTGCGGTGGACGGGAAGGAAGGCGGCCTTGGCGGGGAGCCGGGTGCCGGTCACCTCCTCCACCTTGCGGGAGATCCCCTGCAGCGCCTTCGCCGGCTCGAGGAGCCCCTTCTCCGCCAGACCGCTCTCGATGCGGCGGAGGAGGAGCTGCCAGAGGGCGGGGACGCCCACCATCGCGGTGATCCGACCGGTGTCGAAGGCCTCGCCCAGCGCCTCGGCGCTCGTCTCCTCGAGGTAGACGATCTCCGCGCCGCAGGCGAGGGGCACCAGGAAGCCCGCGGTGAACTCGAAGGTGTGGTGGAGCGGCAGCACCGAGAGGAGGCCGTCGCGCTCGCCGAGGGGGAAGACCGCGGAGAGCTTCGAGACCAGCGCGGTGAAGCCGCGCCCCTGGAGCATCACGCCCTTGGGCTTGCCGGTGGTGCCCGAGGTGAAGATGAGGGAGGAGAGGCCGATCGGCTCCCGCGGGGCGAGCTCCGCGGCGGGGAGCGGCGCGGAGAAGAGCTCCTCCAGCTCGATCACCTTCGCGCCGGCGATCGTTCCCTCGAGTCCGAGCCGCTCGCAGACCGCCGGCGAAGCGATGACCGCCGCCGCGCCGGAGGTGCGCACCACGTTCTCCACCTCTTCGCGGCTGGCGTCGCGATCCACGGGGACCACCGTGGCCGCCGCCTTGATCGCGCCGAAGTAGGCCATGCCCCACTCCGGCCTGTTCTCCGAGAGGAGGAGGACCCGGTCCTCCGGCTCGACGCCGCTGGCCGCCAGGTAGAAGGCGGCGCGCACCGCGCGGTCGCGGAGCTGGCCCCAGGTGTAGCGGTCGGCGGTGCCGTCCCTGCGCAGCCAGCGCATGGCCACCTTGCCCGGGTGGCGCCGCGCCCGCGCCTCGAGGAGCTCCCACAGGTCGCGGTAGACGGGCACGCCCTTCTTCCGCGTCTTGACGCCGAACTCATCCTCGAGGTTGGGGTAGACCCACTTCGCCAGGCCGGGGAGGTGGATCTCCAGCCAGTAGTCGAGCCAATCCAGCGCCTCGGGATCCCAGGGGATCTTCTCCGCGTCCCTCGGATCCATGCGCGCGTAGAGGGCGCGCATGTTCTTCGAGGAGAAGACGTAGGAGTTCTCCCAGACGAAGGGCAGGAAGATGCCGAACATCATGTCGGCCATCTCCGCGCGCTTCGCCGCCAGCTCCAGCTCGTCCTGCACCCGCTCGATCGCCGCCGCGATCCGCGGCGCGCCCCACGACGGCTTCACCTCGTCGAGGAGGCCGGTGAGGCGCTTGGCGATCTTCGCCACCTGCGGGGCGGAGGTCTGGAAGTAGCGGTCCACCGTGACCGCCTGCGGCTCGATCCGGGCGAGGAGCTCGTTCTTGAGCTTGTCCCCCTCCTCCGCCTTCTTCAGGTAGTGCCGGCGCCGGTAGAGGCCGGTCATCTCGATCGTCCGCTCCATGCGCAGCGGGTTCGAGTCGGAGGTGCCGAGCTGGTAGACCTTCTCCGCCTTGCCGGCGAGGAGGGCGGCGGTCACGGCGATCATCCCCGCGGCGATGTGGTCGGCGGGGATGACGTCGAGGATGAGCCCCTTCTTCGCCGGGTAGGTGCGGTGGCCCTTGAGGGCGAGGAAGGTGAGGGGCGCGGTGGTGGTGAAGCCCTCGTTCCAGCCGGGGAAGGGGAAGCGGACCGAGCTCTCGACGATCGCGGGCCGGACGATGGCGAACTCGAGCCCGTCGCGCCGCGCCACCGCGTCGATCACCTGGTCGCCGAGGCTCTTGGTGTAGCAGTAGGTGTTGGGCCAGCCCCACTCCTGCGAGCGCGTGCTGCCCGCGCGGATGAGCTGCTCGGTCACCCACATCTTCCGCTCGCGCATCGCGCCGGTGCGGATCGCCTTGGCGTCGTTCTCGTCGCGCCCCTCCTCGTGGAGGCGCTCCCTCGCCTTCGCGCGGAACTCGGCGAGGAGCGCCTTGTCGTCGCCCATCGCCTTGATCCGCTCCACCGTCTTCTTGCAGTCCTCGATCTCCGCGAAGGGATCGAAGACCTCGTCGGGCCGCTCCCGCCGCTTGGGGAAGTAGCCGAGGATCTCCGGATCCTCCGGGACGTAGCCCGGCGCGTTGCCCGCCACGAAGCAGGTGGAGACGTGGACCAGCTTCGCGCCGAGGCGCAGCGCCGTCTCCGCCACGTGGAGCGCGCCGAGGGCGTTGGCGTTGATCCCCGCCTCGAGGGTGGGGTTGAAGTCGACCAGCCCCGCGGAGTTGACGAGGACGTCGACGTTGCCTTCGAGCCGGGCGAGCAGCTCCTCCGAGAAGGCGCACCACTTCTTCGACACGTCGCCGGGGATCGGCTCGCACTTCTCCCGCAGGAAGGCGTCGAAGTCCGGCCCCAGCCTCGCGCGCAGCGGATCGAAGGGCGGCGCCACCACCACCTTGCCGTAGAAGCGATCCGCGGCGGAGGTGGAGATGCCCGGCCGGGCGAGGACGTAGACCTTTCCCACCTCCGGGAAGCGGGTGAGGAGCATCGAGAGCGCCACCTTGCCCACGAAGCCGGTGGCGCCGGTGAAGAGGATGCGCTTGCCGCGCAGCGTCTCGGTGACGGAGAGGTCGAAGGCTGCGTTGGACACGGTCACTCCACGTCCGCCATCACGACCGGCGCGTTGTGGACCATGGTGATCTGGGCGCTGCGGCCCATCTCGCTGCGGGCCATGGCGATCGCCTCCGCCAGCGTGCCCGCGCGCTCCCAGCCCAGGATCTTCGGCACGTGGGCGTTGTCGGCGCCCACCACGATCACCTTGCCCACGTGCTGGCGGCCGTTCTCGCCCCAGTACCACATGTAGAGGGGGTGGACGCCGTGGAAGGCGTTCCCGCGCCGGTACATCTCGATGTACGCGGGGTTGGTGGCGAACTCCTCCTCGTACTTCTGCTGGTGCACCGTCGCGTCGCGTGTCTCCGGCAGCACCTTGTGGAAGAACTCCACGTAGCTCGGGTGGTGGTTGGTGTCGAAGGCGTCCGAGCAGGGATGGGTGAGGATCAGCACGCCGCCCTTCTTCACCAGCGGCCTGCCGCGGAAGAGGTTGAAGAAGTAGCCGAGCCCCATCACCTGCACCAGCAGCGGGTTGAGGGCGGTGGAGTTGGCGTTGTACGGCGTGATGAAGGGGATGCCGTGGAT
>Ga0180215_1002570_pt1 | contig 18127 bp, 14 predicted proteins | sample eDN3rd37CBELigBY_FD_128871 | JGI IMG/M metagenome (GOLD analysis project Ga0180215, IMG submission 128871) | Enriched backyard soil microbial communities from Emeryville, California, USA - eDNA 3rd pass 37_C BE-Lig BY (version 2) (version 2) | ecosystem: Environmental > Terrestrial > Soil >... | reverse complement strand
ATTATAAAAATAACTTGTATATTTAACCAACTGGTACTCTGTTAAATAGGTTACTACTTTAACACTTGTGATCCAAAAAACAATCAGAAAAAGATGTGGTGTACGGTTATGTTTTCTCCATCTTAACTTTTTGAAATAGACAACTTTTTTAAACACCTCAACAGCCACATGCCAATGAGTTAAAATGCTTGCAAAGGTAATAGTTAAAAAAAACATCAATGCAACAAATAACACACGTTCAATAATCCCATAACGAAATACCATCGTGTCCGCTGTCGTCATCCCAGGATTTACAACCATCCCTATACTTTCAAACCCCAGCATTCCGATTGGACCAAAATAACCTGCTAGTAAAACGATGGTTCCAACTAAACCAATCGTACAAATACTCTTCCATGTCATTGACTGTTTTTTCTTTAGTACTCGGTTAAATATAAGTAAATTAGCTGGTCCCCAAAAAATAAAAGCTGCAGCACATACCGCATTATAGTTAGGGTAATTTTGTATATGCATAATGGACTCCCTAACAAAGTCCATTTCAAAATAATTATTTGTAAATGCTTTGCTTATTAATAATAGAATCATTGGTGCTGCAAGGACAAAAATAATTTCAAGTACATAAAGAATATTTTTCGTTTTCATTAAGGCACCATAGTAAATAAAAAGTAAAATCAGCGATACAATATAAATTAGATTAGCGTTTGGAGACAAAAAACGTTTAATAAAAAAGGAATATGTGATAACAGAAAGGAGTCCTGCTGCAAACCATACAATTCCTATCACAAGAAGAAAGAGGATTTTGAAAAACTTAGGGATGTAATCATCCATCAATTCAGGCAGCCCTTTACCCGGGAAAGCTTGGTAGAAGCGGCCAATAAGATAACAAACCACCAAACCAAGCGGAATAGAAATAAGAATAGAAACAATGGCTCCTCCCTCTCTGTTCATCAGTAAAATTTTAGGCATCGAAGCAACCAAACTAGCTATTGTATTAATAAAGGTTAAATAGTAGAAGTAGCGGCTCATGTCTTATCCCCCTCTATTTCTGCCGTCTTCCTCTGTAAAAATAACTTAAAATAGGGTTCTCCAAAACTATCCATATTTGCCATATACATAAAAAGACCAAGCATAAATAAGACTAATCCAAGTAAACCGCCAATGGTTGCAAACAGCAGAACACCGTATTTGATAATTCGTATTGCAAACCCCATTTCGTTAATGGGAATCACAAAAGTAGAGATAGCCATTGCTGATACAATAATAATCATGATAGTAGACGTTAAGGCTGCTTCTGTTGCTGCTGTACCCAAAATTAGCCCTCCCACCGTTGTTGCCGTACCTGCAATCACCTTTGGCAGCCGAATACTGGCCTCAATTAATAACTCCATCACAATTAACATAAATAATACTTCGATGAACGAAGGATACGGAACACCAATCCGGCTTCCGGACACTGACAACGCTAATTCAAAGCGGAAGACTTCCGGATTATAAGATGTAATGGCTACATAAAGAGCTGGTAATGTTAAACATATGATTAATCCTAAATAACGCAGGCTTTTATTAAAAATCGTGAGATAAAAAGGTCGGTAATTATCCTCTGTAGCTGACATAAAATCAAAAAATACAGCAGGTGCAATCAGTGATACTGGATTTCCATCTAGTAATAGAACAACCTTCCCGCCTGCAATATTGTAGATGATGCGATCTGTTCGTTCAGTTAGCATGCTGATTGGTAAAAGGGAACGTTTCTTTTCGTTTAATAGGCGCTGCATTTCAGCTGTTGTTTGAATTAATGGAGTATGTTTAATAATTGTAATTTTATTTTTTATTTTTTCTAAAACAGCATCATTAACGGACTGGCTGTCATATATAATGGCCAGAGATTGATTTGATTTCCCCCCTATTTCTTGTATTTCAACTACAAGTGAGGGCTTATGGTAGCGCTGTCTGATTAAATTGATATTGGTTGCAATATCTTCACTTAATGCTAATTCTGGTCCCTGAATCGTTGGTTCAAGATTGACCTGCTGAACCGAATCCGTATGTACTTTTTTTATATCTAACAGGAGAAGGCTGCCTTGTATGATAATAACAATGCTGCCTCTTGTCATTTCATCAAGAATTTGTTCCTTTCCTTTTATTTCTTGTTGCTGAGGTAGAGATGTTAAGTATGACTTATAATGATGTTCTGTAGGAAGTTCAAAAAATGGCTTAATAATAAATTCTTGTAAATCCGCACCATTTACTACCGTTTTAATATATAGAAGCACGGCGGTTTTTTCATCGATATGTAGTTTTTTCTCAATAAAATCAAAGGAAGTTTGAAACTTCTCTGTGATTAAGCTAATTACTTCATGTATAGGTTCAACTTCCTTAACCCTTCTCATATATATAAAACTCCCCCTTCCTCCTGCCTTAGACTGTATCTCTTCCTCTCTACCTTCCAATCCAAGGACGGTTTATGCTTATCGTTACCAAAACTGGTCATTTCATGCCAAAATGTGTGAACCCAGGATGAATGATGGCATGAAGAAGACCCGCTTGCCAAATGGCAGCGGGTCCTTACTATTTACTCCTGTTTACGTATTTAGTTCCCATGCGGCTTCCAATGATTCAATTATAGAATGGGCTGCTTCCTCTTCGTTCATATAATCTGTTTGTATTTTTAAATGGTGTTGTGAGTAGGCTTTTTGCCTGCTGTAATATAACTCTTCCATTTCTTCTAAGCTCTTATTCTGTAAAACTGGGCGGCTGTCGATAATAAGGCTGATTCGCTCTTTCCACGCATCCCATGATAAATCTAAAAACAATACAATACAATTCTCTAAACAAGCTTCTCTAATTTCATTATTGAGAAAAGCGCCCCCGCCTAATGAAATAACCTTCAGTGGCTGCTTACTAAGACTGATGGACAAAGATTGCTCTCTCTCTCGAAAGATCTTTTCTCCATAGGTTTCAAAGATTTGTCTTGGAGGCATGCCAAACTCTTTTTCAATTTCCTCATCTACATCAACAAAATCACGATCTAATTTCTTAGCAACCAATTTGCCAATAGTTGTTTTTCCAACTCCCATAAAACCAACAAAAACAATACTTTTCTCCCGCTGCAATAATTTATGACTCACCATATTTATGATCCCTTCTTGAATTTTTTCTACTAAATCAAATTCGCTCCGTCGAATTTCCGCCCTGATTTTATCTAGCTTGCTCGATAAACTACCGCTAAAAATCCGAAGCATCCGCCGGAGGCTTAACTTCATTCATCCCCAAATTATAGAAGCGTGGGACTTCTGCTGAATGAAGTTAAATATTTTCATTATATAGTAGACATTCATAATTGTAAAAAAGAAAAGAAATCTAAAACAGGCAAACCATTCACCTTGTGAATGGTTTGCCTGTTTATTTTAAAAAGAACCCCTTTAACGCAAAGGATACATTCTGCGGTCTTTCAGCCAGCCGACGCATATAGTAGGCAAACCAATCGCTGCCATAAGGGACATATATCCTCATTTTATAGCCCTCATCGGCCAGGCTCTGCTGCAGTTCCGTTCTAAATCCATAAAGCATTTGAAATTCAAACTGATTTCTAGGAATCTGCTGCTCTTCAACAAATTGTTTTACCCTTGCAATCATATGATGATCATGAGTCGCCACAGCTGTATAATTTCCGCTTAATAAATGGATTTTTATCAGATTTATAAAATTTTCATCAATCTCCTTTTTATGCTGAAAAGCAACCTTTGGAGATTCTTTATAGGCCCCTTTCACTATACGGAGGGGAATCCCTTGAAGCTTTTGAATATCCTCTTCTGCGCAAAATAAATAAGCTTGCATGACAGTCCCAACATTTTGAAAGTTTTCCCGCAGCTCTTGTAAAATATCTAGCGTTATTTTGTAGTGTGAATAATCTTCCATATCAATTCTGACAAAGTTTTCGTATCTTTGAGCAGTTTCTAAAATGCTGCCCATATTATGAACACAGAATTCCCGATCAATATCCACTCCTAACTGGGTTAGTTTTACGGATAAATGGCTGTTTAAGCCCTCCTCCGCAATGGCCTCTAATGTCCTGATAGCAGCCGCTGTTGCAGCAGAGGCTTCCTCTTCACTAGAAACAAATTCACCCAAATGATCAAGGGTACATACCAAACCCTTCTCATTTAATTCCCGCACCTTTACAATCATTGTTTCAAGTGAATTTCCTGCAACAACTTGTGACGCACCAAGCCTTAATCCCCATTTTTTAGCCGCTCTATTAAGGATTTTACTTTTTGATAAATAGAGAAAAAATTCTTTTGATAAGGCCGATATCATCGTAAGATCCCTCCTTTTAGAAGGTCACTGATTCTATACCAAAAGGGATCTTTCCGCTGTATCGGCAAAAATCCCTTATTTCTGAAAAAACCTCTTTTATTTGCAGCTGCTCATATACTTTTATAACGCTTCCGATATGGTTTGAGCCTGCATATGCAAAAGGAGATAGTCTGGGCCTCCGGCTTTTGAATCTGTTCCGGACATTTGAAATCCGCCGAATGGCTGATACCCTACAATTGCTCCCGTACAGGTTCTATTAATATATAAATTCCCTACATGAAACTCCTTGCGCGCTCTTTCGATATGCTCGCGATTTTTCGAAATGAAGGCTCCTGTCAAGCCATACTCTGTGTTGTTGGCAATCTCTAAAAGATGGTCGATGTTTTCAGCTTTACAAAAAGCGATAACAGGTCCGAAAATCTCCTCCTGCATAATGCGGGCTTTTTCATCAACATCAGCTATAATAGTCGGCTGGATAAAAAATCCCTGCGTTTGGTCTCCCTCACCGCCAGCTACTAATCTGCCTTCTTTTTTCCCAATGTTAATATAGTTCATAATCTTATTATAGGCTTTCTTATCAATGACAGGTCCCATATAGGTTTCCTCTTCTTCCGGATTGCCAACCTTAAGGGAGTTTGTTAAAGCAATTGCTTTTTCTAAAACCTGATCATATATTTTCTCATGAATAACGGCTCTAGACCCAGCTGAGCATTTTTGACCAGAGTAGCCAAATCCGGAGTAGACGATGGAAGCTGCTGCTAAATCAATATCTGCATCTTCATCTACCACAACGGTATCTTTTCCACCCATTTCTGCAATAACCCGCTTTAACCAAACCTGACCGGGATGTACTTTTGCTGCATGTTCATAAATTCGACACCCTACATCTCGTGAACCGGTAAAGGATACAAAACGGGTTTTTGGATGGTCGATTAAAAAATCACCGATTTCAGCACCGCTGCCAGGGATATAATTTAGGACGCCTTTCGGAAGACCCGCCTCCTCCATCACTTCCACAAATTTCGCTGCAATAACCGGCGTATTATTGGAAGGTTTTAATAGAACCGTATTTCCTGTTACAATCGCTGCAACCGTTGTTCCAGCCATAATCGCTAATGGGAAATTAAAAGGTGATATAATCACTCCGACACCAAGAGGGATATACGTATATTGATTATTTTCTCCATTCCTGCTGTTAACTGCGGCACCGTCTTTTAAGGCCAGCATTTGCCTTGCATAATATTCTAAGAAATCAATAGCCTCTGCCGTATCAGCATCTGCTTCCTTCCATGGTTTGCCTGCTTCCTTAACGAGATACGCAGAAAACTCATGCTTCCTCCGTCTGATGATAGCAGCCGCTTTTAGCAGAATATGCGCTCTTGCTTCAGGAAACCAGTTTTTCCATACTGCAAAGGCTTTGAGAGCCGCCTGCATCGCCTGCTCGGCATATTCTTTATTTGCTGCTGATACGGTCCCGATACATTCTCTTTTTCTCGCTGGGTTATAACTAGCTATCACTTCTCCGCTCTTCATTCGCTCTCCGTTAATAATTAACGGGTAATCTTTCCCTAATTGTGTATGGACCAATTTTAGAGCTTCCATAAAAGCCCGTTTATTTTCACCCACAGTAAAATCTGTCAATGGTTCATGCTTATAAGCGGTTACCATTTCATCCCCCCAACTAATTATTAATACAGTATATGATGCAAATTATAGGCCAATAACCTTTTAAAAGGGGATTAGGACTTTTATAGCCTGAAATAAAGTAAATCCCATCAAAAAAGAGGACAGCTTATAGATACTGTCCTCTTTTTTGATTTAATGATCTAAACTTATTTTATCCTTCGTCATTGAATCAGGCTTTTTCGTTGATGGAAATAGGAACCCAATCAGCGCACCGACCAATGCTGGTACAACCCAGCCCATACCTGATTCAAACAGTGGTAAATATTGATTTAATAAGCTGTATAAACCTTCAATCTGCATACCAGCTGCCTTAATCCCATCAATGACACTAAATATTCCTGTAAACAGCATACTCCATCGATAGACGGATACACGGCCTTTGAAAAGCGGATCCGTAAAGGTTAAGAAGATTAATACAATCGCTAACGGATAAATCGCAACAAGAACTGGAACAGAAATAGTAATTAACACACTTAATCCTACGTTTGCAACGGCTGCACTGAAAATAGTAAACACAATGACCAATGTTTTATACGAAAAACGTGGAAACATTTTTGAAAAATAGCTTGCACAAGATGAGATAAGTCCAATTGACGTTGTTAAACAGGCAAATAATATGGCGAAACCTAGAATGGCATTGCCCCAGACTGAAAAATGAGCATTTGCTGCATAGGTTAATATTGCGCCCCCATTATTGACTTGCCCTGATGCATAATTGGTTGTTGCTCCAAGATAGGCAAGTCCAAAGTAAATGACCCCTAATGCTCCTGCTGCAATCAGGCCTGCTTTAATCGTTGCTTTTGCAATACCAGCCTTTGTTGTCACTCCATTTTCCTTAATCGCATTAATAACAATAATCCCGAAAACAAACGATGCAAGAGTGTCCATTGTTAAGTAACCTTCTTGGAACCCTTTAAAGAACGCGTTGTCTACATAGCCTCCAATAGGAACTGCCGGTTCATTAAGCGGGTTAATAATCGTAGCAATGAGTACAATCAATAAACAAATTAATAAAAGGGGTGTCATTATTTTCCCAACACGATCCACTATTTTACTTGGATTTAACGATAAATAGCCGACTATAGTAAAATAGATAATAGTATAAATTAATAACGCAATATTAAAGCCGCCAGACATGTCCGGCAGGAACGGAGCAATCCCAATTTCAAAAGATACTGTTCCTGTACGTGGAATGGCAAAAAACGGTCCAATGGATAGATACAAGATAACGGTAAAAATGAGTGCAAAAGTAGGGTTAATTTTATTGGCTAATGACTGAATATCACTATGTCCCGACACTCCGATAGCCAGTACCCCCAGTAAAGGTAAACCTACACCGGTTAATAAAAAGCCAATCATTGATGGCCAAAGATTTGTACCTGCTGCTTGTCCTAATGCAGGAGGAAAAATTAAGTTTCCTGCACCAAAGAACAAGGCAAAAAGCATAAGCCCGATAGCTACTATGTCATTTCGAGAAATTTTTGATTTCATAGCTTTCGCCTCCTCTTAATATATAAAGTATCTCCTCAAGAAAAATGTTGTTTTTAATCTTCAAAAAATTCGCTTTAATCTATCTATTATTTCAAAACAACATTGCTTATTTTACATAAATGAAATAATAAAGTAAACAAATATATTGAAATAATAGATATTTTGTCGAAATATGTTACAACACGGTGAATAAATGGACTATTTATAAAGTTTCTTCTTTAATATAGGAGAATAATTTTCCATTGGTTTTTCCAAGGATTTTAAGTATAATGGCATAGGGTTAATTTATCCTATATTTAAATAATAAAAAGATATCCTCATCATCATCGATGGGGTAGAGGTTGCAGCTTTTATTAGTAGGTCGGACGAGATACAGAGACGATTAATGACTCCTTCTGAAAGGAAAAGCTGCCGAAGTTTGTATCTTTCTCTGAAGATACAAGCTGGGGCTGTTTTCGAATAGAAACAGAACTGTCACGGTTAACATTCGTTAATCGTGTTGAGCTATCTTTCGGAAGGTATGATGCGGTAAAAATAAAAACCGTCGAATCCGCTTTGACGGTTTTTATTTTTACCGCTCTTTCCAGAAAAAAAGGAGTCGATAGTATGCAATCATCCGAAGCAGCTAAAAAAGAGGATCAGTTGATAAAAGGGGAAGAAAATGGATTAAAAAGAAAACTTAAAGCACGTCACTTAACGATGATTTCACTTGGCGGAACCATTGGTACAGGCCTGTTTCTGGCCAGCGGCGGGGCTATTCATACTGCGGGACCGGGCGGGGCACTTCTTGCCTATGCACTCATTGGCATCATGGTCTATTTTCTCATGACAGGTTTGGCAGAAATGGCGGCCTACATGCCTGTTGCCGGCAGTTTTAGTACCTATGCAGCAAAATTTGTTGATCCATCATTAGGTTTTGCACTTGGCTGGAACTATTGGTATAACTGGGCCATTACGATCGCAGCAGAACTGGCAGCTGTATCCTTAATTATGAAATTTTGGTTTCCTGATACTCCTTCTATCATATGGAGCAGTATCTGTCTTGCCATCATGTTTTTAATTAACTATTTATCTGTAAAAGGCTTTGGAGAAACTGAATATTGGTTTTCACTTATTAAAGTCGTGACCGTTATTATTTTTATTGTGACTGGCTTTTTAATGATTATCGGTATTATGGGTGATAAGGCGGTCGGATTTTCAAACTTTACAATTGGTGATGCACCTTTTAATGGCGGCTTTTTAGCCATCCTCGGCGTCTTTATGGCAGCTGGATTTTCCTTCCAAGGAACAGAATTACTTGGAGTGGCAGCCGGTGAAAGTGAAAATCCTGAAAAAAATATCCCAAAGGCTGTTAAACAAATCTTTTGGCGTATTTTATTATTTTACATTTTAGCAATTTTTGTTATCGGATTATTAATTCCTTACACAAACGAAAGCCTTGCCAGCGGAGAGGTCACAACAAGTCCTTTTACGCTTGTATTTGAAAGAGCAGGGATTGCTTTTGCTGCCTCTGTTATGAACGCGATTATATTAACAGCCGTTCTATCTGCCGGAAACTCAGGTTTGTATGCATCTACACGTATGCTTTGGAATTTAGCCGTAGAAGGCAAAGCTCCAAAATTCCTGGCAAAATTAAATAAAAACGGTATTCCTATCAATGCCCTAATCATCACTTCATTAGTCGGTACACTGGCATTCCTTGCTTCTTTTTTTGGTGAAGGTGTTGTGTATATATGGCTGTTAAATGCATCAGGAATGTCCGGCTTTATCGCTTGGCTTGGGATAGCCATCAGCCATTACCGCTTCCGTAAAGCGTATGTGGCGCAAGGAAAAGACTTAAATAAATTACCTTATAAATCCGGATTTTATCCGTTTGGACCCATTTTTGCCTTTGTAGTATGCGGCATCGTCATTTTAGGTCAAAACTATTCTGCATTTATGGGTAATGGAATTGACTGGAATGGAGTGCTAGTATCCTATATTGGCTTGCCTTTATTCATTGCCATTTGGCTTGGTCACAAATGGGTTAAAAAGACAAAAATCATTCCATTAAATGAATGCGACCTTACAACTGAGCAAAATCATAACCGTTAACCTGCCACTTAATTAAAGGCTCTGTTAAATCATATTGTTGATTTTTGACTCATTTAAGCTGTATTGTCATAAAGTAGTGGGAGAAAATGCATTTTCTCCCACTACTTTATGACAATACAGCAACCTTTCAGCTATGCTGAAAGGCGTGTGAAATGTTCATTTCACACGAATGAGTCAAAAATCTGGTTTATCAACATAGTACTTTAACATAGCCTAATTAAAAAGAAGCTGCCCGCTTGATTAGCTAGGCAGCTTCTTTTTATTTTTAATTCACTTCAGATAATCCCTTATGGACAAGGTTTTCATCGGCAGCATCCTCGTCCATCATATGATCAGGAATAGCCAAATTAAACAAATCCTTATCCACAATATACTTAGGTCTTCGCTTCGATTCCTGATACACTTTTCCAATATACTCGCCAATTAATCCAATGGCCATTAACTGCAGTCCTCCAATAAGCCAAATGGATGCAATTAATGATGTCCAGCCAATCTCGGTTTTACCGAAATATTTCAACACTAAGAAATAGCCTAATACAACAAGACTGACAAAGAAAAAAGTACAACCCGTTAACAATACAAAGCGAATTGGAGTAACGGAAAAGGAAGTAATTCCATTAAAAGCAAAGGAAAGCATCTTTTTTAGCGGATACTTTGTTTCACCTGCTGTTCTTTCCTTACGATCATAATACACAGATGTGGATTGAAATCCAATGAGAGGAACAATCCCTCGTAAAAATAAATTCACCTCATCAAACCGTTCAAGCTCTTCGAGGGCGCGTCTGCTCATTAACCGGTAATCAGCATGATTATAGACTAAATTAACGCCCATTTTCTCCATCAGTTTATAGAAGCCCTCCGCAGTTTTCCGTTTGAAAAAGGTATCACTGTCTCTTTTTCTACGCACTCCGTAGACAATTTCATACCCTTCATTAAATTTTTTAATGAACTCACGAATTACCATAATATCATCCTGCAAATCGGCATCCAGCGAGATGACACAATCTGATATAGACTTTGCTGCGAACAATCCAGCTAATAATGCATTTTGATGACCTGCATTTCCGGCCAACTTTAGGCCACGAATAATATCCTTCTTCAGGCTCGCTTTATATATAAGATTCCAGGTTTCATCCTTGCTGCCGTCATCAACAAACAGCAGTTTACTTCTGTCAGAAACAAGCTTTTCTTTGATTAAATCCTGAAGATATTCCTGTAATACCTCCATTGTATACGGTAGTACGGCTTCTTCGTTATAGCAAGGCACAACAAGTGTGACAACTGGTGCAGTCATGTTTGTTCCCTCCAAATCAAATGACCTTATATAAGTAAATTTTCCAAACAGATTCTTTGTTTGAGAACACTTTTTCCAACTGTAATTGATTCTTCTCAGCATTTTTTATCGGAACAGATGAAAAGATATGTGTTCCACCCATTTTTTTAAAAGGTTCGAAGTTAAATTGAACATGTTCCAGCTTCTTTTTTGTATTTTTTTTAAACATATAATGTTTTCCCAACTCATCCGTGAATAAATAGCAGCGTCCTCCCCATTCATCGAAGTAGACTCGTATTTGTTTGTTTTTGTTCAATTCCTTTTCGATAATCTTTCGAAATTCATATTTATAAGACAACGGATAGAAATTATTATAGCTGTCTAATGTATAGAATCCGTTATACTGAGCAATAGCCGGATGCAGTCCGACACTTGCTACCCGATACTCTTCAACGGGCAGCCCAATATGATTCTTTATCTGAGAAAACAACTCCTCAGCATAGAACTCCTTTACTGACGGCTTTGATTGATAAAAGATTTCTTCGTTAAAAAAGCCTAATATCAATAGCTGAGCAGCAAGACTAAAATAAACGACAGATTGAAGTTCCTTTTTGTTCTGCCAAATAATTTTCAATGCCAAGGCAAAGGACATGTAAATGACGAGAGGTCTTAGAAAATGAAAACGGGCGAAATTAAAGGTATTCATAAAATGAAACTTCTCCGTCAGCGGCTGCCAGCCTTTATAGAACCAAAAGGCATACCATAGTGATAAAACAAAATTAAGGATAAATAAAAACACAAAATACTTTTCCTGTCTCCACCAACCCTTTTTCCATACGAGATAAAAACCTACTAGTAAAATCGGCAGAATAATTAAGCCGTGAACCGTCATCACATGAGTATGTCCAAGAATATAATTTTTAAAGGTCAGGCGAATAACCCTCCATAAAGATAAACGGGCGTGAATATATTCGTCCCTGCTGTTTGGCTCTGTAGAGAAAAGGAATGAATAGACAAGCCTGTATTCAACGAAACAATAGACAATTGACATATATATAAGTGATAATAACAAAGCTAAATTGTACCTTTTACGTCTGATAACATCGACTACCCAGAGCACTCCCATCGCAAATAAAAAAAAGAAAAAGCCTAGGACTATACTTGAATAAAAGGGCAGCAGAGTTAGAACCAAGTAATCTTTCCACGATTTTCTGCCCTTGCGAATATGGAGAAATGCCCATAAAGCTAATGGCATCCCCAACGTACTTAGCATCCCAGACGGCCAAAATGGAGTTAAGGCAAATGCTAAAGAAGTTCCAATCGTGATGATTCCCCATTGTTTCTCTTCTAAAAAATGATCACGTAAAAGCAAATACATACCCAAAAAGGCCGCCAGTCTTGTAATCGTTTGACTTAATGCATAGGCTGTCATGGTTGGAAATAAAGCATAGAGCCAAACAATCCCGCTATATTCGGTTCCATATGCATTTCTTGGTATTCCATTCATTACCTGTGGAATAACAGCATTAATAGGCCCAAACATTTGGCCGCTTTCCCGCAATACTTTATACCAAGCCAAGTTTGAATCGAGATTATCATGGACACGAATATGTGCATTTTCTCCTAAAATAAACAAAGGTGAGACATATAAAGCTAGAACAATAAGAGCAAATATAATTAGTTTTTTCTCCCTTTGAGCATGTAAAGAATCCAATTGCTAACACCCCATGAATATACGTAATTTCTCTTACTTTTTACAAACATGGCTAAAATTATCCAAAACCGTTATCTTTCACCACAACGCAAAAAAAGCCTCGTAAAAGGCTTTTTATTCACTAAAGTTAAAATTCTCTATATTCTCCTGCTTAATTGTATAAATCTCATGCTAAATCGTCATAATACAAATGTCGGTACATCATGTGGTTTCCCAAAAAGGATTTCATGCATAAAATAGTGAAAAAAGAGGAGGGTTTGAAAATTGGGGCTATTTAGTTACTTATCTGATTGGAAAGCAAGCTTATATGAAAAGAAAATTGCTGAGGCACAAAGCTTAGGGCATTGCCCGGATTGTAATGGAAAAGGATTTCAGATTCCAATCGTCAATGAATATTCTTTTCCGGAATCATATGACTGTCCTGCTTGTCTTGGATCAGGATCCTTTTCTGATTGGAGCAACAATAGTCGTTAAAAAATCGCAAGGCTCACCGAAGGCTTAACTTCATTCAGCAGGAGTTTGAACCCCCACTGAATCAAAGAGCCTTTTTGCATTTATCTCTTAACTTTAGAAGTGGAAGGCATCTGCTAAATGAAGTTTAAACCGGGATAAATTGATTTCCAAATGATTCTTCTTTCATTAATTGTTCTTTTTGCTGTTGTTCAACTTCATTCCTGCGAATCTGTTCAAATACTTCAAAATCAATACGGCCAACCTGGTTAATTGAGCTTGCGTCCATCATAATTTGGAACAGTATATCAGCATCCTTCATCGCACTATTAATACCAATTGCGCCTGTTGGACTCATCGTATGGGCTGCATCTCCAATAATCACCAAATTATTTTTCACCCATGTTTCACATTTAGAGCTTTGCACCTGAAGCAGTACAAAATCATCCCACGACTGGAGAGCCGCATGCACCGTATCTTTAAGCTGAGGAAATGCTTCAATTAACTGATTAACAAATTTCGTTATCGGCTGCTTCCTAAGCTTAGGGTACGAGCCTTCTTTTATATTCCATCCGATTTGAATATAACCGCCCTGCTGTGTAAACAAGGCAAGCTGCTCACCATTAATCATTGCCATACGTACCGTCGGCTCCCAATCCTTTGGAGCTGGAATGCGTGCCCAAAGAAGATCATATCCATGTTTAATTTTCTCAAATGGAATATCCGCCAATTTGCGGATTGTTGAAAATCGGCCGTCTGCCCCCACAATCAAAGAACTTTTAATTGTGATTTCTTGTCCATCCTTTACGGCTTTCACACCTGAGTATTGGCCATCTTCCTCAAGCAATTCTACTACTCTAGTATTTAACAATAGGTTAAATGGTGGAAGTGGTTCACTTTTTTTCAATAAAAGCCCGAGTAGATGCTTCTGTGGGACATGGATACCACAATGATTTACACGTTCATCGGGCATAATTGTTTTAAACACTTCCCCATGATCCCAATATTCAACCCGCTCCATTCTTAACAAACCAACATCTTCGAGCTCATCAAACAGTTTATACTTTCGTAGGATGGCTTCACCTGTATCGTTTAAATGTTCACCTCTGAACTCTTTATTAATATCTCCATTCCGTTCTACTAATATGACAGAAATATTATGACTTGAAAGCAGATAAGCAAGTAAAGCGCCGGCAGGTCCAGCGCCTATAATACAAACATCTGTCTTAAAATCATATGCCTTCATGTTCATCACCCGTTATGATTGTGTCTTATGATTCCACTTGTTGTTTAGGATAAGCTGTAATAAGCAAATCTTCACCAATAGGCTCAACAGAATCAAACTCTAGTTCTACCGCTGCATCCATTGTTTCAACGTCCTTGCCTGTAAAAGGTGTCAATGAGTGACGGCCGCCCAATACCTTAGGTGCAATATATACTTGAAACTTATTAATCAATCCCTCACGTAAGAAGGCACTATTCACTTCGCCCCCACCTTCAACTAGCACGTCCGTAATACCTAATTCATATAACTGCTTCAATATGAAAGATAAATCGAGGCCTTCCCCTTGCGGAGCCGCGTATACTTGAACACCTTTAGCCAACAGGGCCGCTTCCTTTTCTTCATCCACACCTTCGTGCGTAAAAATCCACGTTTCCGCTTCTGAACAATCCGTAATTTTAGCCTCTAACGGTGTACGCAGCCCGGAGTCAATTATAATTCGAATTGGATTTTTACCACCTTCCGGAATTCTGGTCGTTAACATAGGGTCATCCGCAAGAACCGTACCAATTCCAACAAGGATAGCATCGACTTCATTCCGTAAATAATGAACCTTCTGTCTTGACGCTTCACCTGACACCCATTTTGAATCACCATTATAAGCTGCAATTTTTCCATCAAGGGTCATAGCCACTTTTGAAATGACAAATGGCATTTGTGTCAGCATGTTATGAATAAAACGTTCATTCAATCTTCTCGCTTCCTGCTCAAGGACACCTACCACCACTTCAATTCCCGCATCCTCTAATATTTTGATTCCTTTGCCTGCAACAAGCGGATTTGGATCCTTCATAGCAATTACCACTCGGGATACCCCAGATTCTTTCACCAGATTAGCGCAAGGCGGCGTTTTACCAAAATGGGAGCATGGTTCAAGTGTGACATAAAGTGTAGCTCCCCTTGCATGATCGCCAGCCATATGAAAAGCATGTACTTCGGCATGCGGTTCACCTGCTTTACGATGGATTCCTGAGCCTACAATCATGCCGTCCTTGACTATGACCGCTCCAACAAGAGGATTCGGATTTGTTTTTCCTTTTGCAGTAGAGGCTAAATCAAGCGCAAGCTTCATAAAATAGTGATCATTATTCATGATTAACTCTCCTTAATTGGTTATGATTACTTCGCTGTTAAGAATATGTCCTGACTTCTCTACCTTCGTCGCTAAATAAAAACTGTTGTACTCAGACTCACCACCCCATAGAGGAAGGTGATCCTGAATAGTCAGGCCTGCAGCCTTTAAGGCAGCAATTTTTTTCGGATTATTTGTAATAAGAGTAACCGGGCTTTTTCTTAACCCCTTTATTACTCGAATGGCTTCCTCGTATGAACGGAGATCATCTGGAAAACCAAGAGCATTGTTTGCTTCTACTGTATCATACCCTTCCTGCTGAAGGATATAAGCGAGTGATTTCGTAAATAATCCAATACCGCGGCCTTCATGATTGGCTAAATAGAATAAGGCTCCGCTCCCTTGCTTCACAATCATTTTCATGGACTGGCGCAGCTGATAGCCACAATCACAACGCTGACTGCCAAATATATCTCCTGTATGACAGATGCTGTGCATTCGGATATAGGCTTCTTCCGCCTGCTTAAAATCACCATAGACTAAAACAGATGATTGCTGAGCATCTGCAAGGTCTGCTGTTAGTAGCGATTCAAGCAATTTTTCCTTATCGGATGGCATCCCGTCAAGCAACAACCATGTATACCATTGAAAGGTTACCGTTTCACCGTCTAATTGAACCGGGAGATTAACTGGTCCAACTAGACAGATATCTTTTTTATTTTCCTGCTTCAAGATTATCATTCTATCTATAAGTATATCTCTAACTTTATCTGAAATCATTAAGATCATCCTTTCGGAAAAAATACACTATCCTCATATTACTTACTATATGTAAGTAAGTATAAATTCGTAAATAGTTGACGTCAAGTAATATATTAACTATTATTATAGTAATAACGTTTTAAATAAGGAGGTTGCCAATGGAGGAAAACACACTCTGTCCCAAATTTCATAAGGCTGTAGAAGTCCTTAGCAAACGCTGGAATGCATTAATTATTAACCAGCTTATGTTAGGCCCGCAGCGTTTCTGTACCATTAATTCCTCCATGCCCATCAGTGGCCGGCTTCTATCGGAAAGATTAAAAGAATTAGAGAATGAGGGGATTGTATCAAGAGAGGTCTTCCCTGAAGTTCCGGTAAGAGTTGAATACACATTAACTGAAAAAGGCTTTGCTCTCCAAAATGTTTTTAAAGAAATTAACCAATGGGCACAAGAATGGGTACGGACAAATACGAATTCAAAAGAGGATGGGATCTAATCGATCATCCTCTTTTTTCATTGTTTCTATTTTCCCTTAATCTGATTAGACCACCAATGAATGGTATTAGCAAGAAAATTGAATTGTCACGAGCGGGAAATACGGTATAGTCAGCTTCATCGAAATAAAATCAAATTCGCCCGTCGAATTTGTATCCATCCTTAACTTTAGAAGTGGAAGGCTTCTGCTGAATGAAGTTAAATAACCTTCTCCTATTATGAAAGTTCCTTTTTTCGTCCATAATGAAAAAATGATTCTAACTACCTGAGGTGAGGAACTTTGCCGCATCAATTATTTATAAGCTTTGTCCGACTACCTCTTTTACTGCGGACATTTTTGATAGCCATTTCATTAATTGCATTTTTTGGTATCATCATTCACTTCCTAGAGCCTGAAAGCTTCCCAACCGTTTTTGATGGAATTTGGTGGGCTATCATTACGGCATCAACCGTTGGATATGGAGATTATGTCCCCCATTCCGTTATAGGGAAAATCGCAGGTATTCTTTTGCTTATAACCAGCGCAGGCTTTCTTTCTTCTTTTTTTATTGTCTTAGCCACGACAGCTGCTTCAAGACAAGATGATCACTTAGAAGGAAAAATTAAATTTAAAGGGGAAGGACATTTCATCATTGTCGGTTGGAACGAACGCTCAAGACAAGTGATTTATTCTTTAATCAATGAACAGAAAACAGCTTCAATTGCCCTAATTGACGATACACTTAAGGAAAATCCATTGCCATATAGTAATGTTCATTATATTCAAGGACGACCGAACCTAGATGAAGTGTTAATGCGAGCTAGTATACAAACAGCCAGTAAGGTCATCATAACAGCAGACCCCACAAAAGATGAATTACAGGCAGACATGCATACAATTCTAACTTTATTAGCCGTAAAAGGACTAAATCCTCATGTTGAGACAATTGTTGAAATATTAACTAATGAGCAAATTGCCAATGCAAGCAGAGCAGGCGCAGATGAAATTATTCAAACGAATATGCTTTCTAGTTTCGTTATGCTTCAAAGCCTCGCATCACAAGATATTGTTACGTCTTTTTTAGATTTATTGTATCAGCTTACAGAAAAGAAGCTTGTCTATCTCGAAGCCGCCAAAGAACAAGTAGATGAAGGGTTCACCGATGTAAGTATCGAGCTCTTACAAGAAGGTAAAATTCTGTTAGGTGTAAAAAGAGGCGGAGCAACCATCTTGAATCCACCGCAGCCATTCTTAATTGAAAAATACGATCGGTTAATAATCATTAAATAAATGGCTTTGTTAAAGTACTGTGTTGATAAGCCAGGTTTTTGACTCATTCGTGTGAAATGACCATACTGCTTAAATGAGTCAAAAATCAACAATATTATTTAACAAAGCCAAATAAATAAATAAATAAATAAAGGTGTCAGGCACCACAGATGGACAAATGATAGCATTTTGTCTTTTTATGGTACGCGGACACCTTATTTTCATTATTTTAATCGTTTTT
>Ga0180215_1002565_pt1 | contig 18133 bp, 18 predicted proteins | sample eDN3rd37CBELigBY_FD_128871 | JGI IMG/M metagenome (GOLD analysis project Ga0180215, IMG submission 128871) | Enriched backyard soil microbial communities from Emeryville, California, USA - eDNA 3rd pass 37_C BE-Lig BY (version 2) (version 2) | ecosystem: Environmental > Terrestrial > Soil >... | reverse complement strand
TCTGCCGCACAGGCTCGAAGGCCTCAGGGGGGTGCCGGATTCTCTTTCCCCTTTACCCAAGCGTCCCTGGGTATTACAAAACCAAGTTTCCTTGGTTGCCTACCAAGATACAAGGGGGGTGTTTGCCGGCGAAGCCATGGCATTCCTTGATTCCAAGGAACCTGGGATCAGTGACACCCCCCTGGCTTCGCCAGTCCCCCCGTCTGAGGGGGGACAACTAGAGGTGGGACCTGCGGTCCGCTATAATGGGGGGCATGCCCGGAATCGACGCTCGCACCCAGCTCTTCGGCCTGATCGGCTACCCCCTGGGACATACCCTCTCCCCTCCGCTCCACAACGCCGCCCTCGCGGCCACGGGCGTCAACGGGGTCTACCTCGCCTTGCCGACCCCGCCAGAGCGTCTCGCCGAGGCCATCGCCGCCATGCGCGCCTGGCCCGTCGCGGGTCTGAACGTCACCGTCCCCCACAAGGTCACCGTCATGCCCCTCTTGGACGCGATCACGCCGGAAGCGGAGCGGATCGGGGCTGTGAACACGATCGCCCGGGACGGCGATCGCCTCATCGGCCATAACACCGACTTCCAGGGCTTCCTCGCCATGCTGCACGGCCTGCCCGTGCCCGAGCGGACCGTGATCCTGGGAGCCGGCGGCTCAAGCCGAGCCGTGGCCTATGCCCTCGTCTCGGCGGGCACCCGCGAGATCACCTTCGCCGTCCGCCGCCCCGGCGCCAGCCAGGAAGTCGTCACCGCCATGGCCGCCCCCGCCGTCCGCTGGAGCGAGGCGGCTTTCGGCTCGGCCGATCTCAACGCGGCCCTGGACTCGGCCGATCTCCTCGTCAACACCACGCCCGTCGGCATGGCCCCCCATGCGGACGCCTCTCCCCTCGAAGCAACCGACCTCGCGCGGCTACCGACGCATGCCGCCGTGCTCGATCTGATTTACAATCCCTCCGAGACCCGATTGATGCGTCTCGCCAAAGCGCGCGGCCTCGATGCCCGACATGGGCTTCCCATGCTGATCGCCCAGGCTGCCGCCGCCTTCACGATCTGGACGGGAAGGCAGGCGCCTGAAACCGCCTGGCAAAACGCATTACACGGTATACTGGAGCGCTAACACCGGAGGAACCGTTGGAAACCCTTTCCCTGCACTATCCGAACCTCACCGTCACCAGCCCCTGGCCTCCGTCCGTCGTCGCCATCGGCATGTTCGACGGCGTCCACCTGGGCCATCAGGAGGTGATCCGCCAGGCGCGCGCGATTGCGTCCGAGCGGAACCTGCCTTGCACGGTCTTCACCTTCGTTTCCCACCCTCGCATGGTGTTGCGCCCCGACCATCCCGTTCCCCTCCTGACCACCTGGGACTCGAAGCGCTGCCTCCTGGCGGAACTCGGCGTGGATACCGTGGTGGGTGCCCAGTTCACGCCCGCCTTCTCGGAGCTTTCCGCCCGCGACTTTGTCGAGCGGATCCTCGTCGGCCAGATGCGCGCCAAGCACGTCGTGGTGGGCTATAACTTCGCCTTCGGTCACGGCCAGGAAGGCAACGGCGAGATGCTCAAGGCCCTCGGATCGGAGTTCGGCTTCGAAGCCACCGTGGTCTCGCCCGTCGAATTCAACGGCGCCTCGGTTTCCAGCTCGCGAATCCGCAAGCTCCTAGCCACCGGCCACGTCGGGGATGCCAATGCCCTCCTGGGCCGCCCCTACACCCTCACGGGCACGGTCGTCACCGGCGATCAGCGCGGACGCCTCCTCGGCTTCCCGACGGCCAACCTCGCCGTGGACGAGAGCAAGCTGCTTCCGGCCTACGGCGTCTACGCCGGTCAGGCCCTCTGGACCGAGGAAGGGGAGACCTTCCAGGAGCCCTGCGTGGTCAACCTCGGCATGCGCCCCACGTTCGACCCGCCGCAACTGCGGATCGAGGCGCATCTGATCGGCTGGTCTGGGGATCTCTACGGCAAGCGCCTCACGGTCTCGCTTCAGCATCGTCTGCGCTCGGAGATGGCCTTCAAGTCGGTGGACCAACTGGTCGCTCAGATCCGCCAGGACGTCGACCATGCGCGGACCTTGCCCGTGAAGGTCTTCGGAGACGGCGTCCCGTCCTGCTAAGCGACGAAGTTGACATGAAAGGGGGCCCGCATCGCGGACCCCCTTTTGCTTTCTTAAAGGCCGCTGACGTAGCTGGCGTAGCGAACGGACGGCGGAGGGGTCTGGGGATCGCGCGGGAACCACCAGGAAACGGAGCGCGGTTTCGGCGTGGGTTGCGGGCGGCCAGGGGTCGCTTCGGGCTTGCCGAGCAGCTCGCCCAAGGGACCCAAGGGCAACGCTGGCGCCCCTGCTCCCTTGGGGGCGACGCGCGAAGGCGTGACCCGGTTGGCACCGAGCCCCTGGCGCATCTTGCTGCCGCTCAGCACGGCCTGATCCTTGCCCGAGCTCTTGTCGGCCGAGAAGGTCTTGCGGACGTCGTTGCCGCTGGTGGCCAGCTGCTTGGGAGCCACGGAGTGGTTCATCGCCTGGTACCGGCGCAGCAGCACCGTCTCGGTGAGAGGCTCGTAGCGAAGCCCCGGGTTCGTGAGCGCGGCGCCCCGCTTCAAGCGCCCGGTGGGCGTCCATGGCCCCGCCGAGTCGCTGACCGTCTGGTAGGATTCGTCTCGGATGGCGTCCCGGTAGGTGTACCGGGTATCCGTTTTGACGATGAAACCGTTCAGGTGGAACGTCTTCTCGTAGTTGGTTCCGCAGTCCCCGCGCCACCACTGGCCATGACGATTGCAGACGGCATGGACCTGGATGGCGTCATGATCATGGTAGCGGATCACCGTGGCTTTCTTGACTTCCGAGGATCCATGGCTAGGGTTGTCCTCGAAGTAACCCGCGACGTAGTTGAGGTTCGTGTCGTAGGCCAAGCGCATCTTCATCCACGTTTCTTCGGGGGTGATCTCCACGTAGATCGTCCGTCGCCCGCTCTGTTGCTGCGCGGTGTATTCCTGGTACTGTCCAGGCGCCATGTAAGGCTCTGGCGGCCTCCGATTCGCGTCGGCATATTGACTTGGCGCGAAGTTCGTAGGAGTCGAATTGATGAGGCTCTTCCCGTCCCAGGCTCCTCCGCGGTAGTAGACCCAGACCGGCCATGCGCTATCCACGACCGAGGTCGTCGTGCGGCGGATGTAATTGGTCGTGGTGGTCGTGATCTCTCGGCTTTCCTCGCGGCTCAGGGGATGGGTGGTCACGGGCACCTGATAACGGCGGATCTCGGATTCCGTGACGAGCTTGCTCGCGGGACCCGTGGCCTGCTCCTCGACATGTGGCGTCGTGCCCACGAACTGCTTCTCGCCACGGACCTCCTCGGTCTGGCTGGTCGCGACCCATTGCGTCTCTTTGCGCTTCTTGGTGCTGGCATTCTGGTAGATCAGCTGGACATTGGCCAGCGCCGGCGCGGCGCCGAGGGCGAAGGCTCCGGTCACGACGAGCGCCATGGCGCGCTTGGCGGGGGTTCGGAACATGGCACGCTCCTTTCTATGACAAGAAAATGTTTCTTCGTCATGCATGCTCATGCCCAGATAACGATCATTCCTATCCGCATCAATAACGGGCGATCGTTACTGGAACCCTCCGTTGCGGCGGCTCCGGGCATTTGCTAGACTGAAACGTCGTCTCGCATCACCAGCCCTTCCCCGCAGGCGCATGACGCGCGGGAGGCGCCCTGGCGGCGCCGCGTGACGGGCTCGGGGATGCTCCGAGAACTTGGGTAACGAGAGGGAATCCGCCATGAGCCAAACGACCATCCGCCTGGGTACCCGGGGCAGCGCACTTGCCCTGTGGCAAACCAACTGGGCCCTTTCGCTGCTTCGCGAGGCCGCTCCTGAGCTGACCTTCGAGCCCGTCGTCATCAAGACCACCGGCGACCAGCGCCAGGACATTCCCCTCCCCGCCGTCGGCGCGCAGGGCATGTTCGTCAAGGAGCTGGAACTGGCCCTCGAGGACGGCACGATCGACCTCGCGGTCCACTCCTCCAAGGACCTGCCCTCCATCCTGCATCCCGGCCTGACGCTGGGCGCCTTCCTTCCCCGTGAGGACGTCCATGACGCTTTCATCTCGCGGAAGTGGAAGTCGATTTCCGAGCTTCCCGACGGCGCGCGTATCGGCACCGGCTCGTTCCGCCGTCAGTCCCAGCTCAAGGCCTACAACCAGACCTGGACGTTCTCGGATATCCGCGGCAACCTCGATACCCGCCTCAAAAAGCTGGAGACCGAGGACCTCGACGCCATCATCCTGGCGTCCGCCGGCCTCATTCGCCTCGGCTGGGAAGACCGCATCACCCAGGCCCTGCCGCTCGCCGTCTGCCTGCCGGCTGTCGGCCAGGGCGCCGTGGGCCTCGAGATCCGTGAGAACGATGCGCGCATGCACGAGCTGCTCGCCAAGGTCGACCACGCGCCCACCCGCGCGACGGTCCTGGCCGAGCGCGCCTTCCTGCGCAAGGTCCAGGGCGGCTGCCAGGCTCCGGTGGGAGCCCACGCCACCCTGCAGGGCGACCAGCTGATCCTCGAGGCCATGGTGGCCGCAATGGACGGCTCCCAGGTCCTGCGCCGCTCCATGGAAGGCCCCATGGCCAAGCCCGACGCCCTGGGCACGGCGCTTGCCGAGGAGCTTCTCGGCATGGGGGCTCGCGAACTCCTGGCCAAGCCCCGCCTGCCATGAGCCCCAGCCTCAGGCCGGATAGCCTGAGCGGCCAGCGCATCCTCGTCTTGCGTCCCCGTGACCAAGCAGAGAGCGTGGCTACCGAGCTAGCGCGTCGGGGGGCCGAGCCGATCCTCTTGCCGGCCCTCGCGATCGCCCCTCCCGAAGACCCGGCTCCCCTGGAGGCTGCGCTTGCTCGCCTCGAGGACTACGACTGGCTCGTCCTGACCAGCGCCAACGGGGTCGATGCCGTCTTCGACCGCGTTCCGACGTTGCCCCCGGGCCTGCGCGTGGCCGTCGTCGGCCCCAAGACGGCCGAGGCCCTGGAGGCACGGGGCGTGACGGCGGATCTGATCCCGCCGGCGGCCACCGCCGAATCCCTCGCCGAAGCCCTCTTGAAGGCGGATGGCGTGCACCGGGTGCTCTTTCCGAAGGCCAACCGGGCGAGGGACGTGATCCCGCAGGCCCTGCGCGCGCGGGGCGTTCACCTTGACGATCCCATCGCGTACCGCAGCCTCCCGGCCGTCACGGAAGGCCCCGCGCTCGATGCCCTGCGCCAGGGGATGATCGACTGGGTCATGGTGACCAGCCCGTCGACCTTCGAGGAGCTGGTGGGACGCGTGGACGCCTCGGTCTGGACGCGGACGCGGCTGGCGTCGATCGGGCCCGTGAGCTCGGCGGCCATCCGCCGACACGGGCTACCGGTCGCGGTCGAGGCCGAGCCCTACACGATCGAGGGCTTGATCGCGGCGATCGCCTCCGCGCGACCGGCCCGCTGAACGCGCCGTCGGTCTTCCGACTCCAACCCCGTGCATCATGCGGGCCGCCTCGCGATCTTGGCGGCGCTTTTGCCCAATGACCCTCCTCGAACGCGATTCGATCATGGAAACGTCCCCAGGGTCGAGGATCGCCCGCAAGGCACCTCAGGCCAAAAGACGTCGCGGGGGACGATCCGATGGAGGGAAAGCAATGCTTAAACGCGTTTCCGCGTTGACCGTGGCCCTGGCGCTCGGAGGCCTGATGCTCGGCTGTCAGCCGGCGGATCAGGGTGGCGGCGGCGGTGGCACCATGGAGGAACGGCAACCTGGCGAGACCCTTGCCAGCCCCTCGCCGGGCACGGGCGGCGGCGGCGGAATGGGCGATCAAACCCCGGACAACCTGGATCGCGACACCGGCGACCGTGGCACCCCGGATCGCGGCATGCCGGACGGAAACCAGTAACCGGCGACTTCTCGCGCGTTACCCGGAAGCCCCCTCTCGCAAGGGGGCTTCCGGTGTCTAATCCGCTTAGCCTTGCCCGCCGCCTGATCCCGCTTCGCGCTTCCCGCGCGGCTTGAACAGCTTCTCTTGCATCCGGTACTCGCCGGCCACTTCCTGGGCTTCGATATCGGCGAGCACGTCAGCATCCGCGGGAATCTCACCTTGGAAGACCGGCTCGGCTTCTTGCTTGCCGTAGAGCTTCGATTCCTTGCTGGCCCGGTTCCCTTCGGGGTGAGCATTCATACCGGCCATGTCCGACGGGTTGAATTGACTCTGATTGCCCATGGGATCTCCTTTCGCTGTCGGGTCCACGTGGCCCTCAGCATAGAGGATGCCCCCGAGGGTCTCAAGAACGAACCAAGGGCGATCGCCGCGGAAGCCTCGCGTCCGGGGACGCCGCTCAGCGGCCCATGTGACGATTCAGCCACTCGACGGTCGCGTGGGCCGTGCGGGGTTCGAAGAGCAGGGTGAAATGGGTGCGGCGCGGCAAGGTGACCCGATCCGCCGGAGCCGAAAGCGCCGAAAGCAGCTCCAGGGAGCTTCGCGCCGGCACGATCCGATCCCAGTCGCCGTAGAGAATGCGGGTCGGCACCCCCTGGACCCGCGAGGCATGCCCCAGGGGATCCAGTTCGGCGATCAGGTGAGCCATCGCCCCGATGAAGCCCCGATCGACCATCGCATGCCGCCCATGCCCCGCGAAGTTCACCTCGCCCAGACACGGAGCCAGCATATGCTCGAGGGAGGTCTCCAGGAGAAGCGGGGCGTTCTCGACGAAGAACGTCCCCAGCGTCTCGCCCAGCAGCTCCCAGTCCGAGAGCACGACCCGCAGCGGGGGGCTCAACAAGACCATGGCCGCCAAGTTCGGATCCGCCGCCGCCGCCCGCAGGGCAAGCACCGAGCCCAGGCTCATGCCCACCAAGCCGACCTGATCCACCTCCCGGCGCAGCGTCCGGATGGCCGCCGGCACGATCTCCAGCACGTCCGCGGCGGAAAGCGGGTACGGGTTGCGGCCATGGCCGTCCAGCTCGTAGAAGAGCACGGTGTACCCCGCGTTGAGCATCTCGCGGATCAAGCGGTAATAAGGAAGGACCTGCGGAGCCCCCGCCGCATGCGTGAAGCAGATTCCCGATCCGTTGGCATGCGTGGGGGTGAAGCGAATCGCCGGAACGCCGCGCGCGCCCAGGTCCAGCTCCAGGACCTCTACCCGGTGAGAGGCCTCCCCGGACGGAGAGAGAAGCGGACGACTGGGGTCCAGGTCATACGCGAAAAGCGTCGCGAGCGCCTGGGCCAGCCAATGATACGGGCTCGCTGGAGCCATGCCCCAGCCGATGACGCGCTGCTCCATGTCCCCAGCTTAGGCGAGGGCGCCTGAGCGGGCATCGTGCGGGAAGGAGAAAGGGAAGTAAAGGAACTGCCGCGAGCTGCGACTACTGGATGCCCGAAACCATCGTGGTCCGGGTATGCACCGGGTTCGGGGTCTTCTTGCCCGATCCCTCGGGAGCCGTCGGAGTCCGCCCGCAAGCCGCCACCATCATCACCATGATCCCCAGCAGGATCCAGCGCCCCGTGATTGCCATGCGGTCTTCCTCCCTCGATGTGAACGGCTCTTGTCCCATTCTTATCCGCCCCTCCCCTCGCGATCTTGCGTCATCGCCCTCGGATCCGGGTAAGATGCCTCCGTCATGTCCGAACTCTTGCGCCGCACCATCCGCGAACTTCCCGTCCTGCTCGAGGCCACCACCGGCCTCGGCCAGGGTGATTGGTCCGACCTCTACACGCCGGTCGACTATATGGCCTTCGCTTTCGCCAAGGCCTATCCCAGCTCGCCATGCCGTGCCGGCTGCTCGCATTGCTGCCGCACGCAGCCCTTCCGCGTCACCCGCGCCGAATGGGAGCCCTTGCGCGAGACCCTGATGGGCGATCCGCGGCGTGACGGCCTTCTGGCCCGCGTGCGCCGCGATTTCGAGCCCCACGAGGAGGCCCTCGAGGCCGCCGCGCGCCACTGGGCCCAGAACCCCCCCGAGGTCCCGACCCCGGTCCTTCAAGACGTGCCCCGGAACTGCCCCCTCCTGGAAGACGATCGCTGCGGCTTCTACGACGTGAGGCCCGCGATCTGCCGGGCCTACGGCGCGTTCGGAGCCAAGGTCGCCGAGCGCGAGGTCTTCCTCATCTGCCAGGAACACGGCCAGGACTTCATCCGAGGCCTCGCGGACGAAGGCCAGGAGGCCATGCTCATGGCCCCCTGGGCTCCCGTTCAAGAACGCCTCTCCCGCTTCAACCCCAGCAAAGAAGTGGCGCCCTTGCCGCTTTGGCTGCTTCGCCTCGCCAAGGAACTCGCGATCGACCCGGCGCCCGCCCAGGGCTGATCCCTCGTCCCAATCCCTTCTCCGTCTCCGCCGAAGCCAGGCAAGCATCCCTCCGCTACCCTTGGCTTAGCGCTGCCGTCGCGGCCATGCCGCGCGGACCCGCGAAACACCGAATGCGCGAGGAGAGGAGGGGGGCCATGGGACGGGGACCTGGTAAGCACGGGCTTAGAACGCTCGGAATCGGATTGGCGCTTCTTGGCGCCTGCTGGACGGGGCTTCCCGCGGATGCGGCCCCCTACCAGCCCCAGGTCGGCGACGAGTTGCGCTACGGCATCTCCAACGGGGACGTGGCCATCACCCGGGTGATTCGCACGCGCGGCCAGGGGGAGCGCACCTACGCGCAGGTGGTCCAGACCTTGCTGCGCAAGGGGAATGATCCTCAGACCTCGCGCTTCACGGTGATTCGCACGGCGGAGGGCATGGCCATCCAGGTGGCGGCACCTGCCGAGGGAGTGCAGCTCTCGCCCTTGGTCTATTACCTGCAAGACGCGGGAGAGCGCGCGTCCTGGCTGGCGCAAAAAGGCTCGTACCGTGACGCCGACGGCCGAGAGATCGGCTACGAGCTGACCGCCGAGTTCCTCGGCAACGAGACCGTTTCGGTGGCTGCGGGCAAGTTCGAGGCTTGCGCCAAGATCCGCTACCGCACGAAGCTGGCCGGCGTCCTACAAGGGGCGACCTCGGAGCTGGTGTTTTGGGTGAAACCCGAGATTGGCATCATCAAGACCCGCTCCCTCCAGGAGGGGAGGGTGACCGAGACGGAGCTTCTCAGCTTCCAGCGGGCCACCCTCGCCCATCCGTGAGCTTCGTCGCCTTGGACGAAACCGAATCCTAGCCCATCGTTGCTTCAGGTCAGCTTCGCTGCCTTACGCAACAGCCGCAGGCGCTAATCCATGCCGAGGTTCCGCTTGATCCGCTCGCCGAGGCCGGGCTTGCTTCCCCGGTGACGCCGGACGTCGGTTCCCTCGAACGTTTCGTCCTCCGCGACCATGTCGGCGCGGCCTTCGGGTTCGGTGCCCGAGAACTCGACGACTTCCTCGCGGACGTTGTCGTGGACGGTCTCGGTCCGGATGTCGTCGCGCTTGCGCAGGATGATGACTTCCTTGACGAAGGGTTCCTTGGAGACCACGGCTTCTTCTCCCAGGAGCGGCACGTGGATTTCCTGGCCTTCCTCGAAGGCGCGGCCCATGGTGTTGGCGAACTCGGTCTGGGCCAGGGGTTTGTTGACGGCGCGCCGCTCGATTTCGACGTGCTCGCGTCTCAGCTGGACCTGCTCGTCGACGGGGTGTTGTTCGACGCGTTTGCGGGCCACGGCCTCGCCGATCTTTTCCTGGCGCTTGCCGATGCGCAGCCGCTCTTCGATGAGCATGAGGCGATCGCTTTCATGCTTGAACTCGGGGCGCTGGTAGCTCATGTCCCGGTTCTCGGATTCGGGGACGAAGCGATTGTAGAACCGGCGTTCGTGCTCGGCGGTGAGGGGTTCGCCGGTATCGCTGGGGAAGCTGTCGAATTGGTTATTCGGCTTGATCAGGACCTGCTCGTCGGTTTCGGCGATGTCGACCATGCCGACGGGGATCATGCGCTTGCCGCCGTCTCCCGTGACGCTCAGGTAGCGAATCTCGTTCGCGTCGGTGTCCAGGATCAAGGTGTCGATGGTTCCTTTGAGCTGGCAGTTGGAGTCGAAGACCTTCCAGCCGCGGACGTCGGGTTCGCCCTCGGCGAGCTGGTAGTCAGGGGCGTCCTGTAAGCGGGTGAGCATGAGGACCTCCTTTGGCGAAGAGTCGGGATGACACGCCGAGGAGGGTATCACGATCACTGCAAGGGATGTAAAGACCCGTGAAAGGGTCATGCCCCGAGCTTGCGCGCCGGAGATCGGCCTGGGGCGAGGCGAAGGGGATGCGAGCTCGTCGCGGCGCGGTGGCGCGCCTCAGTCGAACGCGAGGACGCCGGCGCGCTGGCGGATCAGGGCTCGGTAATGGGCTTCGAGTCGGAGGCCTTGTTTGAGGGCATCGTATTCGGTTTCGACGTGCCGGCGGCCGGCGAGGCCCATGGAGGCCCAGCGTTCGGGCTGGAGGGCGACGCGGGAGAGGGCGGCGGCGAGGGCGTCGACGTCTCGCTCGGGCACCAGCTCGGAGGAGTCCGGGCGGGTCACCTCGGGGATGTCGGCATGGGTGGTGGCGACGATCGGGAGGCCGGTGGCTTGGGCTTCGAGGATGGAGACGGGGGCGCCGCCTTCGGTATCTCCGTCGGAGGCCGTGATCGAGGGGTGGAGGAAGACATGGGCGCGGCGGGCTTCCTCGAGGAAGACGGCGTGGGGCTGGTAGCCGAGCCAGCGGATGGAGTCGTAGAGGCCGAGGTCGCGGGCGAGCGCGTGGATCTCATCGCGCATGGGCCCGTCCCCGATGACGGTGAGCGAGAGCTTGCCGGGATGCGCCGCGTGGACCTTGGCGTAGGCCTGGAGGGCCTGGGGGATGCCTTTCTTTTCGCGAAACGAGGCCGAGATGAGGATGCGGCAGGAGGACTCGGGGGCACGCGGCTCGAAGGGGATGCCCGCGAGGTCGACTCCCAGGTGCTGGACGTGGATCTTATGGGGCGGACAGCCGATGCTCGATAGCGTGCGGGCCATGGCGCGGCCTTCGACGAGGAAGCGATCGCCTTCCTCGAAGAGGCGCTCGTAGGCGGCCTTCCAGAAGGGCTCTCGGACCAAGGCCAGGTCGTAGCCGTAGAAGGTGGTGACCAAAGGGGCGCCGGTCGCGCGCTTGAGGCCGAGGCTGCGGGTGGCCTGATCCCCGAAATGGGCGTGGATGAGGCTTGGAGCCCAGGCCTGGAGGGGGGTGGTGGCGAGGATGGGCCAGGCGTAGCGGTACCAAGGCGCCAGGAGGCGGTCGTAGCGGCTTCCCCGGCGCTTGGCGATCGCCCCCAGGCTTTTTGCGACGGGCTTCACGAGCCCATGGTCGCTCATGCTCCAGAGGGGCTCGACGGGAAAGCGCTCGGCGTTCTCGCGGCCGACGCAGATGACCGCCTGACGAAAGGCGTTCACGGCCTTGATCTGCCCGTAGATCCAGGTCTCGGTCAGGGGCAAGTAGCGGTAGACCGAGTGCAGGATCACGGGCCTTTGATCCGTGGGCCTGGGATCCGTGGGCCGCGCCTCGAAGGGGCTCATGCGCGGCCGCTGATCCGCAGGACGGCCGCGATCACGTCGTCCACGTCCGAATTCGTCAGCTTGGGCGACAACGGCAACGAGATCGTCCGATCCGAGATCCACTCGGCGTTCGGGAAGTCCCCGCGCTTGGTGCCCAGGCGATCCTTGTAGAAGCTGTGAAGGTGGAGGGCGATGAAGTGAATGCCCGCCCCGATGTTCTCGGCCTTGAGGGCCTCGAGGAAGTCCACTTGCCCCATGCCCAGTTTCTCGGGCTCGAGGAGCAAGGTGTAGAGGTGCCGGGCATGGACGGTCTCGGGCTCAGGGGGAGCCGGGATCAGGAAGCGGCCCTCGAAGGCCTCGTCGTAGCGCGCCCAGATCTCCTCGCGCCGCTTGAGGTTCGCGTCGACCTTGGCGAGTTGGTGAAGCCCCAAGGAGGCCTGGAGATCCATCATGTTGTACTTGTAGCCGGGGTAGAGCGTGTCGTAGGGCTGGAAGCCGTCCGAGGAGTAGCGCTTCCAGGCGTCCTTGGAGAGGCCATGTAGCGAGCGGACGCGGATGCGCTCGGCCCAATGATCGGAATGCGTCGTGAGCATGCCGCCCTCGCCGGTCACGACGTTCTTGGTGGCGTAGAACGAGAAGGCCGTCATGTCCCCGATGGCGCCCACCTTGAGCCCGTGGTAGCGCGCCTCGGTGGCATGGGCCGCGTCCTCGATCACGATCAGGCCGTGCTTGGCGGCCAGGTCGAGCAGGGGCTCCATGTCGCAGGGACGCCCCGCGAAGTGCACCGGGATGATCGCCCGGGTCCGCGGGGTGATCGCCTTGGCCACGGCGTCGGGATCCAGGTTGAACGTCCTTCGGTCGACGTCGGCGAAGACCGGCTTGGCCCCCACGTGCATGATCACGTTGGCCGTGGCACAGAACGTCATGGGCGTGGTGATCACCTCGTCGCCGGGCCCGATGCCCGCCGCGTCGAGGGCCAGGTGCAATCCCGCCGTGCAGGAGTTGAGGGCGATCGCATGCCGCGCGCCCGTGTAAGCCGCGAAGTCGGCCTCGAAGCGCTTGGTCTTGGGACCTGTCCCCAGCCAGCCCGAACGCAAGGTATCCTCGACCTCGCGGATCTCCTCCTCGCCGATCAAGGGAGCCCCGAAGACCAGGAAGTCTTTCCGCCTCGGCCGCAGCTCGATCGGAGTCCCGCCCGTCATGCGCTTCATCCCGCCCTCCATCCCCGCTCCCATCCTCGCCTCCCTGGCCATGCCAGCACCATGCCCACGCTGCTCGCTTCCCGTCGCGCGGGTCGAGGAACGCCTTTTGCTGCTGCTGTCGCTGGATCGTTAAGTTAGCTTGGTGAAGTTTTGTGTCGCTGGAGTCCAGCATAGCACTCCCTCGGATGGAGGGCAATGCCAAGCATTGTCGGGGAGGGAGAGCGAAATTGGCGGTTTCAGGCGCCCCCAAAAGAAACGGGCGGGGAAGCTCATGCTCCCCGCCCGTTCGGCTATAGGCCCAGAATCTCCTTGGCCCGGTTCAGGTTCCGGATGTACTCCGGAGGCATGTCCGGGTTGCGATCCGTATGGAACGCCTTGGTCAACAAGCGGTAGGCCTGGCGAAGCTGCTCTGCGGGCGTCGTCCGCCCCGCATGCAAGACTGCGAGCGCCCAGTCCTTGTCCTGACCCCGGTTGATCGTCCAGCCGAAGCCCCCGCTCGAGCCACTCTGACGCCGGCCCTCGTCGATGCCGTCCTGACGGCCACGCTCGTACGCCTGCATCAGATCCGCCCGCGCTTCCTGAAGCCCGGACTCCCGGCCCTTCGCGTAGGCCTCCTTGATCAGCCGCTCATGCTCTTCCTGGGGAACCCCCATGACCGTGGGCTCGGCCGCCGGAGCCGGCTCCGGAGCGGCCTCGCTCGCGCCGCCCCGCTCCATGCCCTCCTTGAGGCCCGTCTGGTACGCATCCTGGAGCTCGCGCATGCACTGCTCCGCCAACGCCTGAAGATCGCTAAGGATTCCTTCGAACGAGACCGTGCCGACCGCCGGCACGTACATCCCGTCCTGAACCAACCCCTGCGGAGTCCCCAGCTCCAAGAGCGGAGTCCGGCGCAGCTCGGTCTTGTTGAAGTCCTCCCGCATCTGCATCAGACGCTCCGTCCGCTTGCGCAGCCGCTGCGTCTCGGCCTCCAGGATCATCTGGCGCCACTCATGCGTGTTGCTGAGGGTGGAACGGGGGATCTCCGTCCGCCGCGAAACCTCCACGATGGTGACGGGGGTGTTCCCCTCGGACAGCATCTGGTCGAGAACCATCCGTACGAGACTCTCGCGGAGGTCGCGCGTGGCCGATCGCTTGGTCTTTGCGCTCATCCTACTCTCTCCTAGAGCGATCTTCGTTGCTACAGGTCAGCGAGCTCTGGCTCTCGGACCTCAAACGAAACGACTCTTCACTAGCGCTCGCTGCCTTACGCAACAGCCGCGGGCGCTCGTGCGGGACACGTCGCTATCGCCCTCTTAGCCGCTGTTTCAGCCGCCACGGGCGCTGGCAACCACCGCAGCGCCCCGCTGAAGCGAGCACACCACGACTCGATGCTACTCTAGGGCAAGCTCAAGCCCCCAAACCGTAACGGAACGCACAACTTTACGCTCCTTCACTCGATCATGGCCCCTCGCTCCGGCCGCGAAACTGCGCTACCATGCCATGACAAGGAGTGAGAACAGCCATGATCTGGACGGAAACCGGAACTCCCGGGGCGGAGCCCCTCGTCTTCCTCCACGGAGCCGGCCTGAGCGCCCGCCAATGGGAGCCCCAGCTCTCCGCCTTCGACGCCTTCCACGTGCTCGCCCCCGATCTCCCCGGCAACGGCCGAAGCCCCGGCCCGATCGATCTCGTCGAGACCGCCGACGCCATCGCCGACGCCTTGCACGACCGCGTCCCCGGCGGCAAAGCCTCCCTCGTCGGCAACTCCTTCGGGGGCTCCGTCGCCCTCACCCTCCTCCACCGCCACCCGGATCGCGTCTCGCGCGTCCTCGTCTCCGGCACCTCCGCCCCCCTGGGCTCCTTCATGGCCTGGCTCATGGAGCAAAGCGGCGCCCTCTACCGCCTGATCGACCCCGAGAAGCTCGTGAGCTCCGGCCTCAAGCAGTTCCGCATTCCTCCCGCTTTCCACGACGCCTTCCGCGAGGACATGCGCCGGGTCATGAACGCCGAGGCCAACCATCAGGTCGTCGCGGCCCTTCGCGCCTTCGTCATGCCGCGAAACGCCCAGGTGCCCGTCCTCGTCGCCGTGGGCTCCCACGAGACCCTCCCCGCCAAGCAATCGGCGAAGGTCCTCATGCGGGCCATCCCTCAGGCCCGCGGCGTCCTCGTCGAGGGAGTCGGCCACGTCTGGAACCTCGAAGCTCCTGAGCGCTTCAACGCACTCGTCAGGGCCTGGATGGCCGACGAAACGCTCACCGAAAAGGGCCTGCCGCCCGGCATGCGCTCCCTGCGCTGAGCACGGCCGGGGCCCGCTGCCTTTCGCAACAGCCGCGGGCGCTAGGGGGCGCGGTGCGAAAGCGCCTCCAGCTTGGCCTGGTACCAGTCCCTCACGAAGCGGTGATGCGCAATCCCGAACTCCAGCGTGGCTAGCTGATACGCCATGTGCGCCTCGGCCCCCGGAGGAGCCTCGACGTCCCTCACCGACGCATGGAGGGTCTCCAGCTCCTCGGCCGCTTCCTCCATCTCGCGAAGGAAGCGCGCGAGCAGCTGTTCCCGCTCCTCCGGCTCGAGGTGCCCTAGGAAGAAGAGCCTCAGCAACCCAGGTTCGGAGACGCGCTCGGCGACGATGTCCTGGGCCATCCACGCTCGGAAGTGGGCCCCGCCGGACTCGGTGATCCGGTAGACCTTCTTGCGGCGGCCGTTGGCGGTTTCGGCGGAGCTGGTGACATGCCCCGCCTTCTCCAGCTTGCGAAGCGCAGGATGCAAGCTGCCGTAGCTGGCACTGAGGAAGTGCCGCGTGGAGCGCTCCATGGCCTTCGAAAGCTCGTACATCGACAAGGGGCGAAACATCAAGAAGCCAAGAGCGGCGTATTCCACCATGGCCTAAACTCCCTGGGCGCGCGCGGGGAAGACGACTTGCTCCAGCTCCGGGCGCGCGGGCAAGAGCGGGGCGAAGAGCTCCCCGTCGCCGCCGATCGTTCGGCGCAGGAACTCGTGGATGGCGTCGTTTTGCATCCGGGCCATGAGCGTGTTGTCGACCGGGCCCAGCATGGGCGAGATCTTGAGGGCGGGCACGAAGTTCAGGTCGGTGAAGTTGTAATGTGCCGCTCCTTTCACTTCGAGGATATGGGCGCCGGCCGCGCTCTCGCGGTAGAGCCCATGGAGCGTCCCGCGGCTGGCCAGGTCCTGCTTGGCCAGGGAGTAGTGGGTGGAGAGGAGGTTCAGGGAGGGCACCAGGGGGCGGGCGATCGCCTCGGGATCGTCTTGCAGCCAGGGAGCATCGAGGTTGATGATCCCACGCAGGCCCGCCACGGGCTCGCAAGCCAGGCGCATGGCGACGAGACCGCCCAGGGAGTGGCCCATGAGGGTGAGCTTCTGGGCGTCGGCCTCGCGCAGGATGCCGTCGGGGCGATCGCCCCGCAGGGCCGCGATGGCGATCCGGGTATCCTCCAGCCAGCGCGCGATCAGCGGCCGCAGCGCCACGAACTGGGGATCCGCTCCCAGCGCCGCGCTGGCGAGGGCGTAGTCCACCGGAGTCTGGGCCTGGCGCTGGCGTTCGAGCTTCGGTGCGAACGCCTTGGCGTAGGCCGTGAGGTCCTTTTGAAGCGCCTGCACCGCGCGGTGGGTGGCATGCTCGGAGTCAAAGGGAATGGGCTCGCCGTCGACCGTCCTGGCGAGCAGCGAATCTCCCGGATGGGCGAGGGAGACGACGAGATGGCCGTGGCTGGCGAGCTCCTGGAAGGTCGCGACGTTCTGGGCGGAGAACGAGGCATAGCCGTGGTTGAAGATGACGACGGGATGGGGGCCCGGCGCGACCGGGGCGTCCCGGTGGGAGAACGAGGGAACCTCCGAGAACATGAAGCGGGGCATGCGAAACTGCCGGCTCAGCGCATCGTTGAGCGCGTTATCCGTGTAAGGGGCCCGGGAATAGCCCGCCGTCTCGCGGGCCGGGTACCAGATATCGAGCGTGAGGACGCGCGTCGCGTCGTCCGGGGCCGGTGCGGCGAGCTTTTGCTGGGTGACGCCGACCGCAAAGGCGCCCGTGGGCGCGGGAATGGGGATCTCGAGCGAGGGCAGGCAAGCCGTCAGCGTGGCGATCAGGCTGGCGGCGAGGCCGCCCCGCCAGAAGCGAGCACGGGGGGAAGACGGGCGGGAAACGGTCTCTGGCATGCGGGCCTCCTCTTGATGTATCGCTTCGATATATTAGCCGCTTGCTCCCCAAAAGGGAAGCCCCCGATCCCGGAGCAGGGATCGGGGGCTGATTGGTAGGGGGAACGGCTAGTAGATCGCGAGGTAGCGCTGGCGCTCCCATTCGGTGACCTGCATGCGGTATTCGTCCCATTCCTGGGTCTTGGCCTGGATGAAGCGGTTGAAGAGGTGCTCGCCCATGGCGGCCTTCACCACCTCGTTCTGCTTCATGCACTCGAGGGCCTCTCCCAGCGAGCCGGGGAGGGCGTCGACGTGGCGCTCGGTGCGGGTCTCGCCGTCCATGTGGTAGAGGTCCTCCTCGGACGGCGCGGGCAAGGCGAGCTTGCGCTCGATGCCGTCGAGGCCGGCGGCGAGCATGATGGCGAAGGCGAGGTAGGGGTTGGTGGTGGGGTCGGGGCAGCGCAGCTCGACGCGGGTGGCTTTGGGCTGGCGGGGGTTGATCCGGGGGATCCGCACCAAGGCAGAGCGGTTGTTTCTGGCCCAGGAGATGTAGACCGGGGCTTCGTAGCCGGGTACCAGGCGCTTGTAGGAGTTCACGGTGGGCGCGAGGACCGCGATCATGCCCTTCGAGTGCTCCAAGATGCCCGCGATGAAGTGACGGGCCAGTTCCGAGAGGCCGTAGGGGTCGTTCGCGTCGTAGAACGCGTTCTCGCCGTCCTTGAACAGGGACATATGCGTGTGCATGCCCGAGCCCGCGGCGCCGAAGACCGGCTTGGGCATGAACGTGCAGTGAAGCCCGTGCCGCTGGGCCACCGCCTTGAGGGTGTAGCGGAAGGTGACCGCGTTATCGGCGGTGGAGACGGCGTCGGCGTACTTGAAGTCGATCTCGTGCTGGCCGGCGGCGTTCTCGTGGTGGGAGGTCTCGACTTCGATGCCCATGGCCTCGAGGGCATTGGTCATGTCGGCGCGGACGTCCATGGCGAGATCGGTCGAGAGGTCGAAGTAGCCGCCCTGATCGTTGGGAAGGGGCTCGATCTTGCCGGGCTCGTTGGAGCGGAAGAGGAAGAACTCCAGCTCGGGGCCGGTGTTGAACTCGTAGCCCATCTCGCGGGCCTTGTTCACCATGCGCTGGAGGTTGCCGCGGGGGTCGCCGACGAAGGGGGTGCCGTCCGGCAGGAAGATGTTGCAGATGACGCGCGCGTGCTGTTTGCCGGGGGAGACGTCCCAGGGGATGACCCGGAAGGTGCTGAGGTCGGGAAGCAGGAACATGTCGGATTCGGCGATCCGGGCGAAGCCTTCGATGCTGGAGCCGTCGAACCACTTGCCGAAGTCGATGGCGTCCTCGAACTGGGAAAGGGGGATGGTGACCGAC
>Ga0180215_1002563_pt1 | contig 18137 bp, 14 predicted proteins | sample eDN3rd37CBELigBY_FD_128871 | JGI IMG/M metagenome (GOLD analysis project Ga0180215, IMG submission 128871) | Enriched backyard soil microbial communities from Emeryville, California, USA - eDNA 3rd pass 37_C BE-Lig BY (version 2) (version 2) | ecosystem: Environmental > Terrestrial > Soil >... | reverse complement strand
GCCATCCCGTTGCGCTCCTTCTCGCCGCAGGGCCCGGACCCCGACGCGGCCTACGACGCCCGGACGAACCGCTTCGCCGTCATCTGGGCGGTCGACAGCACCGCCGGCGCGCTGCCGGTCCCCGGCAGCGCGCGTCTGCTGCTGGCGACGCGCTGAAACGAGCCGTCCCGCCGGCGAGACTCAGTGCGCCGCGCGGGGCTTGCGCGGCGGGCGGTCGGAGAGCCGGTCGCCCGGCTCGCCGCCCTCGGCGATGAACCCCGTCAGGTAGCGCCCCGCGATCTTGCCGGGCGGCCACCACAACCCGGCGCGCGAGACGCCGCCCGGGGCGCCGCGCAACTCGCGGGTCAGCGTCTCCTTCGCGTCGAGGTCGCGCCGCAGGTACAGCGGCGCCTCGCCCGTGAAGACGACGCCGCGCAGCACGCGCCGCACCGGGCGCGGGGTGACGGGCGCGCCCGCCTCGGCCGCGATCCACTCCGCGGCGGCGTCGGCCTGCTGGGTGGCGAGGCCGCCCTGCTTGACCGGCTCGGCGGTCGCGTCGCCGGCGGCGAACACGTCGCGCACGCCGCGCACGCGGGCGTGCTCGTCGATCGCGAGGAAGCCGTCGGCGTCGGCCGGCAGGCCGATGATGCGCGGCCCGACCAGGCGCGGCAGCGCGATCACGGCGTCGCCCGGGAGCATCCGCCCGTCCTCGGTCACGACCACGATCTCGACGACCTCGAGCGCGCGGGCCCCGCCGATGAACTCGATCCCGGCCCGGTCGAGCAGCCGCGCCAGCGCGTCGGAGGCGACGGGGCCGAAGATGTCCAGCGGCCGCGGCTCGGGCGTCACGATGGCGACGTCGGGCGCGTCGGGCACCTCGGCCGCGGTCAGCAGCGCGAGCTCGTACAGCGGCAGCGGCCACGACGCGCCCGGCGGCACGACGAACAGCACGCGGGTCTCGGCCGCGCGGATCGCGCTCTCGACCGCGCCCGCGCTCAGCGGCCCGCGGAAGGTCACGGCGCCTGGCAGGCCGTCGACCGCGCGTGCGCCCGTGGCCACGATCAAGCGGTCGTAGGCGATCCGCCCGCCGCCGCCCGTGCGCACCTCGTGCGCGTCCGCGTCGACCGCGGCCAGCGTGCCGCGCCGGTAGTCGACGCCGAGCTCGCCCAGCCGGTGCAGCGGGATCGTGGGCGCGGGGGTGCCGCTGAACGGCGACAGCACGGAGGCCGGGCGCTCGACGAAGTCGCGCACGGGAGCGAGCATCTGGATCTGCACGCGGTCGCCCGCGTGCGCGCGCAGGGCGAGCACGGCCTCGAGCGCGGCGACGCCGGCGCCGGCGACCAGGACACGAAGCGGTGGGGCGGACATGTGGGACACCTCAGGGACCAGCGAGCCGCAGCTCTGGATGGGCGGTCAGATACGGCGCGAGCTCGCGCCCGGCAATCTTGTGCGGCGGCCACCAGGGGGCCTCGTCGGCCGCGGCGCCGGGGCGCCGCAGGTAGCGGGGGCGCTCGCCGGTCAGCAGCATCGCCCGCAGGACGGGCCGGTAGGCGCGCGTGTCGACGTCGGCGCCCAGCCGCGCCGCGATCGCGGCCGCGGCGGCGCTCGCCTGCTGGGTCGCGAGGCCGCCCTGCTTGAGTGGCCGCGCGGTCATGTCGCCAGCGGCGTAGACGTCCTCGACGCCCGTGACGCGACCGTACGCGTCGACGGGCACGAAGCCGCCGGCGTCCGCGGGCAGGCCCGGGATCCGCCGCCCGACGAGCCGCGGCAGCGCCACGGCGAGGTCGACGGGCAGCCCGCCTTCCAGGCTCACCCACAGCTTGCCTTCCTCGAAGGCCTCGGCGAACGCGCCCGTCCACACCCGCACGCCGCGGTCGGCGAGCAACTTGGCGGTCGCGGCCGCGACCTCGTCCCCGAACACGCTCAGCGGCCGGTGCTCATAGGTCACGACCCAGGCCTCGAGCGCCAGCTCGCGCTCGCGCGCCCATTCGACGCTCAGCAGCGCCAGCTCGTAGAGCGGCAGCGTCCAGGAGGTCTCGGGCGGCGCGGCGAACGCGATCCGCACCGGCGCGCCGCGGTCCAGGTGCTCGAGCCGCTCGCGCAGCGGCGCCGCATCCTCGGGCCCGCGGAAGGTCAGCGCGCCCGGGAGCGCCTCGACGGCGCGGGCGCCGACCGCCAGCAGCAGGATGTCGTACTCGAGCTCGGAGCCGTCGGCGAGCAGCACGCGGTGCGCCGCGGGGTCGACGGACCGCAGCGTGCCGCGCCGGAAGTCGATGCCGCGGTCGGCGGCGACCCCGGCCAGCGAGAAGCGCTCGGCGGTGGCGAACCCGAACGGCTCGGCCACCGCGACCGGCCGGTAGACGAACTCGTCGCGATCGCAGAGCAGCGTGAGCTGGACGCGCTCAGGCGCGTGGCGCTGGAGGGTGAGGACGGCTTCGAGCGCAGCGGGCCCGCCGCCCACGATCAGCAACTTCGTCGGTTCCGGCATACCGCGAAGGTACGTCCGCTTCGCGGGCGCGCCATCCGCTGCAGAGTGCGGAGAGACTGCGGGTTTCCCGCACGTACGCCCCGCGGTTGCCCCGGAGGCAGGATTGCGCCCGCGGGCCTAGCTTGGTCCCATGCCCATCAATGTCCTGATCGCCGGCGGCGGTCCCGCCGCCCTGGAGGCCGCGCTCGCCCTGCACCGTCTCGCCGGCGAGCGGGTCACGACCACCGTGCTCGCGCCCGAGTCCGAGCTCACGTACCGGCCGTTGAGCGTGCTCGCCCCGTTCGCCGCCGGCGAGCCGACGCGGTACCGGCTGGAGCGGATCGCGCGGGACGCGGGCTTCACGCACCGGCGCGGGCGGCTCGCGCGCGTCGACAGCGCCGCGCACGACGTGCTCACCGACGACGGCGAGCGGATCGGCTACGACGTGCTGCTCGTCGCGACGGGCGCGAAGCTGGTCGAGCCGTACGAGCGCGCGACCGTCTTCACGGGCTCCGACAGCGACCAGGAGCGCCTGCACGGCATGGTCCAGGACGTCGAGGAGGGCTACCTGCGGCGGATCGCGTTCGTGGTGCCCGAGGGCAACACGTGGCCGCTGCCGCTCTACGAGCTGGCGCTGATGCTGGCCGAGCGCGCGTACTCGATGTGCGCCGAGGTCGAGCTGTCTCTGATCACGCCCGAGACGGCGCCGCTGGCGGTCTTCGGCCCCGACGCCTCGCGCGAGGTCGACGCGCTGCTGCGCCAGGCCGGCGTGCGCGTGCACACCGCCACGACCGCGCGCCAGCTCGCGCACGGCCGCCTCGACCTGGGCACGGAGATCGTCGACGTCGACCGCCTGGTCACGCTGCCGCGCCTCGAGGGGCCGCGGATCGCGGGCCTGCCCGCCAACCCCGACGGGTTCCTGGTCACCGACAGCCACTCGCGCGTCACCGGCGTCCCCGACGTCTACGCCGCGGGCGACGTGACCGCGTTCCGCATCAAGCAGGGCGGGATCGCCTGCCAGCAGGCCGACGCCGCCGCGGCCGACATCGCCGCGCGCGCCGGCGCGCCCGTCGAGCCCGAGCCGTTCGAGCCGGTGCTGCGCGGGATGCTGCTGACCGAGAGCTGGGCGCGCTTCCTGCGCCGCCAGGGCGACGAGCCCACCTCCGATGTCGCCGGCCGCGCGCTCTGGTGGCCGCCCACCAAGATCGCCGGCCGCGAGCTGGCCGGCTACCTGGAGGCGCTCGACGAACGCGCCGGGGTCCGCGTCGGCATCCCCGTCAACGTCAACGTAGGCAACGCCGGCGACGGGCCCATCGAGGTCCTGAGCCTGCACTGAGGGCCCATGCTCGCGGTCAGCCTCCCCGGCGAGACCCTCCAGCGGCTGCTGGAGGCGGGTCGTTCGATCGTCGCCGAGCTCGACGTCCAGGCCGTCCTCGAGCGCGTCCTGCGCACCGCGGCCGAGGTCACCGACGCCCGCTACGCCGCGCTCGGCGTGCTGGGGGAGGACCGGCGCGAGCTCGAGCGCTTCCTGACCTACGGGATCTCCGAGCAGGAGCGCCGCGCGCTCGGCCCGCTGCCGCGCGGGCACGGCCTGCTCGGCGCGCTGATCAGCGACCCGCGCCCGCTGCGCCGCGACACGCTCGACACGCGCAACCTCCCCGCCGGCCACCCCGAGATGCGGACGTTCCTCGGCGTGCCGATCCTCGTCCGCGGCGAGGCCTGGGGCAACCTCTACCTGTGCGAGAAGGCCGACGGCGGACGCTTCACCGACGCCGACGAGGACGCCGTCGTCGTGCTCGCCGAGTGGGCATCGATCGCGATCGACAACGCGCGCCTGTACGAGCGCAGCGAGGAGCGCCGCGAGCAGCTCCAGCGCGCCGTCCACCGGCTCGAGGCGACGACCGCGATCGCGCGCGCCGTCGGCGGCGAGACCGAGCTCGACCGGATCCTCGAGCTGATCGTCGAGCGGGGAAGGACCCTGCTCGACGCGCGCGGGCTGCTGATCCTGCTGCGCGGGCCGCGCGGCCTGGTCGTGGCCGCCGGGGCGGGGGACGTGCCCGCCGGCGTGCGCGGCCGGACCGTCGGCCGCGACGACCGCGTCGAGGACGCGCTCGGCCTCGCCTCCGCCGGCGGGGTGCTCGTCCCGCTCGCCTTCCGCGGCCGCTCGCTGGGCATGCTGGTGGCCTTCGAGACGCCGGGCGCCGGCGACGACGAGTCGCTGCTGCAGGCGTTCGCCGCCAGCGCCGCGACCGCGGTCGCGACCGCGCGCACGGTCGAGGAGGAGCGCCTGCACGAGGCGCTGCGCGCGGCCGAGTCCGAGCGCCACCGCTGGGCGCGCGAGCTGCACGACGAGACGCTGCAGGGGCTCGGCGCGCTGCGGATGCTGCTCACGGCGGCGGTGCGCAGCGACGACCCGGAGACGCTGCGCGCCGGCGTGCGTGACTGCATCGGCCGTCTGGAGGGCGAGATCGACGGGCTGCGCGGCCTGATCCGCGACCTCCGCCCCGCCGCCCTGGACGAACTGGGCCTCGCGGCCGCCATCGAGGGCCTGGCGTCGCGCGTCGCCGAGCGCGAGCGGCTCGACGTGACCGCCCGCGTCGACGTCCCGCACCGCCACGACCCCGCGCTGGAGACCGCGGTCTACCGCGTCGTGCAGGAGGCCGTGACCAACGCCGTGCGCCACTCGGGCGCGGGGCACGTGGAGATCCAGGTCCGCGACCGCGGCGAGCTGATCGAGCTGCACGTCTCCGACGACGGCCGCGGCTTCGACCCCGATGCGCCCGAGAACGGCTACGGCCTGTCGGTGATGCGCGAGCGCGTGGCGCTGCTGCGCGGCGAGCTCGAGATCACCTCCTCGCCCGAGGGCACGACCATCGACGCGGCGCTCCCGCTCGGCGCGTACGAGTGAAGCGCGGCGAGCACGCGCTCGGCCAGCAGGTCCGCGAACGCGGCGTCGTTGATGTGCAGGTCGTGCTCCTCGACGCGCACGTGCGTGCCCGCGACCTGCGCGCGTAGCGCCCCGGCGAGCGCGGCGCGCGCCGCGGGGTCGTCGAACGGCTGGCCCGGCGCGTCGAGCGCGGACACGCCGCGCCGCGGCACGAGCACGGTCACCGGGCCCTCCGCGGCGCGCAGCTTGCGCCCGATCGCGGCGCCGATCTCCTCCGCCTCGGCCACCGTCACCCGCAGCAGCGTGCTGTCGGCGGTGTGCTGGTAGAGGCAGCGGTCGCGGAAGCGCTCGGGCAGCGAGTGGCGCGGCCCGAGGTTGACCATGTCGGTGGCGCCGAGCGAGACCACCTGGGGGACGCCGGCGCGCCCGGCGGCCTCGAGCCGGTGCGGGCCGGCCGCGAGGATCCCGCCGACGATCTCGTCCGCCCATTCGGTCGTGGTCGCCTCCAGCACCGCGTCGACCCGGCCCTCGCCGACCAGCCGCTCGAGCATCCGGCCGCCCGCCCCGCTGGCGTGGAAGACCAGCACCTCGCAGCCCGCGCGCTCCAGCCGCCGCTTGGCACGCTCCACGCACGGCGTGGTGACGCCGAACATGCTGGCCGCCACGACCGGGACGTCGGCCGGCGCGGGCGCGGCCTCGGCGCCGTCGATCATGCCGGCGAGCGCGTCCGCGGCGCGGGCGTAGGCGACGGCGCTGACGCGGTTGACGCCCGCGACGTCGACCAGCGACGGGAACAGCACGATGTCGCTCGTGCCCACGAAACGCCCGGGGTCGGCGGCCGCGAGCGTGGTCAGCACGACCTTCGGCAGCCCCAGCGGCAGGCCGCGCAGCGCGGCGCAGCCGATCGTCGTCCCGGCGCCGCCGCCGATCGCCATCGCCCCGCTCAGCCGCCCCTGGCGCTCGAGGCGCTCGAGCACGCGCGTCGCGCCCGCCGTCATCGCGGTGACGGCCTCCGCGCGGTCGCGACGGGCGACCAGCTCCTCGTGCGAGCGGCCGGCCGCGGCCGCGACCTCCTCGCGCGCGATGTCCGGCGCGATCCCCGGCTCGCCCAGCACCCCGACGTCGACGAGGGTCACCTCGTGCCCGTGCGACCGCAACCGGGAAGCCAGGAACGCGGCGTCGTCGGCCTTGGTGTCGAGCGCGGCGATGAGCGCGACGGTCATAGCCGATCAGATCATGCAGGTTCGCCGATCGGGATGGACTTGAAGCTCTCCGTGGTGGCCGACACCGCCTCCTCGACGGGCAGCCGCTCCATGCTCGACGCGCCGACGAAGCCGACCGCGTTGGAGCGGCTCATCACATAGGCCGCGTCCTCGGGGGTGGCGATCGGCCCGCCGTGGCAGAGCACGATCGCGTCGGCGCGCTCGCGCAGCGCCGCCTGGCCGATCGCCTGCACGCGCTCGCACGCAGCGTCGAGCGTGAACGCCTCGTCGGGGGTCATGCCGGTGCTGCCGCCGACGGTCAGCCCCATGTGGGCGATCACCACGTCGGCGCCGGCGGCGGTCATCGCCGCCGCCTCCTGCGGGGTGAACACGTAGACGATCGTGAACAGGTCGAGCTCGTGCGCGGCGGCGACCATCGCCACCTCGCGCGCGAAGCCGAGGTCGGACGCCTCGAGCTCCTTGCGGAAGCGGCCGTCGAACAGGCCGACGGTGGGGAAGTTGTTGACGCCGGAGAAGCCGGCGTCGGCGACCTCGGCGAGGAAGCGGCGCATCACGCGCGTGGGGTCGGTGCCGTTGACCCCGGCGATCACCGGCGTGCGCTGCACCACGGGCAGGATCTCGCGCCGGCCCATCTCCATCACGATCGCGTTGGCGTCGCCGAGGGCCAGGAAGCCGCACATCGAGGAGTGGCCGGCCATGCGGAAGCGGCCCGAGTTGTAGACGATGATCAAGTCGGCGCCGCCGCGCTCGATGAACTTCGCGGAGATCCCGGTTCCCGCGCCCGCGCAGACGATCGCTTGCCTGCGTTCGATCTGGTTCCGCAGCCGGTTGATGACCTGCTGCCGCGTGTGCTGCACCCAAAGACCTCCTCGAATTTCGTCGACGAGCAACGTAACTAGCTCGGCGGTGCAAGTCAAACACGCATCCTTACGCCGACGTATAGTGATCCCGTGAGCAGTCACGGCAAAGACCCCCGGCCGGCGCCTTCGGCGCTGCGCTTGGCGCGGACCGGCGAGGTGCTGGACCTGCTGCGCCGCGGGGCCGCCGAGACGACCGCCGACCTGGCGGCGACGATGGGGGTGGCCCGCTCGACGGTCACCGAGCGCCTCGAGGTGCTGCTCCAGCACGGGCTGGTGGTCACCGTGGGGGAGACCAGCGGCGCGCGCGGCCGCCCCGCGAGCCGGCTTGCGTTCAACGCCTCCGCGGGTGTCACGCTGGCCGCCCAGGTCGGGATGAGCGGCATGCTGATGGCGGTCACCGACCTGGCCGCGGACGTGCTCTGGTACCGCAAGGTCGACCTCGACGTGGGCGAGGGCCCCGAGTCGCTGCTGGCCTCGCTGGAGACGCACTTCGGCGAAGGGCTGGAGGAGCTGGGGGCCAAGGCGGGCCGCATCTACGGGGTCGGCGTCGGCCTCCCGGGCGACCTCGAGATCGCCGGCACCGGCAGCGCGACCGCGTCGTGGCGCTCGTTCCCGCTGGCCGACCGCCTGCGCGAGCGCTTCGAGCGCCCGGCGTTCGTCGACCGCGACGTCAACTTCCTCGCGCTCGGCGAGCATCGGACCTCGTGGCCGGACGCGCGCGTGTTCCTGTGCCTGAAGGTCGGCACCGTGATCGCCTGCGGGCTGGTGATCGACGGCCGGGTCGTGCGCGGCGCGACCGGCTTCCTGGGCGAGATCGGCCACACCAAGGTCTACGGCCACGACCAGCCCTGCACGTGCGGCAGCAGCGGCTGCCTGAACACGGTCGCGGGCGGCAGCGCGCTCGCCGCGCAGCTGCGCGAGCACGGGTTCGACATCCACACCGCGCGCGAGGTCTCAGAACTCGCCAACCGCGGCGTGCTCGAGGCCGTGCAGGCCGTGCGCGCCGCGGGCCGCCAGATCGGCGACGTGATCGCGGGCGCCATCAACCTGCTCAACCCCGACGTGATCGCCGTCTGGGGCTACCTCGTCGACGCCGGCGACCAGTTCCTGGTCGGCATGCAGGAGGCGATCTACAAGACCGCGCTGCCCGCCTCGGCGCGCGCGGTCACGCTCGCCCGCTCCCCGTTCGGCGACGACGCCGGGCTGCGCGGCGCGGCCCTCACGGTGATCGAGCACACGCTCGATCCCGAGGCGATCGACGCCTTCGTCACCGAATCGCTCGCGGCCTAGCCCCGGCGCCGGTTCACGCCCACGGTCGGCCGCCTGCCGCGGGCCCGATCGGTTGATGGTCGAACAATTTACGTCGTGCATCTACGAATTAACTTGCGCGTCCGACGTTAATCGGTATAAGCTCCGCCGCGCAGTAGGGGAATCGGAGGAGGAGAGAATGAATCCAGTCGGTGCGTCGACATGGATATGGACGTCCCCGTTCAGTGATGCGGATGTCGGATTGGTCCGCCGGGCCAAGGAATTCGGCTTCGACGTACTCGAGCTCGCCGTCGAGGACCCGGCGCTGATCAGCCCCGGCGTCGTGCGCGCGGCGGGGGAAGAGGCCGGGATCGCGTTCAGCGTCTGCGGCGCCTTCGGCCCCGAGCGCGACCTCTCGCACGACGACCCGGCGGTCCGCGCCAACGCGGTCGCCTACGTCGAGCAGTGCATCGAGCTCGCGGCCGCGCTCGGCGCCCCGCACGTCGTCGGCCCCATGTACGCGGCCGTCGGGCGCACGCGGATGGCCGAGCCGCACGAGCGCGAGCGCCAGCGCGGCCTGGCCGTCGAGAGCCTCAAGGCGCTGGCCGAGCGCGCCGCCGAGCACGGCGTGCGCCTCGGCGTCGAGCCCCTGAACCGCTTCGAGACCGACCTGGTCAACACGGCCGAGCAGGCGCTCGAGCTCGTCGATCGCGTCGGCGCCGGCCATGTCGGCGTGCTGCTGGACACGTTCCACATGAACATCGACGAGAAGTCGCTCGGGGACGCGATCCGGCTCGCCGGCGACCGCCTGCTGCAGATCCACGCCTGCGAGAACGACCGCGGCACGCCCGGCACGGGCCACCTGCCGTGGCCGGACGTCTTCGCGGCGATCGCCGACAGCGGCTTCGACGGGCCGCTGGTGATCGAGTCCTTCACGCCCGCGATCGAGGAGATCGCCAAGGCCGTGAGCCTGTGGCGCCCGCTCGACGCGCCGAGCGACGAGCTCGCGCGCAACGGCGCGCGCTTCCTGCGCGAGTCGCTGACCCCCACGATCGCCGCAGCCTGATGATTCCGACCTTGAAGGAGAGTGAGCGTTCTCGATGACCGTACGGGTGGCGATGATCGGCCTCGGCTTCGGGGCCGAGTTCATCCCGATCTACCAGCAGCACCCGCACGCGGAGCTGGCGGCCATCTGCCGCCGCGACCGCGCGGGGCTCGACCAGGTCGGCGAGCAGTTCGGCGTCGAGAAGCGCTACACGGACTACCGCGAGCTGCTCAAGGACCCCGACATCGACGCGGTCCACATCAACTCGCCGATCCCCGACCACGCCTGGATGACGCTCGAGGCGCTCGAGGCGGGCAAGCACGTGGCCTGCACGGTGCCGATGGCCACCAGCATCGATGACTGCCGGCGGATCGTCGAGGCGGTCGAGCGGACGGGCCTGAAGTACATGATGATGGAGACCGTCGTCTACGCCCGCGAGTACCTCTACATCAAGGAGCTCTACGACACGGGCGAGCTCGGCAAGCTGCAGTTCCTGCAGGCCAGTCACATGCAGGACATGGACGGCTGGCCCGACTACTGGCCCGGGCTGCCGCCGATGTGGTACGCGACCCACTGCGTCGGGCCGATGCTCGCGCTCACCGACGCCACGGCCGAGCTCGTGTCGTGCTTCGGCTCGGGCACGATCCGCGAGGAGCTGATCGGCCACTACGGCTCGCCGTTCGCGGTCGAGAGCGCGCACGTGAAGTTCCAGGACTCCGACCTGACCGCGCGCATCTACCGCTCGCTGTTCGACGTCGCCCGCCAGTACCGCGAGAGCATCGACGTCTACGGCTCCAAGCGCGCGTTCGAGTGGACGCTGATCGAGGGCGAGCCGCACGTGCTGCACACCGCCAAGCGGCCGGAGCCGGAGATCCCCGAGAAGATCGAGGTCCCGGACTACGCGCACCGGCTCCCGGAGCCGATCCAGCGCTTCACCACCCGGGGCGTCTACGACGACACCGAGACGCACCTGAGCTTCACCCAGGGCGCCGGCCACGGCGGCTCGCACCCGCACCTCGTGCACGAGTTCGTCAGCGCGCTCACCGAGCAGCGCGAGCCGTACCCGAACGCGCGCCGCTCGGCCAACTGGACCTGCGTCGGCCTGTGCGCGCACGAGTCGGCGCTCAAGGGCGGCGAGCCCGTGCGCCTGCCGGACTTCACCCTGCAGCCGGAGACGGTCGTCTCGTCGTGACCCTGCGCGCCGACAACCCGGCGAAGGTCGCGGGGATCGCGCTGGCGATCGCCGTCGCCGCGTTCCTCGTCGTCAAGGCCGGCCAGGACGGGCGCCAGTTCGCCGTCGTGACCCTCAACGGGCTCACGTTGGCGGCGCTGTACTTCGTCGTGGCCAGCGGCTTCACGCTGATCTTCGGCCTGATGCGCGTCGTCAACATGGCGCACGGCTCGCTGTATCTGCTCGGCGGCTACATCGCGCTGGAGGTCCAGACGCGCTTCTTCGAGGACGACAGCGGCCTGGGCCTCTCGCTCAGCGGGGCGTCGGACACGGAGTACGGCCTGCTGGGGTGGGTCGTGCCGCTGCTGGTGGCGACGCTGCTGATCGGCGTCATCGGCGTCGTGCTGCAGCAGGTCTTCCTGCGCTGGAACCAGGGGCAGGACCTGCGCCAGGCGCTGATCACGATCGCGCTCAGCGTGATCCTCGCCGACCAGATGCTCGCCGCCTTCGGCGGCATCTCCAAGGACATCGCGACCCCGTCGGCGTGGCCGACCAGCGTCAGCCTCCCGGGCGAGGTGCGCTTCGGCTTCTTCCGCGGCGTGATCGTGCTCGGGTCGGCGCTGGCGATCGGGCTCGGGTTGTGGCTGATCATCAAGCGCACGCGCTTCGGCAAGATCGTCCGCGCCGGCGTCGACGACCGCGACATGGTCGCCGCGCTCGGCATCAACGTGAACCTGATCTTCGTCGGCGCGTTCTTCCTCGGCGCGCTGCTGGCCGGCTTCGGCGGCGTGCTGGGCGGGACGATGATCTCGCTCGCGCCCGGCCAGGACACGGCCTTCCTGCTGAACTCGCTGATCGTCGTGATCATCGGCGGCATGGGGTCGCTGGGCGGCGCCGCGATCGGCGCGCTGGCGCTCGGGCTGGTCGACGCCTACGCGGACGTGTACCTCGTCTTCGGCGGCGCCGACCTGACCAACTACTCGATCATCGTCACGTTCGCGCTGCTGGTCGGCGTGCTGGCCGTGCGCCCGCTCGGCCTGTTCGGGAGGCCGGCATGAACCCGACGGTGAGCACGCGCCGGATCGCGTGGCCCGCGCTGGCGGCGGCCGTCGCGCTGGCGGCGATCGCGCCGCTGTTCGTGTCGGACTTCTTCCTGAACGTGATCCTGACGAAGGCGCTGTGGCTCGGGATCGCGGCCGCCAGCCTGATCTTCCTCGCCGCCTACGGCGGGATGGTCTCGCTCGCGCAGGTCGGGATCTACGGCGTCGCCGGCATGGCCTACGCGAACCTCGTGCTCGCCGACGGCGGCGCGGCGGCGGCGTGGAACCCGTACGTGGCGCTGGTCGCGGCGCTGGTGATCGCGACCGTCGCCGGCCTCGGCTTCGGCTGGATCGCGTCGCGCAGCGAAGGCATCTACTTCCTGATGATCACGCTCGCGTTCAGCGTGCTGGTCTTCTACTTCTTCTCGCAGGTCACCGGGCTGTCCGGCTTCGGGGGCGTCAACAGCGTCGAGTTGCCGGGGCTCCTCGGCAGCCCGGAGCAGGACCCGGTGCCGCGCTACTTCGTGACGCTGGCGGTCGCCGTGCTGGTCTTCCTGGGGCTGGGCGCGCTGTCGCGCACGGCCTTCGGGCTCGGCCTGCAGGGCGTCCGCGACGAGCCCGCGCGCATGCGCGCGCTGGGCTTCAACGTCACGCTGCTGCGGACGCTGGCCTTCGGCATCGCGGCGTTCGTCGCCGCGGTCGCCGGGGTGTTGTCCGTGTTCTACAACGGCCGCATCACGCCGGGGTCGATCAACCTGGCGCAGACGATCGACGTGCTGATCATCGCCGTCGTCGGCGGCCTGTACCGGCTCGAGGGGGCGTGGATCGGCGCGCTCACGTACGCCCTCATCGACAACTACTCGCGCAAGTGGGTGCCCGAGGTCGGCAACGTCCTCGGCCCCGCGCGGTTCAACACGCTGATCGGCGTGTTGTTCCTGGTCATCGTCCTCGCGTCGCCCGGCGGGATCGTCGGGATCGCTGAGCAGCTGAGGGCGAAGCTTCGAAGGCCCCGTCGTCACGGGAAGGCAGGACCGGCGCCGGCGCCGGTGGCTCGCACGATCGACTAGTTCAAAGAGGGAGAGGACGAAGTGCTCCGACGTACACACGTCGCGATGGTCGCTGCGCTGGCGGCCGTCGCGGTCGCGGGCTGCGGCTCGGACGACGAGGGCAGCTCGGGCAGCGCCAGCAGCAGCGGCGGCCAGAGCTCCGGGACGATCAAGATCGGCTTCCTGTCCGACTGCGAGGGCGCGTTCGGCTCGTTCTTCGAGCCGACGGCCTCGGGCGCGAACCTCGCGCTGATCCGCTACGCCGGCGCCCAGCCGGCGGGCGACAAGCCGACGGACGGCGTGACCGGCGCCAAGATCGCCGGCAAGGACGTCGAGATCGTCAGCTACGGCTGCGCCGACGACACCGCCGACAAGGCGATCGAGGAGACGCGCCGGATGATGGAGCAGGAGGGCGCCGACATCCTCGTCGGGCCGCTGTCCGGCGACGAGGGCATCGCGGTCGCCAACTACGCCAAGGACCGTCCGGACAAGACGTTCGTCAACGGCATCGCGGGCGCGCAGGACTCGACGCTGAAGGTCCAGGCGCCGAACTTCTTCCGCTTCCACCCGGACGGCGCGCAGTGGTCGGCCGGGCTGGGCGACTACGCGTACAACGAGCTGGGCTGGAAGAACGCGGCGATCATCGGCGACGACTACTCGTTCCCGTACACGTCGCTGGCCGGCTTCGTCGCCGAGTTCTGCGCGATCGGCGGCGAGATCCCGAAGCGCATCTGGGCGCCGCTGGGCGAGGAGGACTACTCGTCCTACATCTCGCAGATCCCCAAGGACGTCGACGGCCTCTACGTCGGCATCGGCGGCTCGGGCCTGATCTCGTTCATCAAGCAGTACGAGGAGCAGCGCGGCCGCGTCGATACCGAGCGGATGCTGGGCAACGTCTTCTGGGACGACCCGCTCGTGCTCAAGGAGGTCGGGAAGTCGCTCGTCGGCGGCGTCACGTCGGCGATGACCGCGGCCGACTCCGACGCGCCCGAGGTCAAGTCCTACCTCTCCGACCTCAAGGACGCCTACGGCGACGAGATCGCCAACGCCGGCCCGTCCGTGTTCACCTACGGCTACTACACGGCGATGACGGCGCTGATCAAGGCGCTCGAGGAGGCCGGCGGCGACGTCTCCGACCAGAGCAAGCTGCAGGCCGCGCTGGCCCAGACGACGCTGTCGGGCGACGAGGCGCCGTGGGGCGACGTCAAGCTCGACGACAACCGCCAGGCGATCTCCAACGTCTTCCTGAAGAAGATCGTCGACGACAAGACCGGCGACGGCGTCCCGGACGTGGAGACGTTCGCGCGCGTCAACGACGTCGACCAGACCTTCAACGGGTTCTTCTCGGCCGAGACGCCGGCGCCCGACCGCAACAACCCGGAGTGCCAGGCCGGCGAGGCGCCGCCCTGGGTGGGCAACGCCGAGTCCGTGAGCTTCGGCAGCTAGGCACGGGATGGCCGCGGCAGCGACAGCACCGGACGCGATCCTGCGCCTGCGCGGGATCGACCGCCGCTTCGGCGGCGTGCACGCGGTACGCGGCGTCGACCTCGAGGTACGGCCCGGCGAGCGCCGGGCCGTGCTCGGCCCCAACGGGGCCGGCAAGACGACCGTGTTCAATTTGATCTCCGGGGAGTTCCCGCCGTCGAGCGGCAGCGTCGAGCTGTTCGGCCGCGACGTCACGCGCCTGCCCGCCCGCAAGCGCGCCCGCATGGGGCTCTCGCGGACGTTCCAGACGTCGCGGCTGTTCGCGGGGCTCTCCGTCGAGGACAACCTCTATCTGGCGGCGCTCGGCGTCGCCGACGGGCACCTGCGGCTGGTGCCCTCCGGCAAGGACCGCGACCTGCGCGAGCAGGCGCGGGCGATGGCCGCCGAGGTCGGGCTCGAGGCGCGCCTGGGCGACCTCGTGATGGACCTTTCGCACGGCGAGCAGCGCCAGCTCGAAGTGGGGATGGCGCTGGTCGCCGGGCCGCGGCTGCTGATGCTCGACGAGCCGGCCGCGGGCCTCTCGCGCGTCGAGCGCGTGCAGCTGACCGAGATGCTGATCGCGCTCGACCCCGCGATCACGCTGATCCTGATCGAGCACGACATGGACGTCGCCCTCCGGGTCGCGCAGTGGGTGACGATGATGCACGACGGGCGCGTGATCGTGGAGGGCACGCCGGAGCAGATCCGCGCCAACCAGCTCGTGCACGACCTGTACCTCGGATCGGGGCTGGTGGGGCATGGCTGAGCCGCTGCTGGAGGTCCGCGACCTCGACGCCTACTACGGCACCGCGCACGTGCTGCAGGGCGTCACGTTCGCGCTGGGCGCGGAGCCCGTCGCGTTGATCGGCCGCAACGGGATGGGCAAGACGACGCTGTGCCGGGCGCTGACGGGCCTGCTCGGCGTCAACGGCCGCTCGACGGGCACGATCCGCCTGGCGGGCGAGGACATCCAGGGCCGCGCGCCGCACCGGATCGCCAAGGCCGGCGTCGGCTACGTGCCGCAGGGGCGGCGGCTGTTCGAGTCGCTGACCGTGGACGAGCACCTGCAGATCGTCGGCGCGTCGTCGAAGGCGGCCTGGACGCCCAAGCGCGTCTACGAGCTGTTCCCGCGCCTGGCCGAACGCAAGCACGTCTCCGGCACGTCGCTGTCGGGCGGCGAGCAGGAGATGCTCTCGATCGGCCGCGCGCTGTTGACCAACCCGAAGCTGCTGGTGATGGACGAGCCGTCCGAGGGCCTCGCGCCGACGGTCGTCGAGACCTTGATCGACACGATCTCGGAGCTCGCCGCCGAAGGCATGGGGTTGCTCGTCGTCGAGCAGAACCTGGGCGTCGCCACCGCGCTGGCCGAGCGCGTGATCGTGATGGTCTCGGGCGCGATCGCCGCCGAGACCACGTCGGCCGAGCTGCTCGCCGACCCCGAGCAGCAGAAGCGCTTCCTCGGCGTCGAACCGCTGGCGGACGCCGCATGACCTGCAAGGAGAGGAGAAACATGAGACGACTCGTGCTGTGCTGGGCGGTCGCGCTGACCGCGCTGGCAGCATTGGCGGGCCCGGCCGCGGCGCAGGAGCCGCGGTTCGACGTGCTGGTGCTCTCGAAGACCACCGGCTTCCGCCACACCGACGCGATCGACGCCGGCAAGATCGCGCTCGCCGAGCTCGGCGAGGCGCACGACTTCAGCGTCACCGTGACCGAGGACGCCTCCGACTTCACCGAGGCCAACCTGCGCCAGTACGAGGTCGTGGTGATGCTGCACACCGACGGCGAGGGCATCCTCAACGCGGCGCAGCGCACGGCGTTCGAGCGCTGGTACCACCGCGGCAACGGCCTCGTCGGCATCCACGCCGCCGCCAACGCCGACCGCGACTGGGAGTGGATGCGCGACGGGCGCGGCGGCTCGCTGTTCGCCAACCACCCCGCGATCCAGCAGGCGACGGTCAACGTGACCGACCCGGATCACCCCGCCACGCAGGGCCTGCCGGCCGAATGGGTGCGCACGGACGAGTGGTACAACTTCACGCAGGAGCCGCAGGGCGTGCACGTCCTGCTCAAGCTCGACGAGAGCACCTACGACGAGGGCGACGGCACGCCCGAGGCCGACGATCACCCGATCGCCTGGTGCTCGAACTACGACCGCGGGCGGCACTTCTACACGGGCCTCGGCCACAATGGCAGCGCGTGGCAGGAGCCGGGCTACCGCCAGCACATCAAGGGCGCGATCGAGTGGGCGGCGGGCGCCGCGCAGGGTGACTGCGGCGAGCCGCGCGACGGCGTCCCGACCGACGCCTCGTTCGACAAGGTCACGCTCGACGACAACACGGAGAACCCGATGGAGATGGCGATCGCCCCCGGCGGCGACGTCTACTACGTCGAGCTGGCGGGCCGCGTCAAGCACTACGACGCCGACACCCGCCAGGTGCGCGTGGTCGGCAACATCCCCGTGCACCGCGGCAACGAGAACGGCCTGCTCGGGATCGCGCTGGACCCGGGCTTCGCCACCAACCGGTGGATGTACCTGTTCTACAGCGCGCCGACGCCCGAGGAGCAGCACGTCTCGCGTTTCACGCTCGCCGACGACGGCACGATCGACATGGCCTCCGAGAAGGTGCTGCTGCGGATCCCGCACCAGCGGATCGTCTGCTGCCACTCCGCGGGCTCGATGACCTTCGGCCCCGGCGGGCTGCTCTACATCTCCACCGGCGACGACACCGAACATTCGCAGTCGCAGGGCTACAACCCGATCGACGACGACGTGCTGCGCAACAACCCGGGCGACAACCCGGACGCCGACCGCGCGTATGACGCGCGCCGCACGTCGGGCAACACGAACGACCTGCGCGGCAAGATCCTGCGCATCAAGCCCGAGCCGGACGGCACGTATTCGATCCCGCCCGGGAACCTGTTCCCGCCGTTCGAGTCCGACCCGGAGAAGACCCGGCCCGAGATCTACACGATGGGTCACCGCAACCCGTTCCGGATCGCGGTCGACCAGGAGCGCGGCTGGCTCTACAACGGCGAGGTCGGGCCCGACGCGGGCAACGAGAACGCCAACCGCGGCCCGCGCGGCTACGACGAGCTCAACCAGATCCGCCAGGCGGGCAACATGGGCTGGCCGTACTGCATCGCCGACAACAAGCCCTACCGGGACTGGACGTTCCCGAACGGCCCGGCGGGCGAGACCTTCGACTGCGAGGGCGGCCCGAACAACACGTCCAACTACAACACGGGCCTGAGCAAGACGCCGCCGGCGACGGGCGCGCTGCTGTGGTGGCCGTACACGCCATACCCGGCGGGCTTCCCGTGGGGCAGCGGCGACACCGCGATCCCGGGCGGCAGCGGCCGCACCGCGATCGCCGGGCCGGTCTACCACTTCGATCCCGAGTCGGAGTCGGACACCAAGCTGCCCGAGTACTACGACGACAAGGTGTTCTTCGCGGACTGGTCGCGCGACTGGATCGCGACGCTGACCCTCGACGCCGAGGGCAAGCCGGCCAAGATCGAGCGCTTCATGCCCAACGGCGACTGGCGCCACCCGCAGGACATCGAGCTGGGGCCCGACGGCACGCTGTACGTGCTCGAGTGGGGCCGCAACTTCAACTACGCGGGCTCGGGCATCAACCCCGACTCGGGCCTGTACCGGATCGACTACGTCAAGGGCTCGCGCACGCCGGTCGCGCAGGCCGGCGCGG
>Ga0180215_1002562_pt1 | contig 18141 bp, 3 predicted proteins | sample eDN3rd37CBELigBY_FD_128871 | JGI IMG/M metagenome (GOLD analysis project Ga0180215, IMG submission 128871) | Enriched backyard soil microbial communities from Emeryville, California, USA - eDNA 3rd pass 37_C BE-Lig BY (version 2) (version 2) | ecosystem: Environmental > Terrestrial > Soil >... | reverse complement strand
GAGCGGCGCCCGTCGCTGCGAGATCCAGAACCCGACGGCGGTGCAAGACGGCTTCTGCTCGCTGCAGGAGTCGCTGGCCGGGACCTTCCGCTACCGCGTGGTGGCCACCGGCGCCAGAGGCTCCCAGCGAGAGCTCGAGGCGGAGGTCACGACCTACCACCGCTTTTCGATCGAGCGCTTCGAGGCGGACCGCGGGACGGTCGCCGTCGGCGAGGCCTTCGAGCTGAGCTGGGAGACCCAAGGGCCTGCCCAGCTTCGCCTCGTCGGTAACGGAAGCGATCTGCTCCCGCCGGGCAGCGTCCCTCCGACCGGCTCCATCCAGATCCCCTCCATCGTCGCAGACAGCACCTACGTCCTCACCATGACCAACGACCTCGGGATGGTGGAGGAGGCCACCGTCGAGGTGAAGACGTGGAAGGTCTCCCTGGAGCTGAACCCCAGCACGACGATCGCGCGACCCGGCGATCTGGTGCACATCGACGTGGACGCCCGATCCCTGACCGGCGGTCCTGCGCCCGCGGTCTTCGGCAGCCTCCCGCTCCAGGAAGAGACCGATCCCGCCTTCGCCTACGCGGACATCCGATCGCTCCCCGGCGCCGTCCAGCTCCCGATGGGCAACAGCGATCTGGGGGTCACCGACGTCACCTTCCCCCCGAGCTTCGACTTCCCCTTCTTCGGCAAGACCTACCGCGCCCTCTCGGTGGGGGTCGACGGCTTCGTCTCCCTGGACCACGGCGCCGACGTGCGGGTGAACGGTCCGGTTCCCAGCCCCGCCTACCCCAACCACCAGCTCCTCCCCTTCTGGGACGATCTGTTCCTGGGGCAGGGCTCGGTCTGGACCGCCATCCCGACGCCGGGGACCTTCGTGATCCAATGGCATCAGGTGAACCGCAAGATCGGCTTCTTCAGCGACAAGATCTTCCGCCTCAGCTTCCAGCTCGTGCTCCACGAGACCGGCGACTTCGAGTTCCGCTACGGCGCGATGACCCCGCCGACGACGACCGACCCTGGCTGCTACCCCGCGAGCTGCGTCAACGAAGCGGCGGGCTCCAGCGCGACCATCGGCTTCCAGGGAGCGAAGGGCACCGTCGGCCGCACGCTCCACCACGGCGGCGGCCAGGATCACCCCGAGAACCGGCCCTTCCCAGGCGGGCTCGCCAACCGGAGCTTCCGCTACCAGGCCCTCGCCGGGGCCGAGCGTCTGAGCTTCCGCCCCAGCCAGACCGACACATACGAGTTCTGCGTGGTGGACGGCGACGATCTCCTCTGCCGCTCGGTGGAGATCCGGGCGCCGTTCGGGGTCGAGGAGTTCGAAGCATCCTCCCATCTCATCGGGGTCGGCACCCCCGCGACCCTGAGCTGGCGCACCGTGGGAGGACAGGAGATGATCATCCGCGACGGCGCGTCCGTGGTCGCGACGATCCAGGATCCGCAGCGAATCGACGAGGGGACCCTCGAGGTCACGCCGACCCAGCACACGACCTACACCCTCGAGCTACGCTCCCCCGGCAGGGAGGAGACCGCCGTGGTCCAGATCGAGGTAGACCGGCTCCGCCTCAGCGCCGAGGTCTCGAGCACCACCTCCTTCCCGGGCGCGCCGATCGCCTTGAGCTGGGATCTGCTCAACCTGATGCCCGACCTGAAGCCGACGGTGATCCGGCCTCTGATCGAATCCCCCAGCCACCCCTTCGCCGACCTGGACATCTCCTCCGCCGGGGACGCCCAGGTGCTCTTTGGCGCCGACGTCGCAGCCGGGCTCCAGCGCCTGCAGTTCGAAGCGGGCTTCACCTTCCCCTTCCTGGGGCGGGAGATGGATGGGGTCCATGTCTCGTCGGAGGGCTACCTCAGCTTCGCCGCAGCGCCGGCGGCGGCCCTCGAGCGGAACCAGCCCCTCCCGATGGCGGAGGGCAGCTTCCGTGAGGTGCACCTGGCTCCCTTCTGGGACGACCTCCACACCCGCACCGCCGGGCGGGTCCTGGCCAAGCGGGTGAACGCCGACACCTATGTGATCCAATGGAGCGCCATGAGCCTGCAGTTCGGCTCCACCAACGCGAATCCATTCGATCTCAACTTCATGGTGGTCCTCCACCGCAGCGGCGACTTCGAGTTCCGCTTCGGCAGGATGGCGGGCCCCCCGGCGCCTTCCACCGTCGCCACCGACTGCTACCCGGCGACCTGCGTGAACGAGGCGAACGGCGCCTCCGCCACCATCGGCTACCAGGATCTCACCGGCGCCGTCGGCGATCTCGTGCACTTCGGCGGGGTCGGTCGCTCGCCGGTGCAGTCTCCCTTCCCCGGGGGACTCGGCGACCGGAGCTGGATCTTCCGGGCACAGAGCACGAGCGCCTCGATGCATGTGACGCCGATCGACTCGAGGGTCTATCGGATCTGCGCCCAGGACTCCGTCTCCCTCGACATCTTCTGTGCCGATCCGATCGAGGTGGAGGTCGAGTGGGGGATCTCCTCCTTCACCGCGAGCGACGAGACCGTCCTCCGAGGCGGCTCGGTCGTCCTCTCCTGGGAGAGCAAGAACCTGGACTCCCTCCGCCTGCTGGCGAACGGGGTGGAGCTCCTCAGCCAGACCCGCCCCAACATCCCCGAGAGCTCCTCGACCAGCCACGTCCCAGACGGCAGGACCACCTACGTCCTCGAGGGACACTCCCAGGGACGGACCATCCGACTGGAGCGGGTCGCCGACGTGCGGACCTTCGACCTGCAGCTCACGCTCTCCAAGGCCCTGGCGCTGCCCGGCGAGACGATCGAGCTGAGCTGGAGCGCCACCCTCCACGAGACCGGCCCCTTCAGCCTCACCCTGCCCATGAAGGAGATGCCGACGACGCCCCCCTCCACCCATGGCTACGTGGACGTCCGTCCCCTGGCGGGGGCGGTCCAGGCCCCGACCCTCACGAGCAGGACCGCCTCGATCCCCCTGGCGATCCCCTTCGACTTCCCCTACTTCGGGGCGACGATCCGCTCGATGGATCTCTACACGGTGGGACATCTCTCCTTCTCGGGGGTTCCGGGGTCGGGCACCGGCGTCAACGCGGTGCTCCCGATGCGGACGGATTCGGCCGCCGCCCGATCCGTGACGCTGGCGCCTTTCTGGGACGACCTCGACGTGGGCAACAGCGAGATCTGGACCTACCAGCCGGATCCCGACACCTTCATCGTGCAGTGGACCCATCACCACCGCTTTGGCTTCCTGCTCGGCGCCGCCCGCTACGATCTCAACTTCCAGGTGGTCCTCCACCGGAGCGGTGCCTTCGAATACAGATATGGAGACATGCTGCCACCCCCGCTCCCCTTCAACGGCTTCGGCTGCTTCCCGACCACCTGCGAGCTGGAGGCGAATGGCTCCAGCGCCACCATCGGCTACCAGACCCTCGACACCCTGCACGGCCAGACCCTCCAATACGGCGGCACCACCGCCACCACCATCGTGGAGGTCCCGGGCGGCCTCTCGAACCGGACCTGGCGCTACGAGCCCACGACCAGCGGCTCGATCCCGCTGCAGGTGGGCGGCAGCGAAGACATCGAGCTCTGCGGCTTCCTGGGAGAATACAAACATTGTGAGACATGGAAGGTCCGAGCCGCAGCTCACCCGGGCGATCTGATGATCACCGAGCTGATGATCGATCCCGCCCAGGGCGCGAGCGGCCAGTGGTTCGAGCTGCGCAACCTGGGCAGGGAGACCATCGACCTGCAGGGCTTCGAGATCGCCTCCAACGCCGGGAGTCACACGATCGCGAGCCCGCTCCCGGTGGCAGGAGGCGGCTTCATCACCCTCGCGGCCTCCAACAACCCGGGCTTCCAGCCGGACTACGTCTACAGCGGCGTCACCCTCGACACCCAGATCGACGTGTTGGAGCTGAGGGCTGGGAGCGCCACCATCGCCAGGGCGAGCTGGGGCTCGAGCTGGACGATCCCCTCCGGCAGGGCCCTCGGCCTGAAGCCGATCTTTCACGCCCGGGAGGTGAGCCAGAACGTCGTCCGCGGGGTCGTGGAGCACGCGGACTTCAGCCGCTGGTGCGAAGGAACCAGCATGGGCACCCCAGGGGCCCTCGACACAGGGTGTGATGGCGCCCCCTACTACATCGACCCCTCGTCCGTCGCCCCTTTCTACGACATCAAGGACGTCGGGCGCCGCCTCACCGCGGCGGAGGTCACCGGCTCGGTGACCCAGGTCCCTGCCCCGGGCTTCAGCATGCCCTTCTTCGGCGCGGTGGTGGATCGGGTGTGGCTCGGCAGCAACGGCTGGATCTCCTTCTCCTCCACCCACCCCGGCGGAGGGACGGTCGAGAGCCCTCGCGCCAACCAGATGCCGCGCGCAGAGCTGGCCGCACCGGCAGGGCCGCTCGTCGCCGTGTACTACGATCTCCTGAGCTGCGAGAACCCGGTCTCCCCCTGCTCGATTTACAGCTACCAGGGAGAGATCGACGGCAGGGACGTGCTGATCCTGCAGTGGAACAGCGCCATGCGGGTCTCCTACCCAGGCGCGATCACCTTCCAGGTGCAGCTCTGGAAAAATGGAGACATCGTCCTCGCCTTCGACGAGGCGTGGTCGATCGAGGCGATCGGCGCCAACCAGTGGGGCTACTACCAGGGAGGCTCGACCTGGATGGGCCTCGAGGCGCCGGATCGCAGCCACATCTCTCTACCCGTGCGGACGCCGCGGGAGATCGCCCATCGCTCGATCGCCTTCATCCGGAGGTAGGTGATGACCGTGGGAGGAGCTCTCGGGACGTCGTCGGCGCTCGGCGTGGCGGCTTGGACATGGAGCCGCGCCGCCCCTTGAAGCATCCCGTGCTACCATCGAGGGTCGAACCTTGCCGCCTGGATGAACCTTGCCGAGCTCATGGTCCAAACGCAGCGGGGGCAGGACGCCCTTCATCGGCAGGCGCCGGGAGAGGGAGCTCCTCGCCGGCGACCTCGTGAAAGGCCCGGGACTCTTCGCCATCACCGGCCCCTCGGGGATGGGGAAGACCCGCCTCGCCCTCCAGGTGACCACCGACGTGGCGTCCTCCTTCGAAGACGAGGGAGGCGTATGGTTCACCAGCCTGGCCACCTGCCAGGGGGAGGCGGACGTCGAGGCGGCGGTCGCCCGATCGCTGGGCATCCCCCAGCGCCAGGGGAGGGAGCTCGCCAGGGCCATGGCGAACCGCGGGCCCATGCTCCTGGTCCTGGACAACCTCGATCCGGTGACGGAGAAGGCTGGCGCGCTGCTTGGTCTCTGGCTCGATCGCTGCCCCGAGCTGCGGATGCTCGCGACTTCGATCCTCCCCAGCCGCGTCGAGGGAGAGGTCCGCTTCGAGCTGGGTCCCCTGGAGCCCCTGGACGCGGTGAACCTCTATCTGGAGCGGGCCCACCGGGCCTGGGCGGGGCGCAGCTTCTCGGATGCAGATCAGCCGATGGTGGAGGAGCTGGTGGGACGCCTGGATCGGATCCCCCTGGCGATCGAGCTCGCCGCTGCGCGGGTGCGGGTGCTTCCGCCGCGGGCGCTCCTCTCCCGCTTCGGTGAGCGTTTGGATCTGCTGCGCTCCGACGAACCGGGGCGGCAGGGCTCCCTCCTCGAAGCCCTCGCCCTGACCTGGGAGCTCCTCTCGAAGGAGGAGCAGGAGATCCTCGCCAGGGCCTCGGTCTTCGAGGGCGGCTTCACCTTCGACGCGGCGGCGGCGATCCTGCGCGAGGGCCTCCAGGTCGAGATGCTCGACGTCCTGGACGGCCTCCGCAGCAAGGCGCTCCTCCAGATCGACGAGTCGGAGCCGCCCCGCTTCACCCTCTACGAGAGCGTGCAGGCCTTCGCCCACCGGGAGCTGGAGCGATCGGGGTCGGTGGCGCTGATCCGAGACGCCCACGCCCGCTATTTCCTCGAGACGGGAGAGGCCACCGCCGAGCGCCTCGAAGGGCCGGACTCGCTCCACGCCCTTGGCTGGCTCAAGGCCGAGCGCGAGAACCTGGTCGCCGTACACGGCAGGTACCAGGAAAAGCGGCCCGAGTTCACCGTCCGGGCCGGGCTCGTCCTCGCCCCGCTCCTGGTGATGGAGGGCCACGGCATCCAGCTCTTGGAGACCACGGTGCAGGCAGCCCGCGCCTTCGGAGATCCCACGCTCCTGGCCCGCTCCCTCGGCTTTCGGGCCGTGGCGATCTCGCCCTTGGGGCGAGCCGACGAAGGGCTGATCGATCTGGAAGAGGCCCTCGCCCTCGTCCGCGAGGTCGGAAACCTCGAGGAGGAGGGCCAGCTCCTGGTGCGCCTGGGCTCGGTCCACCTGCGCCGCAACCAGATCGAGGCGGCGGTCGAACCGCTGCAGCTCGCCATCCGGATCGGGCGGGAGCTGAACGCGCCCCTCCTCGAGGGATCCGCCCTGATGACCCTGGGCGCCGGCGAGCACACCCGCCGGAACATGGAGGTGGCGGAGCAGCTCTTCAACCAGGCGATCTTCCTCCTCCGGCGCCACGGCTTCGAGCGCCGGGAGAGCCTCGCCCTCTCCTGGCTCGCAGGGGTGTGGACGAGCCAGGGCCGCCTCCACGAGGCGAGGCACGCGCTCCTGGACGCCCTCGGAAATGCCCGCAAGACGGGGAACCGGGTCTACGAGGGCAACGTCCTGGTCAACTTCGGCGCCCTGGCCCTCGCCGGCGGCCTCCTGGACGAGGCGGAGCGCTCGTCGATGGAGGCGCTGGAGATCCAGCGGGAGGTGGGCGACCTGCGGGCCCAGGGGATCGCCACGGGCAACCTGGGGATCCTCGCGCTGGAGCGGGGCGACCTCGAGCTGGCGGAGGCGCGGCTGACCTCGAGCCTGGGGATCCTGGGGGAGTGCGGCGCCCACAGGCTCTACAACTCCATTCTTCCCTTCCTCGCCGTGGTCCAGGCGGCGAGCGGCCGCCTCGGCCAAGGACGTCGCACCATGGACGAGGCCATCGCAGCCGCCCGATCGGCGGACGATCTGGCCAACCTCACGGCGGCGGAGCTCCTGGAGGGCCTCATCCTCCTCTCGGAGGCCCGCGTCGTCGCCCCGACCCAGCCCGAGGAAGCAGCGGAGATGCGGCGAACGGTCCGCGAGCGGCTCGCCAGGTCCACCGGTCCCGGCGCCCCCAAGACCGGGAGCAGCTTCGAGGCGATCCGTCTCCTGGAGCGGGCCCTCGAGGAGGATGGCGACGACCACGACCGCCCCAGCCTGGAGATCGGCAGGGACGCTGCCTACTTCGAGCTCGCCGAGGGAGGTCGGGTCGATCTTCGCAGGCGAACCTCCCTGCGCCGCATGCTCGAGGCCTTGGCCCAGAGGCGTCTCGACGCGCCGGGACAGGGTCTGGCGGCCCACGAGCTCTTCGCCGCGGGCTGGCCCGGGGTGGAGATCGAGGCGGAGGCCGCGATGCGAAGGGTCTACATCAACGTGTGGATCCTGCGGGATCTCGGCCTCTCCAACGTCCTCCTCCACCAGACCGACGGCTATCTGCTCGACCCCCAGACGCCCCTCCTTCGCAGGAGCGAGGCTTGAGTGGTTTAAAGAGCGTTAAAGGTCTCGGATCATTTTTGTAGAGCGTCGCCGTCGGCTCCTCAGGCCCAATGATCGCGGATGAATGGCGCACGCTCGCCAGCAGGTGCACGGCCCTCGTCGGCACATGCTGGGACCAATCCAACGCTTGCGCCGTCGTCCACGCGGCAGGCCCCGATCGTCCGGGGCTGCCCGTACGAACCGGTGTTCGAACGTTAAAGGAGCCGCTCGGTGGAAAGACTCTCGTCCTCGTCGTCCTGGCATCGCGCCATCAACCTCACGACCTTCGCCGCCATCGCCGCCCTCTGGGTCGCCTGCTCCGGCGATCCCGACGACGGTTCTCCCACCCCTCTCCCCCCTTCGATCACCGCCTTCTCCGCGGCTCCGGAGGAGGTGGCAGCGGCAGGCGACACCACCACCCTCAGCTGGTCCACGACGAACGCCACCTCGATCTCCCTGCAGCGCAACGGCGCGCCCGTCGATCTCGACGGTGCCGCACCCGGGAGCGGCACCCTCGAGGTCGAGATCGAGGAGACCTCCACCTTCGTCCTCCGGGCCTTCGGTGACGGGGCGCCGGCGGAGCAGAGCCTGGTGGTGACCCTCGCCGGGAGCGCCCCGTCGATCGCGAGCTTCACGGCACCAGAGGCGGTGGAGGCAGACGAATCCGGCGGCGTGGCCACCCTCGCCTGGACCGGGATCGGCGGGGCCGAGCAGGTCACGCTCCAGCTCGGCGACCAGGCTCCCTTCACGATCGCCCCGTCGCAGCTCCCGGACGGCTCCATGGAGGTGTCGATCACCACCGACACGACCTTCACCCTCACCGCGGCCAACGAGGCGGGCGAGACCAGCCGTCAGGCCACGACCCGCCTGGTGCGGGCACCGGTGATCGGCAGCTTCGAGACGGATCGAAGCTGGATCGGCATCGGCGAGGAGTTCACCCTGAGCTGGACCACCTCCTTCGCCAGCCACGTGGAGCTCTGGGTCGACGGGGTCCGCGAAGAGGCGGTGGAGCCCGCCGCCACCGCCGGCGGCATCACCCTCGCGGCGAGCCTGGACACCGAGGTGGAGCTGCGGGCGTTCAACGAGCTGGGCGTCGAGGTCCGGGAGGCGCTGCAGATCGTGGTTGCGGCTCCGGTGATCGCCGCCTTCTCGGTGGACGACCCGCGGATCTGGCTGGGCACCAGCTTTCAGTTCGACTGGCTGAGCCAGGGCGGCACCGATCTGCAGCTCCTGCTGGACGGACGGGAGCTCCCCCTCTGCGCCAGCCAGGACCCCGAGACGATCGACGAATCCGGCTGCGCCTGGAGCCCCGAGGAAGGGGGGGAGGCGGCGGTCACCCTGCAGGTCCAGAACGCCTCGGGGGTCGCCTCCGAGTCCCTGTCGCTCTACGCGGCTGCCGGCCCGGTGATCCTCTCCTTCACCACGGATCGGCAGCGCTTCGACCTGGGTGAGGAGGTGGTCCTTGGATGGTCGGTGGTGGTGGACCCCGACGACGAGGCCCCCACCCTGGAGCTCGTCGACGACCTCTCCGGCAGCTATGAGGCGTCCGGGTTGGAAGGGAGCCTGACGGCGACCCTCACCACCACGGGCACCCGCACGTTCACCCTCCGGGCCACCACCTCGAGCCCCCTCTCCCAGCAGGCAGAGGCCACGGCGGAGGTCGAGGTCCTCGCCCTCCCCGTGGTCGGGCTCACGGCGACGCCCACCCTCTTCGACGACACCGAGTCGGACCATGTCCTCCTCGAGTGGACCTCGGAGAACGCGGTCTCCCTCGTCCTCTACCGCTTGCAGGAGGACGGCGAGCCCCTCGTCCTCAGGACGATCACCGGGGCGGAGATCGCCGCCGGGAGCCTGGAGCTCGTCCCGCAGGAGGACGCCGTCTACCGCATCGTCGCAGAGAACGGCACCGGCACCCAGGCGAGCGAAGAGGTGGAGGTCCGCCTGGCACCTCCCGAGGTCCTCGCCTTCACCGCCAACCCCACCGCGGTGGTCCCGGGGCAGGGGGTGGAGCTGGCCTGGAACTCGAAGATGGGTCACGAGGTCTCACTCAGCATCGTCCAGGAAGGCTACATCGCCGAAGAGATCACCGAGCCCTACATCGACGCGGCGCAGGAGGGAGGCACCCACCTCCCCGTGACCACGGAGTGCGGAGAGAACATCCGCTCGCTGGGCTGCGCCGTCCTCGAGTTCCCTGCGGGGTTCGCCTTCCCCTTCGACGGGGCCGAGCGCTCCTCGGCCCGGATCTACACCAACGGTTTCCTCAGCTTCGACACCGCGCAGGCTGCCCTCGTCCAGTCCGGGAACCGGGCCTTCCCCACAGGTTCGAGCTACGGCTACGTGCACATGGCTCCCTTCTGGGATTCCCTCGGTTGGGACGAGACCCGCTATCCCGTCGGGAACCTCCACTACCTCCTCCTGGACGAAGGCGGGAAGCGCTCGCTGGTGATCCAGTGGAAGGACGTGAGCTTCCTCACCTTCCGAAACGCCAGCCTGAACTTCGAGGTGGTGCTCCACGAGAGCGGGGAGTTCGAGTATCGCTACTCGACCCTGGATCCGGGCACCGCCCCCGCCCACTGGATCCGGGGGAGCGACGCCACCATCGGCTTCCAGGACTTCAACCAGCGCAGCGCACACACCCGGCTGGACGGGGCGACCCTCGGCCTGCCCGGGGTCCTCTACGGCAGGACCTTCGCGTACAAGCTGGCGCCCGCGATCGGGCGCAGCGGGAGCTACCTCTGGCACCCCTTCTCCAACTCGAACGAGGCCAAGGTGACCCTCACCGTCCAGCAGGGTGAGCGGACCGACACCCGCACCCTCACCGTGGAGATGGCGGACCGGCCGATCATCGAGGTGGAGGAGAAGCCTTCGGCGCCGGTCTTCGCCGACGAGGAGTTCCGCATCGGCTGGAAGACGACCTACGCCACCGCCGTCGAGCTGCTCGGGCCGGATGGGAGCCGGATCTGCGAGGCGGGCCCCACCGAGATCGAGGCGGGCTTCTGCAGGATCACCCAAGGCGTGGAAGGGACGCACACCTACTTCATCCGCGCCACCGGCGCCCATGGCTTCACCCTGGATCTCCCGGTGCAGGTCTCCGTGTACGAGGACTTCGGCATCGTGCACTTCGAGGTGGATCGGGAGGTGGTGGAGCACGGCGAGAACGTGACCGTGAGCTGGGAGACCTACAACGTCGCTGAGCTCCAGCTCATGGCCAACGGACAGGATCTGCCCATCGATCCTGCCTCGGGCTCCTTCGTCTTCGAGGACATCCAGCAGAACACCTTCTTCCTCCTCCTCGCGAAGAACAGCTTCGGGATGACCAAGACCGCGAACGCCTCGGCCCAGGTCTGGAAGATCCGCATGGAGCTCACGCCCACCACCACCTCGGTGCGGCCCGGCGAGGAGGTGGTGGTCCAGGTCAACGCCACCGACACCGACGGAGGTGGAGCCCCCACGGTCTACGGAACCTTCCCGCTACAGGAGGTCGCGAACTCCCCCTACCAGGACATCACCTCCGTCCCCGGTGCCCGATCCATCGGGATGGTCTCGGCGCCGATCAACGTGGACTTCCCGGAGGGCTTCTCCTTCCCCTACTTCGGGACCAACTACACCTCGATGCGAGTCTTCGAGTCGGGCTACATCTCCTTCGACCTGGCTGCGAACCACGCGACGATGAACCAGCGGCTCCCCAACGGGACGTCCACCAACAACTCGAACGTCCACCTCGCGCCGTTCTGGGACTCCCTCAGCCACCGCAACTTCGGCTCGATGTGGGTGGCCCAGCCCACGCCGGACACCTTCGTCCTCCAGTGGCACCACTACAGCCCCACGTCCGGCACGACGATCTCCGTCTTCATGGACCTGAACTTCCAGATCGTCTTCTACCGCGACGGCGCCTTCGAGTTCCGCTACGGAGCGATGAACCCGCTCCCGGAAGGACAGACCAACAACGGCTGCCACCCCAACACCTGCGTGAACGAGTCGAACGGATCGAGCGCCACCATCGGCTACCAGATGCCCGCAGGGGAGCTCTCCGCCCTGGGCTACGGCGCCCACTTCGGCGGGACCAGCAACAACGCGGCCAACCGTCCCTTCCCCGGCGGCCTCTCGAACCGCACCCTGCGCTACCAGCCGCTGGTCGGCAGCGGCTCCTTCACCTACGCCCCCATCGCCAACCAGACCCTGGCCTTCTGCTCGATCTCCGGCAGCGAGCCCGTCTGCAAATACCTGCCGCTGCAGGCGGAGTTCCGTCTGGACTCCTTCACCGCCGCATCGGAGCGGATCGAATACGACCAGCCGGTCATGCTCAACTGGGAGTCGGTGGGTGGCCGTGAGCTCTGGATCCGCGATGGAGACACGGAGATCTTCCACACGACCGATGTCTCCGTGATCGACAAGGGGAGCTTCGAGGTGCGCCCCACCCGGAACACCACCTACTCCCTGCAGATCACCGCCACCGAGAACTCCGTCTCCGCCCAGACCACCGTGATCGTCGAGCGGGCGAGGTTCACCGCCAATGTCTCCAGCGGCAGCTCCTTCCCCGGCGATCCCGTCACCCTGAGCTGGACCGCGACCAAGACCGATCCCGCCATGGACCTGGTGATCGTGAAGCCGCTGGAGGAGCAGTTCGGTGCCAGCTTCTCCGAGCTGGACCTCGAGCCGGACCTCGAGGCGATCCGCCTGATTGCCTATGGCGTGGACAACGAGATCGCCCGCCTGGACTTCGACGGATTCACCTTCCCCTTCGCCGGCGAGAGCCGAACGGCGGTGATGGTCTCCTCGGAGGGCTACCTGAGCTTCGACATGAACCAGGCGACCGCCAATCCCAACAACCAGCGGTTCCCCACGGCGAACGCCACCTACAAGCACGTCCACATCGCCCCGTTCTGGGATGACTTCCACACCCGGATCAACGGCAAGGTCCTGGCCAAGAAGGTGGGGACGGATCGCTACGTGATCCAATGGAGCGGGACCAGCCTGCGCCGGGGATCCTCCGACATGAACGAGTTCGATCTCAACTTCATGGTGGTCCTCCACGCGAATGGAGACTTCGAGTACCGCTACGGTCTCATGCGCGAGCCTCCCATCCCGGTGACGTCCACGAGCGACTGCAACCCCGTGACCTGCGAGACCGAGACCAACGGCGCCGCTGCCACCATCGGTTACCAGGAGCCAAGCGGGACCTTGGGCTACAACCTCCACTACGCCGGCCTCAACCCCTCCGCGTCCCAGCTCCCGATCGCCGGCAACCTCAGCAACCGGAGCTGGAGGTTCCGCGCAGGCTGGCAGAGCAGCTCGGTGGAGGTCCGGCCGGCGGACACCACGATCTACGAGATCTGCGCCCTGGATCCGGTCTCCGGCGACGTCTTCTGTTCGGGGCCGGTGCAGGTGGCGGTGAACTGGGGCATCACGAGCTTCGACGCGAACCCCTGGGCCCCGCGGGCAGGGCAACCCACCACCCTGCAGTGGGAGGTGCGCGGCCTGGACACCCTCGTGCTGCGGACCGAAGGCGGGCCGATCATCGCCTCCTACACCCGCGACGACATCCCCTCGCCGGGCTCGAACGTGCAGACCCCACCCGGGAACACCGAGTACGTGCTGGAGGGCACCTCCCTCGGCAGGCGGGTGGAGGCGCGCCGCCTGGTGGAGATGCGCCAGTTCGACCTCGACCTGCAGATCCCGCCGGGTCCCTTCTTCCCTGGCGACGAGGTGACCTTGACCTGGTCCTCCACCACCTACGAGCCGGGGCAGATCATGATCTTCGGCCCCATGGACGAGATCGCCGCAGGGCCCGGGGACGGTGGCGCCTTCGTCGACATCAGCGGGGAGCCGCTGGCGAGCCCGGTCACCTTCCAAAGCACCACCAGCCTTGGCTACGCCAGCATCGCCCTGCCCTTCGCCTTCCCCTACTTCGGGGGAACGCACGACCAGGCAGTGGTCTACATCGACGGCTACCTCTCCTTCGATCCCGCCTTGCTCTCGGGGCAGGGCACCAACCAGCCCCTCCCCAACTCCACGTCGACCCTGCGGCGGATCCACCTGGCGCCCTTCTGGGACGATCTGATCCGCCGGGGCGGGCACGAGATGATCTATACGCACCAGCTGGACGCGGACACCTTCGTGATCCAGTGGAAGAACTTCAGCAGGAACAGCGGCTCGTCGACCACGAACCTCTACGATCTCAACTTCGAGATCGTCCTCTTCCGCGACGGCTCCTTCGAGTACCGCTACGGCAAGATGGACGCGCCGCCCCAGCCCTTCTCGTCCACCGCCTGCTTCCCCAGCACCTGCGTGCTCGAGGCGAACGGCTCCAGCGCCACCATCGGCTACCAGACCATCGACGGCTTGCTGGGGAACACGCTGCACTACGGCGGCGCGACCTCCACCACGGTGGTGCCGTTCGAAGGGGGCCTCGCCGGGCGGAGTTTCCGCTACCAGGCCTCTTCGTCCGGCTCCGCGAAGATCAAGGTGGGCGCCACGCGGGATCACGAGATCTGCGCCCTGATGAACGGCTTCAGCGACTGCAAGTCGGTGACGGTGGAGGCGATCGCCAAGGCGGGTGAGCTGATGTTCACCGAGCTGATGATCGATCCTGCAGGCGGCCCCGACCAGCAGTGGTTCGAGATCCGCAACGTCTCGCGGCGGCACATCGACCTGAAGGGCTTCGAGCTGCGCGGCCTCCAGGGCTCGCGGATCATCGAGTCCGCCCTGCCGGTCGCGCCGGGGGCCTACGTCACCTTCGGGCCGGGGCCGAGCGCAGGGTTCACCCCCGACTACAGCTACGGCACCTCGCTCCCCCTCGTCGCCAACGCCGATCGCCTCGAGCTGCGGGCGGGGACCCTCACCGTCGCCGAAGCGAGCTGGGGCGCCACCTGGTACGTGCCGGCGGGGCAGACCCTCAGCCTCGACCCCTCCTACCAGGTGGAGGGGGTGGTCTCGAACGACACCTTCGAGCAGTGGTGCCCGAGCGGCGCCGGGACCCCGGGCACCCTGGGGAAGGGATGCCGCTACCCCTACATGGATTTGGATCTGAACTCGCGGCTCCCCTTCCGGGACATCTCGCTCACCGGCACCCGTGTCCCGGCCCTCGAGCAGCTCAACCAGATGAGGAACCTGCCCATCACCGGCTTCTCGATGCCCTTCTTCGACACGGTGGCGAACACCTTCTGGGTCGGGAGCAACGGCTGGGTCTCCTTCTCCACCCGGGATCCCGGCGGCGCGGACTCCCCCGCGCCCACCGGCGCCAACTGGCTGCCGCGGGGACCGTCCTTCACGCCGACCGGCCCCCTGGTCGCCGCCTTCTTCGACGCCCTGAGCTGCTCCTTCTGTGCCTTCCACTACGAGACGCAGACCGTGGAAGGCCAGGCGGTGCTGATCTTCCAGTGGACCGGCTACGTCTCCGGGAACAAGCCCGGCAGCATCACCTTCCAGGCCCAGCTCTGGGAGGATGGTGACGTGGTCATCGCCTTCGCCGACGCACAGGCGGACGACCCTGGCGACCAGTTCTACTACGAGGGCGCCCTGGCCTGGATCGGGGTGGAGGCACCCGATCGCATGGACATCACCGCCGGGATCCGGAACCGATTCGACCTGGCGGGGCGGACGTTCCACTTCGTTCGTCGATAGGAGCGAAGATCTTGCAAGGGGGGCTCGTGGTAGCATCGATCGCCGTGCCAGACGGGCACGGCGGGTGCACCTTGCAGATCGACTCTTCGACCAACGTTCGGGAACGAACCCCATTCATCGGCCGCGCCAGGGAGCGGGCGCTGCTCCTGAACGATCTCGCCAAGGGGGCGGGTCTCCTGATGCTCACCGGTCCGTCCGGGATCGGGAAGACCCGCCTGGCCCGGCAGGTGGCGGGTGAGCTGGTCGCGTCCTCCGAGGCGAAGGCCGACATCTTCTTCTGCAGCATCAGCGGCTGCCAGAGCGCCGCCGACCTCGAGGCGGCGGTGGCGGCGGTCCTCGGCCTCCCTCCCACCCACGGGGAGGAGCTGGCCCGCGCCATCGCCAGCCGCGGTCCGACCTTGCTGATCCTCGACAACATCGACTCGGTGGCGTCGCAGATCGGTGAGGTGCTCGGCGGCTGGCTGGACCTCTGCGTCGAGCTGCAGATGCTCGCCACCTCCATCGTGCCCATCGGCCTCCTGGGCGAGGTGCGGGTGGAGGTCGGCCCGCTGGAGGCGCAGGACGCGATCGAGCTCTACCTCGAGCGGGCCCACCGCGCCTGGGCGGGCAGGACCTTCACCGAGGCGGAGGCGGAGGTGGTGGCGGAGCTCGTCGGACGCCTCGACCGGATCCCCCTCGCCATCGAGCTCGCCGCTGCCCGGGTCCGGGTCCTTCCGCCGCGCACGCTCCTCTCCCGTTTCGGAGAGCGCTTCGAGCTCTTGCGCACCTCCACCCCGGGCCGCCAGGGCTCCCTGATCCAGGCCCTCACCCTGACCTGGGAGCTCCTCGACGAGCGGGAGAAGACCTTCCTCGCCAGGGCGTCGGTCTTCGAGGGGGGCTTCACCTACGAGTCGGCGACCCGGATCCTCGACGGGAACGCCTCCGAGATCGAGGTCCTCGACCTCCTCGACGGCCTGCGCAGCAAGGCCCTCCTGCAGATCGACGAGTCGGATCCGCCCCGCTTCGAGCTCTTCGAGAGCGTGCAGGAGTACGCCCGCCGCGAGCTCCACCGACTGGGCGGGTACGAGGAGAGCGTCCGCCTCCACTCCGAGTACTTCGTGGAGCACGGCGAGCGGCACCTCGAGGATCTCGAGGGCGAGCGTTCGATGGAGGCGTTCCGCTGGATCCGGGCGGAGCGCGGAAACCTCACCGCCGTCCACCTTCGCAACTTCGCCGGCAAACCCGGCCTCGCTGCGAGGGCCGGCCTCGTCCTGGCTCCCGTGGTCCTGATCGAGGGACACCGCCCGTCGGAGTCGGTGCTGGCGGACTCCACCGTCGACGCGGCGAGGCGCAGCGGCGATCCCTCCCTCCTGATCGAGGCCCTGTCCTGCCACGCCAGCGCCATCACCCCTGCGGGACGGGCGGACGAGGCCCTCGCCACCCTGGAGGAGGCGCTGGACCTCGCCCGTTCCATCGGCGATCGGCAGGAGGAGGGGAACCTCCTGGTGCGAAAGGCTTCACTCCACGTGAGGAGGGGCGAGCCCGACGACGCGATCCCGCTCCTGGATCTCGCCACCCGCATAGGCAGGGAGGAGCGGGCCCCGCTGATCGAGGGCATGGCGCTGATGGCACGGGGCTCCGGGGCGCTGGGGCGACAGGCCCTCGACGAGGCGGAGTCCCTCTACAACCAGGCCCTCGAGCTCTTCCGCCAGCACGGCTTCGTGCGCCGCCAGGGGATGGTCCTCACCTGGGTGGCGGGGGTCTGGAACAGCCAGGGACGCTTCAGGGAGGCGCGCAGGGCGCTGCAGGAGGCGCTGGCGGTGAGCCGCCAGATGGAGAGCCGCAGCTACGAGGCCAACACCCTCATGAACCTCGGCCAGATCGATCTGGCCGCCGGCCTCCTGGACGAGGCGGAGGAGTTCTCCAACCAGGCGCTCTCCCTCCATCGGCAGATCGGCGACAGGACCAGCGAGGGGATCGTCCTGGGCCACCTCGGCGTGATCGCCCTGGAGCGCGGTGAGCTGGAGCGGGCGGAGCGCCGGCTCCTGGAGGCGGAGGGGATCCTCCGCGAGTGCGGCGTGAAGAGCATCCACGCAGAGCTCCTCCCCTTCCTGGCGGTGATGGAGGCGAGGCGAGGGAGGTTGAAGGAGGCGCGGCGGAGCCTGCAGGAGGCCGGCTCCTACTTCAGCTCGGTGGGGGATCGGATCAGCCTGGATCGCTCCGCCCTGGTGGAGGGGATCCTCGAGATCGCCGAGGCCCGCCTCCTCGAGCACGCGGATCCGGCCGCTGGCGACGCGCTGATCGCCAAGGCCCGAAAGCGCCTCGCGGACGCGTCGCACAAGGAGCTGGGACCGTCCGGCAACATGTCCACCACCCTGCGCCTCCTGGAGCAGGACCTGGACTTCTGGGCCTCCGGCCTGCGGGAGTCCGGCCTGCAGCCTCCCGAGAACAGCCTCCTGGTCGGAACCGACGCAGGTTGGTTCCAGCTCGCCGGCTCGCCCAAGGTCGACCTGCGCCGGCGGGTGGCCATGCGACGGGTCTTCGGCGCGCTGGTGGAGAAGCGCCTCTCCGCTCCGGGCTGCGGCACCGATCCCCACGAGCTCTTCGAGGTGGGCTGGCCGGGGCTCGATCTCGATCCCGACGTGGCGACGAAGCGGGTCTACCTGGGGATCTGGGCGCTGCGGGATCTCGGACTCAGCGAGGTGCTCCTCCACCAGACCGACGGCTACCTCCTGGATCCGAAGCTGCCGCTCCTGCGTCGGCACGAATGATCCACCGGCGGTGCCGCTCCGTTTGACACCCGATCCCAGGGCTTTGTGCTAGTTTCCCGCCGATGCTCGACGTAGCCGTGCTCGCCTCCGGGGCGGGCTCCAACCTCTCTGCCCTCCTCGACGCCTGCGCCGAGGGCCGGATCCCCGCGCGGGTCGCCGTGGTGATCTGCAACGTCCCGGGTGCGGGCGCCCTGGAGAAGGCGCGCCGCGCCGGGGTCCCCGCCGTCGTCCTCGACCACCGCGGCTACGAGAGCCGGCAGGCCTTCGACCGCGCGGTC
>Ga0180215_1002561_pt1 | contig 18144 bp, 19 predicted proteins | sample eDN3rd37CBELigBY_FD_128871 | JGI IMG/M metagenome (GOLD analysis project Ga0180215, IMG submission 128871) | Enriched backyard soil microbial communities from Emeryville, California, USA - eDNA 3rd pass 37_C BE-Lig BY (version 2) (version 2) | ecosystem: Environmental > Terrestrial > Soil >... | reverse complement strand
TCCAGGCGCGCACCGGCGGGGCCCAGGTGGGCCCGCAAGCGGGACACGTGGCTGTGCAGCACCCGGCGCCCCGAGTCGGGCATCTCGTCGGGCCACACCGCGTCGAGCAGCTCCTCGACGCTGACCGAGCGGCCCCCGGCGACGGCCAGGAGGGCGAGCACGGCGCGCCGGCGGGGCCCGGGCACGTCGACCTCCTGCCCCCCGACGCGCAGCCGCAAGGGGCCCAGCACATCGATCCGCAGCGCGGTCGTGGCCTCGTCGTGGTGCTGCTGTGCCATCAGCGTGAGAGCCCCGTGCAACCGCCGCGCCGCAGGGTCGCGCTCATCCTGCCATCCCCACTCCCCGCCCAGGAGGACGAATCCATGCGCACCACAACCCGCGTCCGGACGGGTGCCATCCTGACCGACGAGATGCTCGCTCGCTTCGACGAGCGCGCCGCCCGCTACGACCGCGACAACCGCTTCTTCGAGGAGGACTTCGAGGAGCTCCGCGAGTCGGGCTACCTGCTCGCCGCGGTCCCCGAGGAGCTCGGCGGGGCCGGGCTCACGCTCGCCGGCCTCATGCCGTTGCAACAACGCCTCGCCTACCACGCCCCCGCCACCGCGGTGGCCGTCAACATGCACCTCTACTGGACCGGCGTGGCCGCGGACCTCTGGCGCGCCGGCGACGACTCCTGCCGCTGGATCCTGGAGGAGGCCGCTCGAGGTGCGGTCTTCGCGGCGGGCCACGGCGAGGTCGGCAACGACGCCGGCCTCTTCGCGGCCACCACCGCGGCCGAGCCGGTCCCGGGCGGCTGGCTGGTGACCGGCCACAAGATCTTCGGCAGCCTGTCGCCGGTCTGGACCTACCTCGGCGTGCACGCCATGGACACCAGCGATCCCGAGCACCCGCGCGTCATCCACGGCTTCGTGCCGCGCGACGCCGCGGGCTACCGCATCGAGCAGACCTGGGACGCGCTGGGCATGCGGGCCACCGCCAGCCACGACACCGTGATGGAGCGGGTCTTCCTGCCCGACCACCTCGTTCCCGTCGTGTCGCCCGCGGGTGCCGGCGGCGCGGGCCCGTTCCAGCTCGGGGTGATCGCGTGGGCGCTCATCGGCTTCGCCCACGTGTACGCGGGCGTGGCGTGGCGGGCCTACGACCTCACGGTCGAGGCGGCCAAGCGACGCACGTCGATCGGCCTCACCCGCACGCTGGCCCACCATCCCGGGGTGCAGCACGAGGTGGCCGAGATGCGCATCGCGCTGGAGGCCGTCGAGGCGACCCTGGTCAAGATCCGCGAGGAGTGGTCCGCCGGTGCGCCGCACGGCGCGATGTGGCCGCTCAAGATCGTGGCGGCCAAGTACTTCGCCGTGAACCAGGCGTGGAAGGTGGTCGACGCGGCCATCGACGTGTCAGGCGGCGGCGGCGTGTTCCGGCGCAACCGGCTCGAGCAGCTCTTCCGCGACGCCCGGCTGGGCCGCATCCACCCCGCCAACACGTTCGCCACCCACGAGATCGTCGGGAAGCTGGCGTTGGGTGTCGACCTCGACGAGCAGCCCCGCTGGGGCTGACCTCGCTCGGCCAGGCGCCGACTCAGTCAGGGGGGCCGTTGCCGCGCTGCAGCGGCCCCCAGGACTCGGCGGTGCTGGCCCGCTCCACCTCGGCGATGGCCTCGTCGACCACGGCCTCGGCCACCCAGGCGATGGGTCGGGTGCACTCCACGAGCGGCTCGTTGTCGGGGCCGCGGCCCCGCTCGACGCCCTCCAGCACCCAGGCGCGCGTGCCCGGCCCGCGGTCGGCTCGCAGGTGGTTGTAGTCGTGGAGCCGGCGGGCCACCCAGGTCCGCACGGGACGCCCCGCCCACCACGGCTCCACGGACAGCGGGTTGGCGCACAGCCCGGGCAGCGCCACGCCTGTCAGCTCGTCGCGGCTGTGGTGGTCGGCGTCGACAGCCGGGCCCTTCGACCAGCGGACGTAGAGCGCGGCATGGCGCTCGACCAGCTCCGCGAGCTCGTCGAGCGACCACACCGTCGGAAGCTCGCCGTCGATCGGGCCGTCGGGGATCGTGGCCGTCGCCTCCTCGCGCCAGTGCCTGCGGGGAGGCTTACCCCGACCGCGCCTGTCAGCGCACCAGTCCTGGCGGGCGGCTCTGGCACGTCACGCAGCGTGTGGCGTGCGGGAGGATCTCGAGGCGCTCGAAGGGCAGCTCGACGCCGCACGACTCGCAGATGCCGTAGCTGCCCTCCTCGACGCGGTCGAGCGCGTGCTGGAGCTCGGCGATGGCCTCCTGCGCCCGCGCGGTCATGGCGATCGCGAGGTCCCGGTCCTCCTCGCTGTCGGCGAGGTCGTCCGCGTGCTCGGCGAGCTCGGCCTGCTGCTCGGCGAGCTCGGCCCGGAGCGCGGCGACGAGGCGCTCCAGCTGCTCGCCCGTGAGATGGGTGGCGCGTCGAGGCGTGGGCTCGGTGTTGGTGCGGGACGCGGGCATCGGGACCTCCATGTGTCCGGTGGTTGTCGAGATGACGAAGAGCCCGCCCACCGGGTGTGGCCCGGTGGGCGGGTGGCGGAGCTGTCAGCTGCGGGCTCGGGTCGCGCCCGGTGAGGCGCGCGCCGTCCGAATGGGATGCGGCCCCCCGGCCGCAGGTGTCAGGGCGCCAGCGGTGGTCGCAGGCCCGGCGGTGCGCCGAGGAGCAGCGAGCGCCAGCCGTCGCCCGGGTCGCCGAAGCGGCGCGGGGGCGCGGTCAGGCTTCGCTGGTAGCGCAGGCGCGGGTCCATGACCCGGTCCACCATAGCCCTGTGCCGCTGAGACCGGCCGGGAAAAGCGCCGGCGACCGCCGTGGCCAGGGGTGGCCGGGTGGATCCTCGTTCAGGTGGGGTCGTAGGTCCAGTCGGGGCGCTTGCGCCAGAAGTCCTCGTCGTAGACCGCCTTGCCGCCGGCCAGGTCGAGCAGCTTCGGCATCGGGAGCTTGCGGGGCCGCGGGCAGCCGCGGCCCTCCAGGTGCTCGGCCACCTCGTCGGGGAAGGCCTGCAGCACGCTGCCCACCAGCTGCTGCTCCTCCACGGCCAGGTAGCAGCGGTTCCCGTCGGTGACGCGCGGGAGCCACCCCACGATGCGGGACACGTCGTCCTCGGTGCCGGTGCCGAGCTGCAGCCGTTCGAGGTGGATGGTGATCTCCCCCGAACCGATCTTGCAGGGCGGGCACTGCCCGCAGGACTCCACCGAGAGGAACCGCGACATCAGGTAGGCCACGTCGACCATGCAGGCGGTGTCGTCGTACACGATGAAGCCAGCCGCACCGAGGGCGCTGCCGGCTGCAGCCAGGCCCTCGTAGCTCACCGGCGCGCCGAGGTGCTCGGCGGTGATGACGGGGTTGGCGACGCCGGAGAACACCGCCTTCACGCGCCGCCCCGGCAGTGGCCCGCTGCCCACGGCGTCGATGACGGCCCCGAGCGGCGTGCCCATCTCCACCTCGCCGACGTCGGGCGCGACCACGTCGCCGACCACCGTCGTGACGATCGTGCCGGGTGACTCCTCCGTGCCCATCGAGCGGTACCAGTCCGCGCCCTCGGCCAGGATGTGCGGGACGTTGCAGAGCGTCTCGACGTTGTTCACGAGCGTGGGGTTGGGACCGCTCGCGCGGGTGCCGCCGACGGTGCCGGGCGGCGGCGGGTTGGCGGCTTCCCAGCCCAGCTGCGGCGCCACCGCGAAGAGGCCGTGCTCGTAAGGTGGGAACCAGCGGGGGAGCGGCGGCTTGCCCTCGATCACCTCGAGCATGGCCTTCTCCTCGCCGAACAGGTACTCGTCGGGCCCGGCGACGATGGTGACCTTGCAGTCGGTGCACACACCGGCCGACTGCAGCTCCTGCACGGCGCGCGTCACCGCGTCCCGCTCGCGCTCGAAGCTGGCCTTGAGGCAGATGAACGCCTCCTCCGCACCCACCGCGAACGCGGCGATGACCACCCCCTCGACCAGCTGGTAGGGGTTGGCCCGCAGCAGGGCGCGGTCCTTGAAGGTGCCCGGCTCGCCCTCCGCGCCGTTGCACACCACGAACCGGCGGGTGCCGTGCTGGGCGGCGATGCCGGCCCACTTCCGGCCCGTGGGGAAGCCGCCGCCGCCCCGGCCCCGCAGGCCCGACGCCGTGAGCAGCTCGATGGTGGCCGCAGGACCGAGGTCCTGCGCTCGGGCGACGCCCCTCCCACCGTGGTCGGTGGCGAGGTACTGCTCGACGCTGGTGACGGGCGTTTCTGGCAGCAGGATCGGAGGCATAGCCCGCCCCCTTACCACAGAGGCCTCAGCCGAGAACGCCGGAACCGAGCGCGGCAGGCGCGGGAGGATCAGCCGATGGAGTCGATGCAGCCGCCGGAGGACGCCCCCCGCATCGTCACGCTGACGCTCAACCCCGCGCTCGATCTCTCCACGGAGACCGAACGCGTGGAGCCCGAGCGCAAGCTGCGCTGCACTGCCGCCCGCCGCGACCCGGGCGGCGGTGGCATCAACGTGGCCCGTGTGGTGAACGAGCTCGGCGGCGAGGCGCTGGCGGTGGTCGCCCTCGGCGGGCCGGTGGGCGAGCTGGTGGCCGAGCAGCTGGCGGCTTGCGGCGTCGAGTTCGTCGCGGTCGAGGTGGAGGGCGGCACCCGGCAGAGCCTGACGGTCACCGAGCAGGCCAGCGGTCGCCAGTACCGCTTCGTGCTGCCCGGGCCGCCGCTGCGGCCCGAGGAGTGGGTCGAGTGCATGGAGGCCACGGTGGCGGCGGCCGCCGGCGTCGACCTCGTGGTGGCCAGCAGCAGCCTCCCGCCCGGTGTGCCCGACGACGCGTTCGCGGCGCTGGCCGCCCGCCTCCACGAACACGGCATCCCGGTGGCCGTCGACACGTCGGGGCCCGCGCTGCGGGCCGCCATCGCGGCGCCCGTGGCGTTCGTGAAGCCGAGCGCCAACGAGCTGCGCGCCGCCGCAGGCCGCGACCTCGACCGCGAGGCCGACTACGAGCAGGCGGCGCGCGAGCTGCTCGCCGAGGGCCGGTGCGGCGCCATCGTCGTGTCGCTCGGCGCGGCCGGCGCGCTGGCCGTGGCCCGCGACGAGGAAGCCCTCTTGGTGCGCGCGCCCGCGGTGCGGGTGGTGAGCGCCGTGGGCGCAGGCGACTCGATGGTGGCCGCCATGGCGCTGTCGTTGGCGCGCGGCCAACCGCTGCGGGAGGCGGCTCGCTGGGGGGTGGCGGCGGGCACTGCCGCGGTGCTCACGCCGGGCACGGCGCTGTGCACCCGGGCCGACGTGGAGGCGGTGGCCGAGCGCGTCACCGTGTCGGCCGTGCCCGGGGAGGCGATGCGCTTCAGCGCGTGACCAACGTGGTGACCAGCGCGAACGCCGCGGTGCTCAGCACGGCCCCGGCCACCGTCGCGGCGGTGCCCGGCGACAGGGGTGCAGGGCGGGCGTGCGACTCGAGGTGCACGGTGCGCGCCCTGGCCACGACCACGAAGGCCACGCTCATCACCCCCGCGAGGGCGAGCGGGAACCAGGTCCACGCCGACGACGTCACCGCCCGCCGGCCGATCACGGAGAACAGCAGCGCGGACGACAGCGCCGTGCGGGTCCAGGCCAGGTGGGTGCGCTGCGGTTGCAGGCCGCGGTCGACGTCGGGCGCGGTGCTCATCCGACCACCATCACCAACAGGATCACCGCAGCGACCACAGCCACGCCGCCCGCGAGCAGCGGCACCGCTGCCGGCTTCGGCAGCGGCTGGCCGCGGCGCATGGCCCGTTGCACCTGGGCCCAGCGCGCGAAGGCGGCGACGGCCAGCACGAGGCTGAGCGAGGTGACCGCGACGGCGATCGTGCGCCGGGCGCCCGAGAGCTCGAGGTGCTCCACCTCGTTCAGGGCGACGCCGCCGGCGAGCAGCGCGAGCGCGGTGCGGATCCAGGCCAGGAAGGTGCGCTCGTTGGCCAGGCTGAAGCGGTAGTCGGGCTCCTGCTCGAGCTCGTCCGCGTCGTCGCCGCCGTCTCGGCCGCCGCGGTCGTCGCCGGTGCTCACCCGCATCCCCCCGTTCTTAGCCTCGGCGCGCGGTCCGCCGCGGCGCCGGGCAGGCATGGCAGGCTTCGCGGGCGCAGGCGCGCGCCGCGACCAGAGGGGGATGCATGCTGAAGGAGTTCAAGGAGTTCATCAACCGGGGGAACGTCATCGACCTGGCCGTGGCGGTCGTCATCGGCGCAGCGTTCGGTGCGGTGGTCACCTCGTTCGTTGACGACATCCTGATGCAGATCATCGCCGCGATCGGCGGCCAGCCCGACTTCAGCTCGCTCGTGATCGACGTCGGCGACGGCGAGATCCGCTACGGCGCCTTCATCAACGCGCTCATCAGCTTCCTCGTGATCGCCTTCGCGGTGTTCCTCGTCGTCAAGGCCATCAACGAGATGCGCAAGCGGCGCACCAAGGAGGAGATCGCCGCCGAGGCCGAGGAAGCACCCAGCGCCGAGGTGGCCCTGCTCGCGGAGATCCGCGACGAGCTCCGCCGGGCCCGCCCGACGGCAGGCTGATCGCCGCGCCGCACCGGCGGGAACCGGCGGCACCCGCCTGGCGTCGAACGGGCGTCCGTCACAGAAAGGTGCTGCCGTGTCCCGCTCGTTGCGCCTCGCCCACCGCCTCGCCACCGTCGCCGGGGTCGCCGGGCTCGCCGTCCTGACCGTCGCCTGCGGCGACGACGACGGCAGCCGGGCCGCGCCACCGGGCGGCTCATCGAGCGAGGTCGACGCAGGAGACGTCCCCACCACGGGCTCCGGCGGCCTGCCGATCATCCGCATGGCCGCCGGAGGCCAGCACCCCGGTGGGGACGCCGCCGAGAGCACGGCCATGGCCACCGACATGCGCATGGCGGCGCTGCGCTACGTGCTCGACGGCGACCTGCCCGCGCTCGACGGGCCCGCGGCCGCCTGGCGCTACCCGGCCAGGCCGGCGGTCGACGAGGCCACGGTGCGCGCCCTGGCCGAGCGCTTCGGGGTAGCCGGGGAGCCCGTCGCCTTGGACGAGGACCAGGGCGGCGGGTGGCGGGTCGGTCCCGAGGACGGGAGCGGCCCGAGCCTCACGGTCGCCGCCGACCCCATGGCCAGCTGGTGGTACGACAGCGCGGCGTCGAGCGGCGTCATCGGGGGGTGCGAGGCCGCCGACGGGCCGGACGCGCCGGACGCGCCGGTGGCCGACGACGACGCCACCGTGGGCGGCGACGCGGCGGTCTCCTGCACGCCGGTCGCCCCCGAGGGCGTGCCCGACGCGGCGGCGGCCGAGGCGCTGGCCCGCGCCCACTTCGAGCAGCTCGGCCTGTCGGCCGACCGCTACGAGCTCGAGGTCTACGCCGACGAGTTCGGCGCCAACGTCCAGGCCGTGGTCCTGCTCGACGGCATCCGGTCGCCGGCGGTGGCCAGCGTGGCCTACGGCGGCCAGGCCGCGATGACCTGGGCCAGCGGGATGCTGGCCGAGCCCGAGCGCGGCCCCGACTACCCCCGCATCGGCACCGAGGCCGGCTTCGAGCGGCTCCAGGCCCAGGCGGAGCGCTGGCGCACCCTCGAGCTGCCGACCACCGGCCCGGCCGAGACCCGACCTGCCGATGCCGTCGCCGAGCGGGGGGCCGGTGAGCCCTTCGAGGTCCGCCTGACCGGGGTGAGGCCCGAGCTGCAGCTGGTGCCCACGGTCGACGGCGAGCTGTGGCTGGTGCCGGCCTACGGCTTCACCAGCGACGACGGCGGCGTGCACACCGTGGCCGCCATCCCCGACGAGTACCTGGTGGAGGAGCCGGTCGACTCGGCCGGGGCCGACGCCGGCGCCACCCGGCCGTCGGGCGGCGAGGTCACCGACGAGCAGGCGGCCCGGCTGGTCGGCCTCACCGAGGACGAGGCGCGGCGCCTCGCCGAGGAGCAGGGCTGGACGGCCCGTGTGGTGGAGCGCGACGGCGAGCAGTTCCCCGTCACCGAGGACCACAACCCGCGGCGGGTGAACCTGGTCGTGCAGGAGGGGACGGTCACCACCGTGACCGTCGGTTGAGCACCGTCGGTTGAGCGCAGTGGTCGGGCGCCCAGCACGCAGAGCGGCGCCCGCCCACTGATCCGGTAGCCTCGGCGGGCGATGGTTCCCTCCGACCGGCGCACCCGCGGCGCAGCGCCGGTCTCGGCGCTCGGCAGGGCGGTCGGACGCCCCGGGCGTACCTGACTGCAAAGGACCGACTGTGCTCTCCACCCTCGTTCCGGGCGCCCTGGCCGCCGGGAGCTCCTCGTCCGAGAAGTTCGCCAGCTTCGACGTGCCGCTGTGGGCCTGGCTCGCCCTGGTGGGCGCGATCTCGGTGATGCTCATCGTCGACCTGCTGCTGGTCCACCGCACCGCGCACGTCATCACCATCAAGGAAGCCGCCATCGAGTCCGCCATCTGGATCTCGATCGGCCTGGCCTTCGGCGTGGTGATGATCGCCTGGCACGGGGGCCAGGCCGGCGGCGAGTACTACGCCGGCTTCCTCATCGAGAAGAGCCTGTCCATCGACAACGTGTTCGTCTGGGCGGTGATCTTCTCGTTCTTCGCCGTGCCGCGCGAGTTCCAGTTCCGCGTCCTCTTCTGGGGGATCTTCGGAGCACTGGTGCTGCGCGCCATCTTCATCTTCGCCGGCGTGTCGCTGATCGAGCGCTTCGAATGGGTGCTCTACATCTTCGGCGCCTTCCTCCTCTACACCGCCGTGAAGATCGCCCGGCACGACGAGGAGAAGCAGGTCGATTACAACAACAACATCGCCATGCGCGTGGTGCGCAAGGTGTTCGCCACCACCAACGAGTACGACGGGCAGAAGCTCTTCACCCGCAAGCACGGCAAGCGCCTGGCCACGCCGCTGTTCGCCGTGCTGGTGCTCATCGAGGCCACCGACGTGGTGTTCGCCGTCGACTCCGTGCCGGCCATCCTGGCCGTCAGCCGCGAGCCGTTCATCGTGTTCGCCTCGAATGCCTTCGCCATCCTCGGCCTGCGCTCGCTGTACTTCCTGTTGGGCGGCATGCAGGGCAAGTTCCGCTACCTGAACGTCGGCCTGGGTGTGATCCTGGCCTTCGTCGGCGTGAAGATGCTCCTGGTGGGTGAGCCCTTCGAGGTGCACATGCCCACCTACGTGTCGCTCAGCGTCATCGGCCTCGTGCTGCTCGTCGCCATCGTGGCCTCGCTCCGGGCCGACGCCCGCGACCGGGCCAACGGGGTCCTCCCGGCCCGGGAGCACGGGGTGCCCGACGCGGCCGACGCCGACGAGCCCGGTGGCGTGGACCCCGACCGGGAGCCGGCCTCCCCGCAGGAGCCCCACCACCGGCACTGACGGCCCGGCCGGCGGGGCCGTCAGGTCTGGAGGGGCAGCACCACCTCGGCGAGCCAGCCGAGCTCGTCGTCCCAGGGGCCCTTGCGGTCGAGGGGGCGGAGCACGAACTTCGACACCCCATGCTCCACGTAGCGGGCCACGAGCGTGCGCAGCGCCTCGGCGCCCACCGGAGCCAGGTCGGCCATCGGCGCGTCGCCCTTCGGGCGTCGGGTCCGCAGGTTGGCCTCCAGGCCGGCCGGCAGGGCGTGGCGGGCGTACCCGATGCTCATGCCGAAGTGCTCCGGGTCGACCTGCCGGCCGGCGCCGGCGGCGGCGTCCTGGATGGCGCGGCGGGCCGCTCCCGCCTCCTCGGGCGTGAGGGTGGCTCCGAGCCACCCGTCGGCCAGGCGGCCGGCCCGCTCGAGGGCGCGGGGGCCGTGGCCGCCCAGCCAGAGCTCGAGCGGCTGCTGGACCGGCGTGGGCTGGATGGCCACCTCACCCGGCCCGGCGGTCTCGCCCGCCCACCACCGTCGCAGGAGGCCCATGACCTCCTCCATCTCGAGGCCGCGGTCGCTGCCCGTGGTGCCGAGCGCCGCCCGTTCGCCGGGCTGCCCGACGCCGGGCACCAGGCTGAGCAGCAGCCGCCCGCCGCTCAGCCGGTCGATCTGGGCCAGGTCCTTGGCCAGCCGAGGCGGGCTGATCCCGAAGGGCACGACGTTGGCGCCGAGCTTCAGCCGCCGCGTGGCTGCGGCCGCGAAGGCCAGACCGACCAGCGGGTCGACGGTGTCGCCCACCGGCAGGTCCGAGAGCCAGACCGTGTCGAAGCGCCGGGCTTCGAGCGCGAGCACGAAGGCGGCGAAGTCGTCGGGGTCGAACGAGCCGCCGGGGGCCACCGCGAACCGGACCTTCACGGCCGCCAGCTTCGCGCCGCGGGGAGCCGCGTATCAGCAGCGGCGTAGGCGGCTCCGGTTCGGCGAACGAGGACGAGCCGAAGCCCCCCGGCTGCGACCTCGACGAGGTGGCGCGGCCCGGGAAGGCGGCCCGGGCCGGCCACCGCTCCCGCCGCGCGCGACGGGGTCATCCGCGCGGGTCGTTCGGGAGGCGACGGGTGGTGAAGGCCACGACGGCCTGGAACATGTCGTCGGGGTCGATGGTGACGGTGTCGTCGGTGCGCTCCAGCACCCGCAGGCCGATGGCCTCGATGTGGCGGGCGGCGGCGTCGAGGTCGCGCACCTTGAACGTGATCGCGTGGGGCAGCTCGCCGTGCTCGGCCAGGTCGCGGCCGAGGCGCGAGTCGGGATCGGTGGGCTGGGCCAGCTCCACCACCGACTCGGTGCCGACGAAGGCGAAGGCGCTGCGCCGGTCCGGCCCGGTCTCCTCGTGGAACAGCTGGGCGCCGAGCAGCTCCTCGTAGAAGCGCTTGGCTCGCTCCAGGTCGCTCACGATCGTGGTGTAGTGCGAGCTCCGCTCGAGGCCGAGCGGGTGCTCGTCGCGCCAGCGGGCGCCGGACCAGTCGGGCGACAGGTGCGGGTCGCGCTCGTGGTAGCCGCCCTCGGGGTCGAGGCCCTGGAACTCGAGCTGGCCGAACGTGTCCTTGGGGTGCGTGAAGAAGGCCTGGGCCGACGCGCCGCCCTCACCCGACACGGCCCCGTAAGGATCGACCACCCGGATGCCCTGGGCCGCCATGCGCCGGGCCAGGGGCGCCAGGTCCTCCTGGTCGACGAACCAGGAGAGCGAGTGGAGGTGCTCGCCGTGGCGGGCGCGGAACTTGGGGAGCGGCGAGCCCAGGTCGGCCTCGGCCTTGCTCGGCTCCATGATCTCGAGCACGAAGTCGGGACCGACCACCGCGAGCGACGCCCACCGCTTGTCGAACTCGGACCAGTGCTTGGGCGCGTAGACCTCGGGCGACAGCAGCTCGCCGTAGCGCGCCTCGGCCGCGTCGAAGTCGTCGACGATGTGCATGAAGTGGAAGAACTCTCGGATCGGCATCGGTCTCTCCCCCCGGGGGCCTGGGTCCGACGGGGGACCGTAGGCGACCTCCTAGCGTGGCTGCCATGTCTCCCCGGCCCGCCGACCCGTACCCCCGTGACGTGCTCGCCGAGGACGAGGCCCGACGAGTCGCGGCCCGCCGCCCGGCGCCGCCGTTGGAGGCCCGGCGCGGCCTCGTGGTCACCCACCGCCTCACCGGGTTCCGGGGCCGCATCCTGCGGGTCGAGGCGGGCGCGGTGGAGCTGGAGCGGGGCGACACCATCCGGCTGTTCCGCCTCGACGATCCGACCGGCTACGTGCACGAGGGCCGGCCCGTGAGGCTGGTGCCCCCGGGGCACGCGACCGGGCGCGCCGGGGCGGCGGGTGGCGCGCCGGCCCCGGCTCCGGCGCCGCCCCGCACCACCGCGTCGGGTTCGGTGGCCGTCCGCCACGAGGCCCGGGTGGCCAAGGCCAGCCGTCTGCTGGTGGAGGGCGTGCACGACGCCGAGCTGGTCGAGCAGGTCTGGGGCGACGACCTGCGCTACGAGGGCGTGGTGGTGGAGCGCCTGGACGGCATCGACCACCTCGAGGCCTGGCTGGCGTCGTTCCGGCCCGGCGCGGGGCGGCGGGTGGGCGTGCTGGTCGACCACCTCGTGCCGGGCTCGAAGGAGGCGCGCCTCGTGGCCGGCATCCGCTCGCCGCACGTGCTCGTCACCGGCACGCCCTACGTCGACGTGTGGCAGGCGGTCCGCCCCCGGGCGCTGGGCATCGAGCGCTGGCCGGAGATCCCGAAGGGCCGGGACTGGAAGCAGGGCATCTGCGCCGCCCTCGGCGAGCCGGACCCGGCGGTGCTGTGGCGCCGGCTGAAGGCCAGCGTGCGCAGCTACGCCGACCTGGAGCCGGCGCTGGTGGGCGCCGTCGAGCAGCTCATCGACTTCGTCACGGCCGCCGAGGCGTGAAGAAGTAGAGGCTGAGCTCCGGGCTCACGTCGCGGTAGGTGAGCTCGACGGGCAGGCCGATGCGCACCTCCTCGGGCGGCACGTCGACGAGCTGGCTGATCATGCGCGGGCCCTCTTCGAGGGTCACGTGCGCGATCACGTAGGGCGCCATCGCCTGGTAGGCGGGCGTGGGCGCCCGGTGCACCACCGTGTAGGTGTAGACCTCGCCGCGCCCGGACACCGGCGTCCAGGTGGCCTCCTGCGACCAGCACCGCGGGCAGAGCGGCGAGGGGATGAACCGGAAGGTGCCGCAGCGGTCGCAGCGCTGCAGCGCGATGCGGTGCTCGCGCACCGACGCCCAGAAGGGCTCGTGGCCGGGGGTGATGTCGGGGGTGAACCCCTCCCACGTGGTCTCGGTGCTCATGGCTGTCCTCTCACGCCCGGGCCAGCACGGCCGCGTACTGGGTGTGCGACACGCCGCCGACGCCGTGCGCGTAGGCCAGCTGCGCGTCGGCCACCTGGCGGGGTCCCGCCTCGTGGCGGAGCTGACGGACCAGCTCGATCATCGTGTACAGCCCGCAGCTGGCGGCGTGGCTCGACGAGAGGAACCCGCCGTCGGTGTTGGTCGGGAGGCGGCCGCCGATGCGCAGCGCCTGGCCCTCCACGAAGGCGCCGCCCTCGCCCTTCTCGCAGAAGCCCGCGTCCTCCAGCTCGATCAGGACGTTGATGGTGAAGTGGTCGGACACGCCGGCCACGTCGATCTCGTCGCGCCTCACGCCGGCGAGCCCGAAGGCGGTGTCGGCCGCCAGCCGACCGGCGAAGGACGTGAGCTCGGGCGCGCGGTTCGGGTCGAGGTAGCCGTGGCCCTCGCCCCAGCCGAGCAGCACGACAGGGCGGTGGCGACCGAGCTCCTCGACGCGTGACGTGCGCGCCATCACGATGCAGCCGCCGCCTTGGTTGATGATGCAACAGTCGAGCAGCTTGAGCGGGTCGGCCATCATGCGCGAGCTCATGACGTCGTCGATGGTGATCTCGCCGCGAGGGCCCATCACCGCCAACGGGTTCAGCGTGGCCCCGTAGCGCTCGGCCACGGCGATCTCCGCCAGCTGCTCCTCGGTGGTGCCGTACAGGTGCATGTGGCGCCGGGCCAGCACCGCGTAGTCGGCCACGCGGGTGGTGCCCCACAGGTACTCGTAGGGGCTCCCCAGGCGGGCCATGTACTCCACCGCCGCCGCCCGGTCGCTGCCCGCGTAGCCCGCAGCCCGACCGGCGCTGGCGGTGGGGATCACCACCACCTCGGCCATGCCGTGCGCGATGGCCATCGCCGCCAGGCCGACGCCGGCCGACTGGCTCGAGGCGCCGATCGCGCTCGTCGCGTGGAAGCGCAGTGGGTGCCCGATGTCGTCGGCGATGGCCCCGCCGGGCAGCGTCCCCCTCAACCCCGGGCCTTCGGGTGCCGGGCCGATCCAGCCGTCGACGTCGGCCAACGTGAGGCCCGCGTCGTCGAGCGCGGCCAGCACGCACTCCCAGTAGACCGACGCCTGGGTGCGGTCGCTCAGGTCGCCCTGCTGCGACATGGCGACCCCTGCGATCGCCGCGTCCTGCAACGCCGCCATGCGTCTCCCCCCTCCGTGGTCGGTGGCCGCATCCTAGGGAGGGCGCCCGGTGGGGCCGCAAAGCTGCAGGGGGCGCCGGGCGTTAGCGTGACCGCTCGGGCCAGCGGGCGCGGCCCCGGACATGAGGTCAGCCGTGGATCCATCCCCGAACGCCGCCACCCCCGACGCGCTCGCCTCCGCGTTGGTGGACGTGGTGCGCGAGCTCCTGCGCCGCTCCCACGTGATCGGCGCGCACGAGATCGTCCCGCTGCTGCGCCGGCTGACCGGGCCGCTCGGCGTGCGCGACGCCGAGCTGTACCTGCTCGACCTCGACCAGCGGCTGCTCGTGCCGATGCCGCCCTCCGAGCGCGGGGCGCAACGGGTGGATGCCAGCGTCTCGGGCCGCGCCTTCCGGTCGGTGCGGCCGGTCACCGTGGCGGCGCCGGAGGGCGACGGCGTGCGGGTGTACGTCCCGGCCCTCGACGGGGCCGAGCGGCTCGGTGTGCTGGCGCTCACGGCGCCGGAGGCCGTCGTCGACGTGGCCGTGGTGGCCGCGCTGGAGGACCTGGCGTCGCTGCTCGCCCTGCTGGTGGTGAGCAAGCAGCCGATCGGCGACCTGGTGGCTCGCACGCGGCGCGTGCAGCCCATGGACGTCGCGGCCGAGGTCCGGTGGATGACCGTGCCGCCGATGTCGTTCCAGTCGGAGCGCGTGGGCCTGGCCGGTGTGCTGCGCCCCGCCTACGGCGTGGCCGGCGACGCCTTCGACTTCGCCGTCGATCCCGACGTGCTGCACCTGGCCGTGTTCGACGCGGTGGGCCACACGCTCACGTCGGCTCGGGTGGCCGACCTGGCCCTGTCGGTGTACCGGCACGGCCGTCGGGAGGGCGCCTCCCTGGACGAGCTCTACCGGCGCATCGACGAGGTGCTCCGGGCCGAGATCGGCGAGGACCTCTTCGTGACGGCGCTCCTGTGCCGGCTGCAGCTCGACACCGGCAAGCTCGAGTGGGTGTGCGCGGGCCACCCCGCGCCCATCCGGCTGCGGGGCACGTCGGCGCACGAGCTCGACGGGCCGCGCTCGTGGCCGCTCGGCCTGGGCGGCGAGCCGCCGCCCCTCGGCTGGCACGACCTCGAGCCGGGCGACCGCATCGTGCTCTACTCCGACGGCGTGCTCGACGCCCGCCTGCCCGGTCGGGAGGCCTTCGGCGCCGAGCGGCTGGCCGACCACCTCGGCCGCGTCGGCGGCACCGAGGAGGTGCCCGCCGAGACGCTGCGCCGGCTGGCCAACGAGATCCAGGACCTCACGGTCGAGCTGCCCGACGACTTCACGCTGGTGGTGGTGCACTGGACAGGCGCGTGACGCCGTGACATGGCTCGCTCCGGCCCTCCATGGCCTCCGCTCGCGTGCCGCGGCGCCACTCGCACCCACGCGTCGGCCGAGCCCCCACGCACGCGTTCAGTGGATCGGAACGGTGTAGGGGTCGCGGTTCCCATCCGCTGAACGACGGGTGGGGACGCTCGGCGGGGTGGGGCGCGACAGTGGGGCATGCGCGACGCCGATCCTGCGCCGGCCCTGCGCGTGGCCCACGAGGCGGCGGCCGCGTGGCTGGCGTCGCTCCCCGAACGCCGGGTGGGCCCGGCCCGCACGAGCGCCGAGCTGCTGGCCGCGCTCGACGGTCCCGTGCCGGAGGTCGGCACCGCGGCCGACGAGACCGTGCGCCGGCTGGTGGCCGCAGTGGAGCCCGGGCTGATGGCGGTGGCCTCGGGCCGGTTCCTCGGCTGGGTGATGGGCGGAGCCCTGCCCGCCGCCATCGCCGCGGACTGGTTGGTCAGCGCCTGGGACCAGAACGCCGGGATGGCCGCGCTCACCCCTGGCGCGGCAGCCATCGAGCAGGTCGCGGCCCGCTGGGTGCTCGAGCTGCTCGACCTGCCGGCCGGGGCGTCGGTGGGCTTCGTCACGGGCGGGCAGGCGGCCAACACGGTCTGCCTGGCCGCGGCCCGCGGGCGGGTGCTGGCGGCGGCCGGCTGGGACGTGGAGGCCGACGGGCTGATCGGCGCGCCGCCCGTCACCGTGGTGGTGGGCGGGGAGCGCCACGACACGATCGACCGCGCCCTCCGGCTGCTCGGCTTCGGCCGTCGCGCCATCGCCGTCGCGGACGCGGACGCGGCCGGCCGCATGCGCCCCGCCGAGCTCGACGCCCGCCTGCGCGAGCACCCCGGCCCGGTCGTCGTGTGCCTCCAGGCCGGCAACGTCAACGGCGGCGCGGTCGACCCGGTGGGCGAGCTGCTCGACGTGGTGGCCGCGCACGACCGGGGCGGGCAGGCGTGGGTGCACGTCGACGGCGCGTTCGGGTTGTGGGCGCGGGTGTCGCGGCACCACGCCGCGCTGCTGGCCGGGGTGGAGCGGGCCGACTCGTGGGCGACCGACGCGCACAAGTGGCTGAACACGCCCTACGACTGCGGCCTGGCCATCTGCGCCGACGCCCACGCGCACCGACGGGCCATGGGCGTGACGGCCGCGTACCTCCCACCCGTCGAGGGCCCGGCCGTGCGCGATCCGGTCGACTTCAACCCGGAGCTGTCGCGCCGGGCTCGAGCCGTGCCGGTGTGGGCGGCGCTGTGCCACCTGGGGCGCGAGGGTCTGCGCGACCTGGTGGAGCAGACCTGCGCCATGGCCGACCGCTTCGCCGTCCGCCTGGCCGCGGTGCCGGGCGTGGAGGTGCTCCACCACGACCTCAACCAGGTGGTGGTGCGCTTCCTCGCCCGCGACGGCGACCACGACGCCCACACCCGGGCGGTGCTCGCGCGGGTGCAGCAGGAGGGCACCTGCTACCCGAGCGGCACCGTGTGGCGGGGTGGGGCGGCCGTGCGCCTCTCGGTCACGAGCTGGCGCACGGACGCCGACGACGTCGACCGGTCGGTGGCCGCGTTGGCCGCCGCCCACGCCGGCGGCTGACGCCCACCCGACGCCAACCCCGCACGTCCGCCCGACGGCCGCTCAGCTGCGGGCCGGGCCGCCGATCATGCCGGGGAAGGGGTTGTTGAGCTGGAGGGGCACGTCGGCGAGGCGGGCGGCCTCCTTCTCAAGCTCCTCCACCGTCCAGCGCCCCTCCTTCTCGATGCCGTCGATGGCGGCGAAGGGCTGCACGAGGCGCACCTGGCCGTCCCACACCAGGAAGATCCGCCCGTTGATGGGGCAGCGCTCCGTGGCCAGGTAGGCGACGAAGGGCGACACGTTGCCGGGGTGCATCGGGTCGTTGGCGTCGATGTCGTCGGCCCCGCCGGTGAGGCGGGTGCGGGCGGTGGGCGCGATGGCGTTGACCCGCACGCCGTACCGCCGCAGCTCGGCGTTGGCGATGATCGAGAAGGTGGCGATGGCGGTCTTGGCCGAGCCGTAGTTCGTCTGCCCCGGCATGCCGAACAGGCCCGACACCGACGAGGTGTTGATGATCGAGCGGTCGGCCTGGGCACCGGCCTTGGACTGGTCGCGCCAGTAGGCGGCCGCGAAGCGGCTCACGCAGAAGTGGCCCTTCAGGTGGACCTTGATGACCGCGTCGAACTCCTCCTCGGTCATGTTGGGCAGCATCCGGTCGCGCAGGATGCCGGCGTTGTTCACCACGACGTGCAGGTCGCCGAAGGTGTCCACCGCCTGGCGGACCAGCCGCTCGGCGCCCTCCCACGACGAGATGTCGTCGTGGTTGGCCACGGCCTCACCGCCGGCAGCCTTGATCTCGTCGACGACCTGCTGGGCGGCCGAGGCGTCGGCGCCCGTGCCGTCGGGGTTCCCGCCGAGGTCGTTCACGACCACCTTGGCGCCCTCCGCCGCGAACAGCAGGGCGTGCTCGCGCCCGATGCCGCGGCCCGCGCCCGTGATGAGCGCCACCCGTCCCTGCAGTGTGTTCATGCGTCGTGCTCCTGTGTCGTCGGGGGACGTGCAGCCTCGCACGCGGGGGTGGGCGGCTCCCAAGGGCCCCGTCCACCGCGGGCATCAGCGGGGCGGCGACCCGGCGTGGACGCGGGCCAGCCACTCGCCGTAGGCCATGCTGCGCTCGAGGGTCAGCTCGGCCACGCCCTCCCAGCCCTCGAGCAGCGGCTCGGCCCGCCGCACCAGCTGGTGCAGCTTGCCCCCGGCCCGCACCAGGGCCACGCTCCACGCCACGGCGCCGTCCGCCTCCAGCTCGACCACCTCGAGCACCCGGCGGCGCCAGCGGGTCTTGCGCACCGCCACGGCGGGCGGCCCGCCCTCGGGTGCCGCGGTGATCTCCTTGCGCCACCGCTGCGCCCAGCCCTCGGCCGTGCCGGCGATGGTCACCGCCACCGGCGGGCGCACCAGGCGCTTGGTCTCGGGCCGGTCGTCGGGGCCCC
>Ga0180215_1002557_pt1 | contig 18160 bp, 7 predicted proteins | sample eDN3rd37CBELigBY_FD_128871 | JGI IMG/M metagenome (GOLD analysis project Ga0180215, IMG submission 128871) | Enriched backyard soil microbial communities from Emeryville, California, USA - eDNA 3rd pass 37_C BE-Lig BY (version 2) (version 2) | ecosystem: Environmental > Terrestrial > Soil >... | reverse complement strand
TGAGCAGGTGCTGGATACGTCAGCTGTCGGAGCGAAGCTTTCCTTTTCGTTTATCGGGAGAGGCCTGGTGCTAGGTTTTGATTTCGGCAAGCATTCGGCCGAATTCCGTTACCGTCTGGATGACGGGCAGTGGCAGACGATGAAGCGCGACAGGCCGGCGTGGCTTGGCGAAGACGGCTGGTATCGGCTGTCGTTTTTCGGCGACGAGCTCGCACCAGTGCAGCATGAATTCGAGCTGGAGGTTGTGCACGGCAATGCTGACGGCTGTCTCGGCACTAATCTGCGGCTGGCGAAGGTAGGGATTATTAAGTGACGGAATTTCACGGCAGACGAATGGTTATCGCGATAAGCGCCGCTGTCATCGTTATCGTCATTGCCGCAACGGCAGTTTACAGCATGAGGGATCGTTTGGCGAAATCGGATGGCGGTGCGGCGCTTGTTCTCGAAGCTGAGGACGGCGTGCTATACGGGACTCAAGCGGCGAGCGCCGGCAGCGGTTTCTCTGGAAGCGGCTATGTGACCGATTTTATTGCGGACGACGCGGAGTTGACGTTTCAAGCGGATGGCGTGCAAGAAGGGCTCTACCGGGCTGTCATTGGCTATCGTGCCTCAGGCGGCGAAAAGTACACCGAGCTGTTCCTGAACGAGGCGCCGGCGGGCAAAGTTCATCTTGTCTCCTCGAGCGAGTTTGCGGAAGCTGCGGCAGGCAAGCTGTATCTTAACGCCGGCAGCAACACGATTTCGCTTAAGCGCGGCTGGGGCTATTACGATATCGATTATATTAAATTGCAGAAAACGAAAGCGGAAGCCGCACACAAAGTGCAGGCGGAGCTTGTCAATCCGAATGCGACGGACGAAGCGAAAGCGCTTATGGCCTTTTTGGCTGACAATTTCGGCAAAGCTGTTATATCCGGGCAGCAGGACTTCGGCAATATCCCGTGGATTGAGAAGGCGACCGGCAAGCGGCCCGCCATAATTGGCTTCGATTTGATCGACTATTCGCCGACGAGGGCGGAGAACGGCGCCAAATCGTATGAAATCGAAACGGCGCTTACGTGGAACCGGATCGGCGGAATCGTCTCCTTCCTATGGCATTGGAACGCGCCAACGGGGTTAATCAACGAGCCGGGCAAGGAGTGGTGGAGAGGCTTCTACACCGACTCCGTCACCTTCGATTTGGAAGCTGCGCTTCGCGATAAGGAGTCGGAGGAGTATAAGCTGCTGCTGCGGGATATCGACGTTATTGCAGGACAGCTGAAAATTTTAAGCATGAATAAGGTGCCGGTGCTGTTCAGGCCGCTTCATGAAGCGGAGGGCGGCTGGTTCTGGTGGGGCGCGAAAGGGCCGGAGCCGGCTAAGGAGCTGTACCGCATCGTGTATGACAGGCTTGTCAACAAGCATGAGCTCAACAATCTGATCTGGGTATGGAATTCGGTCTCTCCTGACTGGTATCCGGGCGACGATGTTGTAGATATCGTAAGCTATGACAGCTATCCGCTTCCAGGCGACCATAGCGCTGTAAGCAACTATTACGATCAACTGGTCGAGCTGACGGGCGGCACGAAGCTGATCGCCATGATGGAGAACGGCTCAATCCCCGACCCCGATGCGATGGAGCAGTACGGCGCTCATTGGAGCTTATTCATTACTTGGACGGGCGAGTTTTTGGAAGACGGCAATCACAATAGCATGGAATTTATTCAAAAAGTATATAACCATCCCAATGTAATAACCCTGGATGACCTTCCTGCCTATATCGAGAAACAGAAGCAAAAGGCGGAAGCGGAGGCCGGCACAACAAAGAAATAGAAAAGAAAATAAGAGAAGCGATAACTTCATGACAATCAGGAGGATATTATGGGAGAAACAATAGGAGTACTGAGCAATTGGGTGTTTAGAACTGCCGGAGAAGGGGAATGGAGACCGGCCGTCGTTCCGGGCTGCGTCCATACGGATCTGCTCCGTAACGGCATGATCGCCGATCCGTTCTATGCGACGAATGAGCATGATTTGCAATGGATCGATAAAAAAGACTGGGAATACGAGGCGAGCTTCGACGTTTCGGCTGAGCTTCTCGGAGCATCCGTACTGGAGCTTGTGTTCGACGGCTTGGATACGTATGCCGACGTAACGGTTAACGGGCAGCATTTGCTGTCGGCGGACAATATGTTCCGCAGCTGGCGGGCGGATGTCAAACCGCTTGTGAAAGCGAATGGCAATAAGGTGCATATTAGGTTCCGGTCTCCTGTCCAAGAGGATTTGCCGAAGCTGGAGGCGCTTGGCTACCCGCTGCCGGCTGCGAACGACCAATCGGAGCTTGGCGGCTTGGGGGAGCGTAAAATTAGCATTTTTGCCCGCAAAGCGCCATATCATTACGGCTGGGACTGGGGTCCGCGCTTCGTGACGAGCGGCATTTGGCGCGAAGCCCGGCTTGAGGGCTGGTCCGGGCTGAAAATTAGCGATGTGTATATGCATCAGAATAGCGTCAGCGCAGAAGAAGCGCAGCTTCATGCTGCGGTGGAGATCTATGCCGAGAAAGAATGGAGCGGCGTGCTTCGGCTCAGCGCCGACGGCCAGACTTGGGAACAAAGCGAGACGCTGAGACCGGGGCACAATGTAGCTCTCGTGCCGGTTGTTATTAAGTCGCCGAAGCTGTGGTGGTGCCGAGGGCTTGGCGAGCCGAATATGTATACCTTTACGGCGGAGCTAATACAGGAAGGGCAAGAGCAGGCTGGAGCACAAAGCTCTGTCAGAACAGGCTTGCGGACAGCGAAGCTTGTCCGGGACAAGGATGCCGGCGGAAATGGGGCAACCTTTCATTTCGAGCTGAACGGCGTGCCGGTCTTCGCCAAAGGAGCGAATCATATTCCTAACGACAGCTTTTTGACTGACGTAACGGAGGAGCGGTACCGCCACGAGATTATGACAGCTGTAGCCTCGAATATGAATATGCTGCGCGTATGGGGCGGCGGCATTTATGAGCATCCGGCTTTTTATCGGTTGTGCGATGAAAACGGTTTGCTCGTATGGCAGGATTTCATGTTCGCCTGCAGCATGTATCCCGGCGACGAAGCGTTTCTTAACAATGTGCGCCTTGAGGCTGCCGAAAATGTCAAACGGCTGCGCAACCATCCTTGCATCGCCTTATGGTGCGGCAACAATGAGATCGACTCCGCATGGGCGAATTACGACGAAGGTGCGGGATGGGGCTGGAAGCACCAGTATGAGCCGGAAATCCGGGAGAAGATATGGGCGGATTATGAAGAGATATTCCATCGCATTTTGCCAGATGCGGTATCGGCATACGCGCCGACAACCGACTATTGGCCGTCCTCGCCGCTCGTTTCGCTAAGCGGAGGCCGAGAGCAGCATGCGCATCCGTTAACGACCGAAGGCGATGTGCATTATTGGGGCGTCTGGCATAATGTCGAGCCTTTTGAAAATTACAACAAAAAAATCGGCCGTTTCATGAGCGAATACGGCTTCCAGTCGTTCCCTGAATACCGGACTGTGCGCGCCTTTGCAGAGGAGACCGAGCTACGCATCGATTCCAAGGTGATGCTGGCCCATCAGAAGAACGGCGACGGCAATCGGCTCATCAAGCAGTACATGGACATTTACATGAGCGAGCCGAAGGATTTTCCTTCCTTTCTCTATATGAGCCAGGTGCTGCAGGCGGAGGCGATGAAGACGGCGATTGAGGCGCACCGCCGGAAGAAGCCGTATTGCATGGGTTCGCTCTACTGGCAAATGAACGATTGCTGGCCGGTTGCCTCATGGGCGGGTATGGACTATTACGGCAGATGGAAGGCGCTGCAGTATTATACGAGACGGAGCTTCGACGATACGCTTCTATCGTTCGAGCGGACGGATGGCGGACGGATTGAAATTCATCTCGTAACGGATCGGCTTGAGCCGATTCAAGGCCAGCTGAACGTTAAGCTGTTCGATTTTGGCGGCACACTGCTGAAGGAGCAAGCTTCTGAAGCATTCGTTAACGGAAATGGAACGGCAATAGTTATGTCGCTTCGCGAGGAGGACTGGCTGACGGGCTATGACGCCGGGGAGGTTGTGTTGTATGCCGAGCTTATTGCCGCGGGCTGCGAAGCGATCAGCGGCGAATATTACTTCGCGGCGGCGAAGGAGCTTAATCTGCAGCCGTGTGCGATTAAATTGACCGAAGCTGCCGGCAGCGGAGGTGCACGGTTCGTGCTCGAGACGGACCGGCTGGCGAAGCAGGTGCGGCTGACGGCGGAGCATGACGGCATATTTAGCGACAACTATTTCGATTTGATTCCTGGCCGTCCTAAAGTAGTAGCATTTTTGAGCCGTGAGGAAGGCGAAGCGGAATTTAAGCCGGCTTTCCCTGGCAAGCTGGAGGCGCATTCGATGATCGATTTTTTAGCTTCCAGCAGCATTGAGATCGTATAGGAAGAGTACGGCTTCGATTATGGGCTTAATGCAACTACGCGCCCTCCTGATGCAACCATGCACCCCCATCCAACGTCTGTTGGATGGGGGTGTTTTTAATGAAAACGAAATGGTTCATTATTTTGGGAGTTTTAATTGCAGGTGCCGCGCTGATGGCAGGCTGCGGCGGCGATAAAGGAAAGCCTGCCGATAATCAGGTGAATCCGGCTAAGCTGGCGGAGGTGCAGCATGTGCGTGGCACGGTGTCAGAGGCGTCTGAAGGCGATTTTGTTTACCGTTTAGTCGTCGGTAAAGAGCAATACGAGACTGGCGATAATATTGAGCTATATGCGGAGCTGGAGTATATCGGTAAGGAAGATTCAGTCGTCATCTACCATGCCGGCTCACCCTTCTACTTCCCGATCTATGAGAAAACACGCCAATATGATATCACCTACAGCATGATTACGCCGCTGCTATCCACGACGTTGAACAAGGGCGAGCCGCTCCGCGAGCGCTACACAGGCAGCGGGGGTTATAGCGAGGATCAGGATTCCAAGGCTTATATCGCCTTTATGAAAGAAATAATGGGCAGCAGCTTTCCGGTTGGACAATACGTCGTTTCCGGTTTTGCCGACTTCTACGTATCGGACGAAAAGCTCGGAAGCGAGCAGCAGGATTATAATATAAAAGCGCAGGTCGCGTTCGAGGTGCTGAAGTAATGTTGACAATCTAACAAACGCTAAGGGGAGCGTCTCGCACCGGACCCAGGTTCCGCTATTTGAGTAAAAAACGGCATAATTGACTCCTAGAGGGACTCAGATTCCGTTATTCTCCTAAAAAGGCCAGCAAATCAGGCATTTTGGGGAAAATAGCGGAACGGTAGTCCGTTAGTATAGAGGAAGAGGCAATATGCGCGAAATAGCGGAACCATAGTCCGTCAGGATAGAGAAATGAGGGAATATACGCGAAATAGTGGAACGGTAGTCCGTGTGCGCAGATTGATCGCAACTGCACGATACGTCTAGCCAAGCAAGCGCGCTCTGTCACAATCAGGCTGCAGCAGCTAATTCCGCCGAAGCAACCGCGATACGACAATGCTGCTGCAGCGGGTTGCGCCGCGAACATATAGAAAAGGGCTGTCCTCGCGGACAGCCCCTTTTAAGCTTATCGAATATTTGGAACATCAACGTTCGGATCGATATCCGCTTCATAGTCAACGCCGTCGGTTTCGAAGCCGAACAGCTGGAAAAATTCGCGGCGGTAGCCTTCTAGATCGGACAGCTCGTATACGTTCTCTGTCGTAAGATCCGCCCAGCGCTTCGCGACGTCAGCCTGCACCTCAGGGCGCATTTCCAAATCGTCGATGCGGATAAGGCCTTTCTCGTCGACAGGAGCCGGGCTGCCGGTATAGAGCCGCTCGGAGAACAGGCGGTACATTTGCTCAATGCAGCCCTCATGCGTGCCGTTTTCTTTCATTACCTTGTACAAAGCCGAAATATAGAGCGGCACTACAGGGATTGCGGAGCTTGATTGCGTAACGAGCGCCTTGTTAACCGATACGAAAGCGCGTCCGCCAACTTGATTAAGCTGGCCGTTCAGACGCTTAGCTGTCGCTTCCAAATCGTTCTTCGCCGTGCCGATCGTGCCATCGCGGTAAACCGCATGCGTAATTTCAGGCCCGATATAGGAGTAAGCGACGGTAGTCGCTCCGTCAGCAAGCGCTCCGGCTTCCTGCAGGGCGTCGATCCACATTTGCCAATCTTCGCCGCCCATAACCGCAACCGTTTGACGAACCTCGTCCTCGGTAGCAGGTTCGATTGTAGCAACGGAAACATCGCCGGAATGGAAGTTCACCGTTTTGTTCGAATATGTACCGCCAATCGGCTTAATGACGGAAGAGAATGTTTCGCCCGTCTTAGGATGCGTACGGCGAGGCGATGCAACGCTGTATACAACGAGGTCAACCTGTCCGAGCTCGGTGCGGATAAGGTCGATTGTTTTTGCTTTAATTTCATCGGAAAAAGCGTCTCCGACGATGCTGTACGATTTTTGTCCGGCAGCTGCGGCAGCCTTCTCGAATGCAGCGGAGTTGTACCAGCCGGCAGATGCTGTACGGGAGCCTTCGGCCGCTTTGTCGAAATAAACGCCAATCGAATTAGCGCCGGATGCGAAGGACGAAACGATACGGGAAGCTAGTCCATACCCTGTCGAAGCACCGATGACGAGCACGTTGCGCGGCCCGCTAATTGCCGGCTGGCTTTTAACATAATCGATTTGGCGCTGCACTTGCTTTGCGCAGCCTTCCGGATGCGCGGTTGTGCAAATAAAGCCGCGAGTTTTCGGTTGAATAATCATATTGGAATATTCCTTTCTCTATTGAAATTCATTATTTTGTCTGCAGCATGCATTCTCTATCATTTTACAGATTTTTAGCGATAAAGGGAAGTTATGCGCAATAATTATTCGATTGCATGAATAATAAAAAAGCTGTCCCTTCGTCGAATGAAAGACAACGGGACAGCTGTGCTGCTTAAAGTTACGCTGCTGCAGATTATCGGCGGCCGGATAGCTGCTGTTCGGCGATTTGAATTAAGCGACGAGTTATGTAACCGCCGATCGAGCCCATATCGCGAGTAGTCATATTGCCGTAGTAGCCGTCTTGCGGCAATTGAATGCCCAGCTCTTGGGCAACCTCGAACTTCATTTGCTCGAGCGCAGTGCGCGCTTGCGGCACGACGAGTTGATTTGTTCTAGATGCCATATGCTTTTTCGCCTCCTTTTCGCCAATATTATGCCAAGTATGAATAGCGATTATTCGTCAGAATCGCCTAAATTTACCGCGTCATGCACTGCATTGTTCGTGTTAAAATGGGATATGCGCAAAAGGAGGCATTCGCATGCTCGTTAAACCTATGCTGATGACCCCGTGGCATGAGCCATTTGATTCATCCCAATATATTTTCGAACCGATGCTGGACGGGCAGCGGCTGATGCTCACGTTCCTTAGCGGGAAGGCGCAGCTGTTTACAAGGCATCATAATGAGGTTACCGGGCGTTATCCAGAATTGCTGCGCGTGCCTTTAAAAAAGCCTGTAGATGTCATTTTTGACGGTGAAGCGGTATACCAGCATCCGGAGACGGGAAAAACCGATTTCCAGACATTGATGCAGCGGTTTAAAATGACTAGGGCTCCGCAAGTACGGGACGGCATGAAGCAATATCCGGTTCAATATTATATTTTTGACATTTTATATGCCGATGGAAATGATGTCCGCAGTCTGCCGCTTTCACAGCGGAAGCTGCTAATAAAGGAGCTGCTTGAGGATAATCGGCACATCCACGCGATGCCCTATCTCGAACAAAACGGCGTAAATCTGTATGACCGAATTAACCGATACGGACTAGAGGGAATGGCTTGCAAGCGCATGGACAGCGCATATATAGAAGGTCAAAGCGAAAGCTGGCTGAAAATAAAAAGCGTACATGAAACAAGTGTACATAAATCAGCGTAATTGATCTCCGATCACTGCTAAGTGATAAGGAGATCTTTTTTTGATTATTGATTTACTTTTTTATTAACCGTATAATAAATTTGTTAATCTGAAAACGCTTACTTCGATAACTAAAAATCATAATGATCGTAAAGGAGGGAAGCTTCTATTTTTACTAGGAATACCGGTGAAAGGAAGAGCAGCGTCAATCGTATTCGTAAAGGGGAAGTGTAAAATGAGGAAACGTATTTTGATTAATTTAATTATTTTCTCGTTAATTTTTTCGTTAATCTTGCCTCAATCGATTATTTTTGCAGACGCGCCATCCAGCGGCGGACATGATTATAGCGGGCATTGGGCGGAAGGGACGATCGATCGCTGGCTGGATAAAGAAATAATTAAGGGATTCACGGACGGAAGTTTTAAGCCTAACCAGCCGATTAGCCGCGCCGACTTTGCGATAATAATGAGCCGCATATTCGGCTTGCAGCCAGCGTCTGGACTGGCGTTCAACGATGTTGCGCTTGGCGCATATTACTATGAAGATGTGCAAAAAGTAACAGCGGCAGGTTTTATGAACGGATACTCGGACGGCGCTTTCCGCCCGCAGGCTTCCATCTCCAGACAAGAGGCTGCGGTCGTTATTGCAAGGGCTTTTGAGCTCTCCTCAGCTTCGAGTAATATTGCGGATGTGAAGGATTGGGATAAGCTGGCCGTCTGGAGCAGGGCGGCTGTCGCGGCCTTGCTTGAAGGCGCCTTCATGCAAGGCTATCCAGACGGTGAATTTAAAGGAGAACGTAAAGTTACCCGCGCTGAAGCGCTCACAATGATTACAATTGCGGCAGGCGAACTGTACAGCAAACCTGGCGTGTACGAAGGCGGTCAATTAAACAACGCTGTCATTAATCAATCCGGCGTCATTTTAAAGAATGCGGTCATTAACGGCAATCTCTATTTGACGGAAGGAATAGGAGACGGCGAAGTCGTTCTTGATAACGTTACCGTGAAAGGCGAGGTTCGCGCCTATGGCGGAGGAGAAAACAGCGTCGTTATGAACGGCTCGACAATCAGCAGGCTTATCGTCGATAAGAAGAACGGGAAGATTCGAATCGTTGCCGCTGAGGGTACGGTCATTCATGAAGCGCTGCTGCGCTCGGGGGCGAAGCTGGAGGCGGAGTCGCTATTGTCTGGAGAGGGCTTCTTAACGGTCATTCTGGACCGTCTTTTAAAACCCGGTTCTTTCGTCGTGCTCTCCGGCAGATTCAATGGGGTTGAAGTTGATGCGGAGCAGCTTTCCAACTTAAGGCTGGCTAAAGGATCCATAACCAGTTTAGCGCTTCTGAATAAAGTGCTCCTGCATTTAGAAGCAGGAACGTCGGTCGATTTTGTCGATGTAATCGTTAATGGCGAAATACAGATTAGCGGCAGCGGGATCGTCAAAGGGAGCAAGCTGCACGGCGAAAGCTCGAAATTGATTTTTGGCGGCGCAGCCACTGGCGGTGGCGCTAACCCTACATCGGCGCCTACATCAACAACACCGACACCAACACCAACGCCGACAACAGATCCGACAGCCGCGCCGAAGCCGCTGTTTACGAACGTAAGCGTGCATGATCCGTCCGTAATCAAATCCGACGGCACGTATTATGTGTTCGGCTCGCATTTGGCTGCAGCCAAATCCGAGAATTTGATGAATTGGACGCTCGTCGATGCAGGCGTAACGGCTGACAACAAGCTGTTCAAGAGCGATATAAGCGATGTGCTGCAGGAGTTGGAGGAGGCGCTGGACTGGGCGGAAACGGAAACGCTTTGGGCTGCGGATGTCATTCAGCTAGCAGACGGCAAATTTTATATGTACTATAACGCTTGCCGCGGAGACTCGCCGCAGTCGGCAATGGGCGTAGCGGTGGCGGACAATATTGAAGGGCCTTATGTGAATATAGATATTTTCTTGAAATCGTCCGCGACGAATTACGACTCTACGATGCTTCCGAATGCAGTCGATCCTGATGCCTTTTTCGATAAAGAGGGCAATTTATGGCTCGTATACGGCTCTTACTCCGGCGGGATTTTTATTTTGCAGCTGGATCCGTCGACGGGACTGCCGCTTGAAGGGCAAGGCTACGGCAAAAAGCTTACCGGCAGCAACCATAGCCGAATCGAAGCGCCGTACATTCAATATGTGCCGGAAACTGATTATTACTACTTATTTGTAACTTACGGCGGGCTTGCTGCTGATGGAGGCTACAACATTCGGGTATCCCGTTCTGAAAATCCAGACGGCCCGTATGTCGATTATGAGGGCCAAAATATGATTAACGCGCATGGTCCTGCAGGCTCCTTTTTTGATGACGAGGCGATCGCCCCGTATGGCGTGAAGCAATTCGGCAACTTTATTTTCAGCAACTTGAACGGGGTGGCCCAGTTCCCGGTTTACGGCTACGTATCGCCAGGGCATAATTCTACCTATTATGACGAGCAGTCCGGCAAGCTGTTCAATTTTTTCCATACCCGGTTCCCGTATAGAGGCGAAGCGCATGAGGTTAGAGTCCATCAAATGTTCATTAATGAAGAAGGCTGGCTCGTAACGGCGCCGCATCGATATGCAGGCGAGACGATCGGGGCGGTTCTGGAATCGGATATTCCGGGCGCTTACCATTTTATAAATCACGGGAAACAAATTACAAATGCTATAACGCCGAGCGTATATATCGAGCTGCTTGCCGATGGCACCATTACCGGCTCGGTTGCCGGCACTTGGTCGTTAACGGACGATTATTTCGCTGAGCTTATCGTAGACGGGGTGACCTATAAAGGTGTCTTCCTTCGCCAATGGGATTCAGTATCCGATGCCGAAGTGATGACGTTCAGCGCTTTGTCAAACGAAGGCATCGCTATTTGGGGAAGCCAGCTTGAAATGCTGACTGACGGCGAGCTTGTCAACAATACGATAGCCCGTCTAACATTGGGCAATACAAACCGTATTTTTAATGATATTGAGCTTCCGCTCGTTGGCGCAGGCAACGCCGCGATTGCTTGGGCATCCTCCGATGCCTCTGTCGTTGGCGCTGACGGCACCGTTACTCGTCCGGCTGCGGGAGATGGCAATGCGACGGTCGTGCTGACGGCAACGGTAACGCGCGGTACGACGACGGCTCAAAAACAGTTCACGATCAAAGTCGTTCAGCTATCGCTAAATCCGCTTGACGATGGGCTGGTTGCCCGATACGATTTTGATAATAACTTAAACGATATTACCAATTTGTGGAGCAGCGGAACTGTAACTGGAGACCGCATATTCAATACGGGTGGAACGATTGATTATGTCAACGGCATTAGCGGGGACGCGGCGATCAAGCTTGATGGAGCGTCAGGCGTGCGGCTGCCCGATGGATTGATTGAAGGTGACAGCTATACGGTAACGATGTGGCTGAATCCGACAGTAGCCGCGAATGTCTCGCCTGCGTTTTTCGGCGCGCAAGCGGTCGACAGCTGGATCAGCTTTATGCCGCGCGGCCACGATTTTTCTAACAATAATACGATGCTCTGGTCGGGAGAAGCTTGGTTTGACGGTTCGACGGGCATGAAGATCGCAGAGGGCGAATGGTCTCACGTCGCTTTTACGGTTAATAAAGGCACTGTGAGCATCTATGTAAACGGTGAATTGAAATTTACCAATACAGCCTTCCCGGATGTTTTCCATTCATCAGACAGCGTGTTCGCCCTTGGCGTTAACTATTGGGATGCCCCTTATAACGGATTGATTGATGAGCTGCGTATTTACGATATAGCATTAACAGATACGCTCGTTGAAAAGCTGTATGCCGGTGAGCCGGACCCTAATCAACAGGTATCGGGCATAAGACTGAATGTTGCGGACAAGAAGCTCGCCGTGGGAACCAGCTTCAGCGCGAAGGCGGAAGTGATGCCGATTAATGCGGGCAATAAAGCGTTGAGTTGGTTTTCCAGCGATGATGCTATCGCTTCGGTAGATCCGTTAACGGGGGAAGTGACCGGTATTGCAGCCGGTTCTGCGGCGATAACGGCGATTGCCGCTGATGGAAGCGGTGTGACAGCGAGCTATACGGTTCATGTCATGGATGGCCTTGTCGCACACTATTCCTTCGACAATCATTTGGAGGAAGCGGACGGCAAATTCGCCGATGCAGTAACTGTGGGAAATCGAATTAATGCAGCTGGAGGCCAGATCACGTTTGCGAATGGCGTGAATGGCGATGCCGCTTATTTCGACGGCGGCTCAGGGCTGCTGCTGCCTGCAGGGCTTATCGACAGTCGCGTATATTCGGTATCTATGTGGCTGAAGCCGGAGGAAGCGACGCAATTTGCGACTACCTTCTTCGGCGCGCAAAATACAAACAGCTGGATCAGCTTGGTGCCACGCGGCCCAGGCGCAGCTGATACGATGCTGTGGTCGGGTACCGATTGGTACGATGCGACAACCGGAATGAAAATCGGCACAAAAGTATGGACGCATGTCGTTTTTACAGTTGACTATGGCACAGTGAAGATATATATCAATGGTGTAGAAAGATTTTCAGGCAGCTCCTTCCCGAATGTATTTACATCGCAAAATGCGGTATTCGCTCTAGGTGTCAATTATTGGGATGTTCCTTATAAAGGGCTGATCGATGAGCTGAAGGTATATAATCGCGTGCTGTCTGAAGCTGAAATTACTGAAGAAAATGTAAATGGCGGCGGTCCTGTATAAAATAAGCCGAGTGAATGAAGACTCCTGCATCATTATGGTGCAGGAGTTTTCTTGTGTCATTTTCGTGTTATATAATATAACTCTATTAATAGATTTTCATTCTATTCATCTGCTAATTGACATGGTAATTGTTCCGATATATACTACGAAGTAAGTAATATGTTAGTTAATATGACATTAAGTTCATGCTTCAAAAGGCTTTGGGCCCATAGCTGAACGATCCCTTATCTCATCAAACGTGCAAACCGGTTCTAAAAAGCTTAGACATGCATGCTGTGGAATAAGGGATTTTTTGTTGCATATAATGAACAAATGTTCATATTTACTAGAACTTTATTTCAGTTTAACGATGCGATAACAATTTATTCGTACATTTGGAATGAACTGTCTATCAGTCATGCAAAATTTGAAGGTTGAGAGAGGAGAGAGGAAACGTGCAATTGATGTTCAAGAAAATACAGAAGCAAACTAGCGTTCTGCTTGCTGTATTGCTTGTCATGGGCGGGGTGCTGAGCGGTATAGGCGCACCTGCACATGCTGCTGCTGACAACAGCGATGTAGTGATCTCTCAAGTATATGGCGGCGGGGGCAATAGCGGGGCCGTATACACAAACGATTTTATTGAGCTATACAATCCTACCGGCAGTCCGATATCGCTTGACGGCTGGAAGTTGTATTATGCAAGCGCAACCGGAGCTTTTCCGACCACAGGTTCTAATATAATGACACTTTCCGGCACGATCGGCGCAGGCAAATATTATTTGACCGGTCAAGCTGCAGGCACTAATACCTATCAAGCATTGCCGCCGACCGATGCGGATGGAACGCTTGCGATGGGCGGTACAGGCGGCAAGGTGAAGCTGGTGAACGCCAGCGGCGCAACAGTTGATCTTGTCGCATATGGCAGTACAGGCGCTAACGATGAGGGCTTCGGCTTTACGGGAACAGCTACGACGAACGCTACGGCTGCCATCCGAAAACTTGGCCTCGACGGCGAGCGGTCGCTTTACACCGGCAATAATGCGTCGGATTTCGAGCTTGGCACGCCGGTTCCCCGCAATTCGAGCTATTCGCCGACGGCAGAAGCGGTTACGGCTTCGCCGATCCAGGGAGCTGTATTGGCAGGCACCGAAGTTACATTATCGTCGAGAACTGTAGGCGCAAGCGTGTACTACAGAACGGAAGCCGGCGAGCCGTTTGTCGCTTACGGCAATCCGACAACGATTACGATTAATGAGTCTACGACAATTGAAGCGTACGCTTCGAAGGAAGGCGCGGCGAACAGTGCGGTCAGCACATTTGCATATACAGTTAGCAATGTGATGCCGATAAGCGCAGCAAGAATGCTTTCCGCCGGCGCTGGCGCTATCGTTCAAGGCGTTGTTACTTACAAAGAGCTCTCTGGAGGAGAATATAACCTCTACGTGCAGGATCAGACGGGCGGCATCGTTGTACGAGGAGCCGGCTTAACGGCTGAGCAAGGTGATTTGATTACAGTATCGGGCTCTTTTAATGATTATTTTGGCTTGGCACAGCTGCTGACTGCTGAAGCGAACATAACGATTGACGAGGCCGATGCAGGCGTTCCTGCTCCGCTCGCTATAACGTCAGTGAATATGGGAGAAGCGGTAGAAGCGAAATTTGTTTCAATTGCCAATGTAACAGTTGGCGCAGGAAATAGCTTCAATGAGTATACAGTAAGCGATGCGAACGGGACGCTCATTATTAAATCCGCGAATCTGGCATCAGGCAAAAGCTACGAGCTGATTCAAGGCGTCGTCACGTACTCTTACGGAAATTATATGCTTATTCCTCGTTCAAGCTATGATATTGCGGAGAAAACGCTGGCTGTGCAAGCGAATCCGGCAGACGGCACATTCGTTCCTTCCGGAGCTTCAGTTAAGCTCACCACACTAGCGGCAGACGGAACGATTTATTACACGACCGATGGCAGCGATCCTGTTGTTGATCCGGCTAATGCTTATACGGCGCCGGTAGTCATTACGGCCGATACGGTCATTAAAGCAATCGTCTCCGCAGGCGGGGCGACTAGTGAAGTATTCGCATTCCGTTATACGCTGGCTAACAGCTTCGATGGATTGGCGATTCATACCATTCAAGGAGCAGCCCATAGATCCCCGTACGAAGGGCATAGCGTAACGAATGTTGAAGGCATCGTTACGATGAAGCGCAGCGACGGCAAGTGGTTTATGCAGACGGAAGAGAGCAAATGGGACAGCCATGCATCGACCTCCGAAGCGATTCTGATCGAACCGAAAGTATCGGCGACGGTAAATGTTGGCGACAAGGTTGTCGTGGCGGGCATCGTGCAAGAAGCGAAGGAGTCTGGCTACGCTGATGCGAACGATTTGACAACGACACAAATCGCTGCATCGTCAATTGCCGTACAATCGACCGGCAATGCCTTGCCAAGGGCGATCGTTATCGGTGTCGACCGTATTCAGCCGACTCTAGTAATTGACAATGACGGCATGTCCGTCTTCGATCCGGAAGAGGATGCGCTCGATTTCTTCGAAAGCCTTGAAGGCATGCGCGTTCAGCTGAACGACGCTCGTATTGTAGGACCGTTCAGCTATGAGGTGCCAGTCGTACTGGGCGACCAGTCTAGCAACGCCGTTCTGACAGACGCGGGCGGCATTATATTAACAGGCAACGGCTTGAATCCTCAGCGTATACTCATTGCGAAGGAGCCGACGCAAAAGGTTAAAACCGGGGATGTGTTTAACGGCTCCATTATAGGCGTTATGTCTTATGATTACAGCAATTATAAGGTTATACCGGAAAGCTTGCCGGGTGTTACGGTAAGCGCTAATGCTAGAGAAGTAACTTCTATCGATAAGAATGAAGATAAGCTGACGATTGCGAACTTCAATATCGAAAATTTCTGGAACAATCCAAGCTCAGCGGAGCAAACCCGCAAAAACAATATCGCAAAAGCGATCGTTACGAACTTGAAGAGCCCGGATATTATCGCTTTGATGGAGGTTCAAGACAACGACGGATCGTCTGACAGCGGCACGGTTGACGCAAGCGCAAGCTTTGCAGCGCTGATCGCGGCAATTACCGCTAACGGCGGGCCGGCTTATAGCTATACGGATATCGCGCCTGTCAACAATATGGACGGCGGTCAAGCGGGCGGCAACATTCGCGTCGGCTATCTGTATAATGCCGCTAGAGTCGAATTAGTAACGAAGGCAAGCGGCAAAGGCTCGGCAACGACAGCGGTGAGCTACGGTGAGGATGGGCTGTCCCATAATCCGGGCCGCATCGATCCGACGAACGCAGCCTTCAACTCGTCCCGCAAGCCGCTTGCTGCGGAGTTTGATTTCAAGGGAGAGCGCGTTATCGTCATTGCGAACCACTTCAACTCCAAGGGCGGGGACGAAGCGCCGTTCGGCGCTGTTCAGCCGCTGCCTGCCAAGCTGGGAAGCGAGACGCAAAGGCATGAGATCGCAAAAGTCGTATCCGGCTTCGTAGATTCGATTATGGAAGTCAATCCGAACGCGAATGTCGTCGTCCTCGGCGATTTGAACGATTTCCAATTCTCGGAGACGTTAAGGCTGACGAAAGGCGATAATCTCTCGAATATGGTTGATACATTGCCTGTAAACGACCGTTATTCGTATATTTATCAAGGCAACTCGCAAACGCTTGACCATATACTGGTCGATAAGACGCTTGCCCATTACGCAGATTTCGATATCGTGCATATTAACGCTGACTTTGCAACTGCTCAAGGACGCGTCAGCGACCATGATCCAATGCTCGTGCAGCTTGATTTAGCCGCTAAGCAAGGAGCGTTCACGATGACGCTGCTGCATGAGAACGACACGCACGCCCATCTGGAGACGGTAGCGAAGCGCGTGACTGCCATTAATGAGATTCGCGCCGAGGAAGCGAATACGCTATTGCTTCATGCGGGCGACGTATTCTCCGGCACGCTGTTCTTCAACAAATATTTGGGCCTTGCGGATTTGGAGTTTATGAACTATACCGGCTATGACGCGATGGTGTTCGGCAACCACGAGTTTGACAAAGGGCCGGAAACGCTAGCGAATTTCGTGAAGGATGCGGAATTCCCGTTCGTAAGCTCGAACATCGACTTCAGCGCGGAGCCTGCGCTTAGCGGCTACGTTGCGTCGGACGCGATCAGCTCGAATGCGGAAGGCGGCAAAATTTACGAGGCGATCATTACTGAAGTAGGCGGGGAGGAAATCGGCATTTTCGGCTTGACGACCGAGGATACGAAATTTCTGGCATCGCCTGGCGACAACATTGTATTCGAGAACTATATCGAGAAAGCGCGCGGAACGGTTGCGATGCTGCAAGCTGAGGGCATTAACAAAATTATCGCCCTGACGCATCTCGGCTTCGAATTCGATAAAGTGCTGGCAAAAGAGGTTGAGGGCATCGACATTATCGTCGGCGGCCACAGCCATACGAAGGTTGATCCAACCTTTGTAGAGAATAAATTCGGCACTCTGACACTCATTGTGCAGGCGGAAGAGTACGGCAAATATTTGGGCCGTCTTGATGTAACGTTCGACAGCGCCGGCGAAGTGCTGTCCTATGACGGCAAGCTGCTGGATACGAGCGTGTATGCGCCGGACGCGACGGCAGTTGCAATGCTTGCGCCATATGAGCAAGGCGTGCTTGACATTCAGAAGCAAGTGATCGGCCAAACGGCTGTCGATCTTGACGGCGCGCGCGGAACGGTTCGCGCGAAAGAAACGAACTTCGGCAACCTGATCGCGGACGGCATGAGAGCGAAGCTGATGAGCGTATCCGAGTTCCGTGAAATGGACGTTAAAGGGTTCGTTGCGATTCAGAACGGCGGCGGCATCCGCGCATCGATCAACTACGCTGCCGCAGGCAAAGCGGATGGCGAAATTACGCTGGGCGAATTGCTGACGGTTATGCCGTTCGGCAACAATCTGACGGCGCTTCGCATGACAGGGGAAGAGATTGTCGCAGCGCTTGAAAATGCGGTAAGCGGCATCGAAACGGGCCAAGGCCGATTCGCGCAAATTTCCGGCATGCGTTACTACTATGATTCGACGAAGAAGCCGGAAGTGCTGGACGCTAACGGCAACGAGACGCAGAAGGGCGAGCGCGTCGTGCTTGTCGAGATTTTGAACGAGGACGGCACGTACAGCCCGATTGATCTTAACGCGTACTACTTTGTAGCGACTAACTCCTTCATGGCAAGCGGCGGCGACTTCTACCGCTCGATGAACGCGGCGAAGGAAGATGGGCGCCAGCATGAAATGAACATCGTCGACTATGAAGTGTTCTGGGAGTATCTGGATTCTCTCGGCACAGTCAATCCTAAGGTTGAAGGCCGCATTACCGACCTGCTTGGCGGCGAGCTGCCGGGCGATGTATTCACGATGACGCTGCTGCATGAGAACGACACGCACGCCCATCTGGAGACGGTAGCGAAGCGCGTGACTGCCATTAATGAGATTCGCGCCGAGGAAGCGAATACGCTATTGCTTCATGCGGG
>Ga0180215_1002555_pt1 | contig 18172 bp, 16 predicted proteins | sample eDN3rd37CBELigBY_FD_128871 | JGI IMG/M metagenome (GOLD analysis project Ga0180215, IMG submission 128871) | Enriched backyard soil microbial communities from Emeryville, California, USA - eDNA 3rd pass 37_C BE-Lig BY (version 2) (version 2) | ecosystem: Environmental > Terrestrial > Soil >... | reverse complement strand
TCCTTTGCGCTTGCTCGCCTTCGGCTCCCGTGCCCGTGAAGGAACCGCCCCCGCTGAGCGGGAGGCGACTCCTTCATCTCGCGCCACTCTCAGCTCGACGGTTCGGATCTGGGGTAGAGCGCCGCTGCCAGGAGGGTGCAGATGAGCCCCGCTCCGATCCGATACCCCAATCGCTCGACCGACGAGTCCACCTCGTAGCCGGCCAGTACCATCGGCGAATCGCGCACCGCCTCGACGAAGGACGCAGCGGCGAGGAGGCCGAAGAGGATCGCCCCTCCCAGGAGGAAGGGGCTGGGCTTCGGCTTTCGGAAGAGGAGGTCGTTCACGGATCCAGCCTGCCAAAGCGGGCGGATGCGGTAAAGGCGGGAAAGGCGGGGGAACGCTCTTCATCAGCGTTCCCCCCGCGCGCCCTCGATCCGCATCCCCTTCGGAATCACCACCACCCCGCCCTCCGACACATGGAAGCGCCGCCGGTCCTCCTCGAGGTCGTAGCCGATCACGGTCCCAGGGGGGATCTCCACGTTCTTGTCGATGATCGCCCGGCGGATCTTGCAGTGCCTCCCGATGTCCACCCGCTCGAAGAGGATCGACTCCTCCACCTTGGAGTAGGAGTTGATCCGGACCTGGGGCGAGAGCACACAGCGGTCCACGCTGCCGCCGGAGAGGATGCAGCCCTCGGAGATCAGCGAATCGGTGGCCTTGCCGACCCGCTCGTTGGCTGCATCCGCGAAGACGAACTTCGCCGGCGGGAAGTTGTGCTGCACCGTGAAGATGGGCCACCGATCGTTGTAGAGGTTGAAGACGGGATCGACGTCCACCAGGTCCATGTTCGAGCGGTAGAAGGTGTCCAGCTCCCCCACGTCGCGCCAGTATCCGCGCTCCTTCGGCCCCTGACCCGGCACGGAGTTCTCCGCAAAATCATAAACGAAGACACGGGCCGTCTTGTACATCTCCGCGATGATCGACTTTCCGAAGTCATGGGGCCCGTCGCGGCCAGCGTCCTTGACGATCTCCCGGACCATCGCGTCGGTGGTGAAGATGTAGTTCCCCATCGAAGCCAGGATCCGGTTGGGATCGCGAGGCATGGGCTTCGCGTCCTCCACGGAGGGCTTCTCCTGGAAGCCGATCATCCGCCCGTGGGGATCCATCTCGATCACCCCGAAGCTGGGCGCCTCCGAGCGCGGCATGGGGATGGCCGCCACCGTACAGTCCGCCGCCATCTCCCGGTGGTAGACCAGCATCTGGTTCACGTCCATGCGGTAGATGTGGTCCGCGCCGAAGACGAAGACGAAGTCGGGCTCCTCGTCGGTGACGAGGTTGAGGTTCTGGTAGACCGCATCCGCCGATCCCTTGAACCACATCGGCCCGGTTCGCATCTGGGCGGGGACCGTCTCGACGTAGCTCCCCAGCATCGCCGAGAGCCTCCACCCCCGGGAGATGTGTCGGTTCAGCGAATCGGATTTGTATTGGGTGAGCACCTTGATCTTGAGCTGTCCGGAATTCGAGAAATTCGAGAGCACGAAGTCGATGATCCGGTAACGCCCCCCGAACGGCACCGCGGGCTTGGCTCGATCGCGGGTGAGCGGATCCAGCCGGCGCCCCTCGCCGCCTGCGAGGATCAATGCGAGTGTTCTGGACATGATGTGAAACCCTCTGCACGGCCACGCTGGTCTGACCGAACGACGGGATCTAAGCACCTTCTTTCGGGGGCTCAAGACGCCGCCGTCGCGCCCTATCGGCTTGGCGACAGTCGCGGCGGCCCGTTCGAGATCCCGGGAGGCCCACGCCAGCCCGCCCCTCCCCCGCCCCGCCGAGCGATGGCCCATCCAGGGTGCACATCATTGGTCAGGCCCGACGGAGGTCTGGACCGTCAGCGAGGAGAAGCCATGCGATGCCGTGACGTGATGTGGAGCAATCCGGTGACCTTGGCGCCAGAGGAGACCGCCCAGGACGCTGTGCGCAAGATCCGCAGCGCCGACGTGAGCGCCCTCGCCGTCACCGACGAGGAGGGACGCTACCTGGGCATGGTCACCGAGCGGGCGCTCGTACGGGAGGTGATGGCGGAGGGCCTCGACCCCAAGCTCACCCGTGTGACCCTGATCGTCGATCGGCACGTGCCCTCCTGCGAGCCGGACGATCCGGTCGCGGTGGCCCTCAAGCGGATGGACGAGGCCCGCTCCCGGTGGATCGCCGTCCTCGACAAGGACAAGGTCGCAGGGCTGATCGGCACCCGCGACATCCGCCACGCCGCCAGGCAGGCGGACTCCAACGAGCTCCACGCCCTCACCGACGCTGCGCTGCTGCATTGAGCAGAGCTCCGAGGTCCCGTCGCTGAAGGCGGGCAGGTCCACCCTGGAGGGCTGAATCGTTCACATCTCCTTGGTCGCTCCCGCGAAGGCGGGAGCCCCGTGTGCTCACTTGGAGGCCGGCGCTTCCGCTTCAGCCATGTAGGCCGCTGCGCTCTCCAGCTCCTCCTCGCTGAAGACCCGGATCCCGTGCTCGCGCAGGAGCGCAGCCGTCACTCCCTGCCCCGGCACCCGCGTCCTCGAGAAGCTGCCGTCGTAGACGAAGCGGCTCCCGCAGGAGGGGCTCCGCTCCTTCAGCACGGCGACGCGGATCCCGTGCCGCTCCGCCAGGGCGAGGGCGGCCTGGGCCCCGGAGCGGAAGAAAGGCGAGACATCGGCGCCGGCTGCGGTCACCACCTGCGCAGATCCCGCCAGGACGTCACCGCCGTCGCCGCCTCGCAGCTCCGCCGGCGGCCGAGGCACCGGCAAGCCCCCGGCGACCTCCGGACAGATCGGCACGAGCCGCCCCTCCCGCTCCCAGCGGGCGAGGAGCTCGTGGCCGCTGCGCGCGCCGTCGCCGTCGTAGCGGACCCGCTGCCCCAGGAGGCAGGCGCTGATCAGGATCTTCTCCACGCCCTGACGATATCCCACGACCGGCTGGGGCGCCGCCGGATCGTCTCGGCAGGGAGGCAGCTCGGGTGAGCTCAGACCCGCTGGAGGAAGCGGTCGACCACTCGCTTCACCCCGACACCCGGGAAACGGACCGAGATCTTGTCGCCGTCGATCCCCTCCACCATCCCCACCCCGAAGGCGCTGTGCCGCACCGGGCTGCCGATCGTGAACCCGCCTGCGGAGCGGGCGGGGTCTTGGCGCTCGCGCCGGATCGGCATCGCCCCTCGGGGAGGGGTCGGAGGTCTCGCCCTCGGCGCGGGCGCTGGACGCTGATCGAAGGAGTAGTCCACGAAGACCTCCTCCTCGAAGCCGTCATCGTCGCCTAGATCGATCTCCGCCTGTTCCCGATCGAGCTCCTCCTCGTCGTAGACCACGTGGATCCCCTGGGGGCGGGACGGGATCCGCGCCGTGGCGGCGTCGATGCCGAAGAGCTCCCGCGGCACGTCGCCCAGAAAGCGAGACGGCGGGTTGAAGCGAAGGTCCCCGAAGAGAACCCGGCTCGACGCCAGCGAGAGCACCAGCCGCCGCTTCGCTCGGGTGAAGCCCACGTAGCAGAGCCGCCTCTCCTCCGCGAGCTCCTCCTCCCCCCCGTGCTCCCCCAAGGATCGCGAGTGGGGAAAGACGGTCTCCTCCATCCCGGTGAGGAACACCTGCTCGAACTCCAGCCCCTTGGACGCGTGGAGCGTCATCAGCGAGACCTTCGGGCCCTGCACCTTCTCGTCCGCGTCGCCCAGGAGCGAGATCTGCTCCAGGAAGGCAGCCAGCGCCATCGGCGCCTCCGCGTCCGGATCCCCCGCGTCCACCTCCGGCGTCCACCCCTCGTCCCAGCTCTTCGCCGCGCCGACGAGCTCGCGCACGTTCTCCAGCCGGTCCAACGCCTCGTCGCTGCCGTCGGTCTGGAAGGCGGCCTCCATCCCCGAGAGCTGCAGCGCCTCCTCCGCGACCTCGCCAGCGGTGGACCCCTCCGTTGCGGCGAGCGCCGCCAGCTTCCCGACCAGCGTGGCGAAGGAGCGCACCCGCCCCTGGGCCCCAGCGTTCAGCCCCGGGATCTGCGCCGCCTGCCTGCAGGCGTCGACGATGCTCACCCCCCACTCCGCCGCAGCCGCCTCCACCCGCCCGACGGTGGTGTCTCCGATTCCTCTGGCGGGCTTGTTGATCACCCGCAGCGCGTCCGCGTTCGAGCGGGGGTTCAGCGCCAGCCGCAGATACGCGGCCAGGTCCTTCACCTCCGCCCGATCGTAGAAAGAGCGGCCGCGCACGATCTGGTGCGGGATCCGCCCCAGGCGAAAAGCGTCCTCGAGAACCCGGCTCTGCGCGTTCGTCCGGTAGAAGACCGCGATCTCGGCGGGCTCCGTGCCGGCGCGGAGCAAGTCGCGCACCTGATCCGCCACCCGCATCGCCTCGTCCCGCTCGTCCCTCGCGACGATCAGCACCAGGGGCGCCCCCCCTTGCTCCTCGGTCCAGAGGCGCTTCTCCATCCTGTCTCGATTTTTCGAGATCACCGCGTGGGCAGCGTCGAGGATGAGCTGGGTGGAGCGGTAGTTGCGCTCCAGCTTCACCACCTCGGCCCCCTCGAAGTCCTCGGGGAAGCTGAGCAGGTTCGTCACGTCGGCGCCGCGCCAGCGGTAGATCGCCTGATCGTCGTCCCCCACCACGCAGAGGCCCCTACCGTCCCCGGCGAGCATCTGCAGCAACCGGTACTGCACCCGGTTCGTGTCCTGGAACTCGTCCACCAGCACGTGCCGAAAGCGGTTCTGGTATTTGCGCAGGATGTCGGGGTGCTCCTCGAAGAGCTCGACCCAGCGCATCAGCAGGTCGCCGAAGTCCACCGCCCCCGCAACCGAAAGCGCCTCCTGGTAGCGGCGGTAGAGCTCCGGCAGGAGCCGCGAGAGCTCGTCGAAGGCCTGCCGCTTCGCCAGGTCCGCCGGCGTGCGGGCGTGGTTCTTCGCGTCGTCGATCCGGGCCAGGACCTTGCGCGGATCCACCAGCTTCGGATCCACCCCCATCGCCTTCATCACCCGCTTCATCTCCGCGAGCTGATCCGCCTCGTCGTAGATCACGAAGCTCGAAGGCAGCCCGATCGCCTCCCCCTCCCTGCGCAGGATCCGCGCGCCGGTAGAGTGGAAGGTGGAGATCCAGGCCTCCCCTGCCTGGTAGCCCAGCAGCCGCTCGAGCCGCTCCCGCATCTCGCCGGCGGCCTTGTTCGTGAAGGTCACCGCCAGGATGCGCCAGGGCTCGATCCCGTGGGCAACCACCAGATTCGCGATCCGGTAAGTGATCACCCGGGTCTTGCCCGATCCCGCGCCGGCAAGGACCAGCAGGGGGCCATCACTGTGCGTGGCTGCGCGGAGCTGCTCCGGATTCAGCAGCGAGGGGAGCTGAGAAGGATCGAACGCCATGAGGCGCGCAACCTATCGGACGACCCCGACACCCGCAATGCGAAGGTAGTCCTCGACACGACCCAGCTTCATCTACGGTGCGGGTACCGGCGAGAAGGGCAAGGGATCCGGGGTCTGGCCGAGAACCAGGGTGGGCGCCTCCACCTTGAGATCCTCAGAGCCCACACCGAGTCTTCCGTTCTCGTTCGCCCCCCAGCAGTAGGTCTTTCCGTTCGATGCGATCGCACAGGCGTGCCGGATTCCGAGCGAGAGGCTCTGGAAGCGGAGTCCAGCCGGATTGGAGATCGGCGTCGGTATCGAGTGGACGCCGGCGGATGGGAGAACCCACTCATTCTTTCCCCAGCAGAGGACGACGCCGTCTTTGCTCAGGCCGCAGCTCACCGAGCCGGTAGGAGACGTGGTCGCGACGGACTGCACGTGAATCTCCTTGAACTGGTGACCTCCCAAGACCTCCTGCGGGCCGAGCTCATAGGCGCTCTCCCTTCCGATCCCGAGTTCGCCGAAGCGATTCGCGCCCCAGCAGTGGACGCTGCGGTCCTGCTTCAGCCCACAGCCATGTCCATAGGACGCGAAGCTTCCTTGATCGAATTGCGCCGTGACGGAGAGCGAGGAAAATGTGTGGCCTCCCGCGACCGCCACCGGCTCCGCCGACTTGATGAGCGTCCCGTCCCCCAACTCCCCCGTGCTGTTCGCGCCCAGGCACCAGGCTCCGTCGTCTGCTGCGAGCCCACAGATCACGGCGGCGCCGCTGGAGCCTGACTGCCCATGATCCGCAGCGACGAGCCTGCTGAAGCCGATGGGTCCCGGGACCATCGCCGGCACTGGGGAATCGAATGCCACGATGGGAGGGGACGAAAACGGTGGAAGCGAAGCCAGCCCCCAGCAGTACGGCTCGAGGTTCATGGCCACAGCGCAGCTCAGAGCCCCACCCAGCGCGATGCTCTCGAACAGATACCCTCCCGCGACCGGAACCAGCTTCAGGGGAGCGTCCAAAAGGCTGCCGTCGCCGAGCTGCCCATAACCGTTCTCTCCAACGCAGAAGGCGCGCCCATCGAAATCGAGAACACAGAGATGGACGCCGCTCACTTCGAGATCACGATACGGCCCGCTCCCCAATCGACTCGGAAACGAAAAGGAAACGTGCTCGACTCGGCCCCAACAGAAGAGGGAGCCGGCAGTCGTCAGTCCGCAGGTCATGTTTCCTCCGGATCGGATCTTCGCCAGTTGAAGATCGATCACCGCAATCTCCACCGATGCCTCTACACCCCTGCTGATGGCAGTGATCGTCACCACCCCCGTCCTGACCGCCTCAATCGTGTTGTGGCGCACCATCGCCACCGTCTCGTCACTCGATGACCACTCCGCCGGGAAAAGAGACGTGGGTTTTCCTCTCCTGTCGAAGACCTCGGCAGTCAGTCGTCGACCCTCACCGGGGATCATGTCGACGAAATCACCGACGATCCGAACCTCTCCCACCCCTTCATGGACCTGGACTTCAACCGACGCCGACGCCTCGTCTACCGAGATCCGAATCTCTGTCTCTCCTCCCCGATGGGCCTGGACCAGACCCGTAGCGTCGACGGTCGCGACCGTCGGATTCGAAGTGGTCCACCTCAAGGGAGGATCGAGAACCTCCTCGTCCTCGGCGTCGAAAGCACGAGCCAGAATGGGTACCGCCTCTCCGCTCTCGATCCAGATCAGGGTGTCGGGCTCGAGCTCCAGCCGGTTCACCGGAAGCTCTCTGACCGTCACCGCGATCTTGGCCTCCAACCCCCTCGCCGAGATGATGATCTCCGTTTGACCCGCGCGAAGTGCCTGAAGCAGCCCGTCCGCGCTGACGCTCGCCACCCGCATATCCGCCGAGCGCCAACTCAAATCGACCCCGGGCTGAGGAACATTATCGACATCGACGGCGTGCACCTCTAATCGCCGACGCTGGCCCGCGGGAATCGAGACGCGCTCCTCCACTGCGATCAGCCGCTCGATCCGGGTTGCGACCACCCGGAGCCGGGCACTTCCCTGCACGCCTTCGACGCTCGCCCCGATCGTCGCTTCACCTGGGCTTCTTGCGATCACCTGCCCTCGAACATCGACCTGGGCTACGGCCTCGTCACTGGAGCTCCAGGAAAAAGACACTTCCTCCAACTCTTCACCGAGGACGTCGAGGGCCTTCGCCTTCAACGTCCCCCTCTCTCCCGCCACCAGCTCCAATGAGTTCGGCTCCACCACGACGACATCCAGCGGTGTCGGTCCGACCACCACGGTGACCGAGCCCTCCACCCCCTCGATCGTCGCCGAGATCCGCGCCTCCCCAAGCTGGATCCCCTCGACCACTCCGGAGGAAGTCACCGTCGCGATGGATTCATCGCTGGAAGCCCAGACTGTGGGCCGAGCGCCGAGATCCTCGCCGCTTCGATCTGTGGGGAGAGCATCCAGCTGAAGCCGCTGCCCCACATAGATCTCCGGTCGCTCGGGGCGAACCTCCACCCGGTCCACCAAGCCTATTGATGATGGAGCAGGTGTCCCAACAGGAGTATCACACCCCGTGAGCACCCATAAAAGCAGCACCACTGCTGCACGCGTGCCAACCAAGATATGAACTCCTGAATCCCTCATGCTAGACATGACTTCCCGATAGCCCCCCGTCGAGGGCAGATGACCCTACAACTGACTCTCATCAAACCGGTAAATCAAGAGAGCGGTAACTGCCCCGCTTCGCTTCACGTAGACGATCTCATTACCCCTTACATCATAGAGGGCCCCTCTGTACTCATAATGACTTTCAACAGGGGAACCAGTTATTAGGTTCGTATCAACCAGATAATACTTCCCCTCCTGCCGATCATTAATCCAGAGCGCTGAGTCATACGCAGAACCACCGATTGTACAATTATATCCGGCAAACACGACATACCGACCAAGGCCACTAAGACGGGGACGAGCATACACTAAGCACTCTGAGTGACGCTGACTTTCGCTTACTGTGTTCTGATGAAAATCACGACAAAAGACGTCAGATGCAGGCGTAGTAGAATCTTCCTCATCCCAACAAATGATTTGACCGCTCATCACAGGATTCCCAATAACCCCATAGGAAAGCTCGGGATAGTATTCGTCCCACCAAACTTGCCCATCCTTCTTGTAGTACAGTATATTTCCGTCATATCCCACATATGCATAGTAGGTGTCTCCCAAATAGCTCGTTACGAACGGTGAGTTCACGCTGAGTGCACCACTGGATGTCATCCACGAGTCGGTCCCTGCCGAGAACTCATAGAGTCCAACCTCCCTATGGAGACAAGGAAGCGAGAAGCAGGTTGGATGATCAGTAAACACAGCTTTATCCGCCACGAAGTTGTAGGCAAGTTCGTCTGGCTCCCAGCCCTCCCATATTGTAGAAGTGGCTGGGGTCGGGATAAATAGAGTTGCCCGGATACGATGGGGAAGTGTTTTGCGGTCGGTCCAGATCAGCCCAGGCCCATCAGCTGCCAACTGGTGACATTCTGTTGTCGCACAAATTGTCTGCTTGACCATGCTCGGCAGAGCCATCGACTTAACGTCGTGGCCGTAGGTCAAATCAATCCAGGACACTCTCGTGTTCGTACTAAACACGCTCTCGACAGACAGTACCGGATTAATGATATTATCTGACGGACCCGACTCCAAGACATGGGGACTACCGTCTGCCGTGGGAAGCTGGCTTTGACCCCGCGCCAACGATGAGACTCCCACCACCAAGACCGCAAACACAATCGAAACTAACTTGTCCATGATGACCCCCGAAGGCGAGGAGGACCGCTGGAGTGCGGCTGAATCCATCACCTGCCCCCATGCTATCGGGCGCATCGTACTCTTGCAAACCTGAAAGCCTGTTCCTGGACTGAATCGATGACGATGAGGGTCTGAAATGGCTCGGACCAAACGGAAGTACAGATCTACCTCGACAGCGCTACCGAGAACCTGCCATCTTCCGGGTACGTTCGATCGTCAACCATGAACCAAGGAAGGCCCGTGGAGTCCCTCGACAGCTATCTGCCGATCCACGCGTACCAGGTCTGGATCGCAGCGGCGATTGTGCTGGGTGTGGCGGAGACGCTCACCGGTGGTTTCTTCGTGATCATCTTCGGCCTCGGCTGCCTGGTGGGGGCGCTGGCCGCCTACCTGGGCGCAGGCCTGAACGTCCAGCTCGGCTCCGCGATCCTCTCGTCGCTGGCGATCTTCGCCCTCTCCCGGACCCTCTTTCGGGACTACCTGGTCAAGAAGGGATCGCCGGTGCGGACGAACGCCGCAGCGATCGTGGGCCAGGAGGGCGAGGTGATCGAGTCGATCGGCATCGGCGCCGCTAGGGGGCTGGTGCGGATCGGCGGCGAGGTCTGGACCGCGCTCTCGCCGACGCCCATCGACGCAGGTGAGCGGGTGCAGGTCGACTCGATCGACGGACTCAAGCTGCACGTGAGCAGGATCTCCAACCATCGCGCGAGGCGCGACGAAGCAGGGGGCATGAGATGACCGTATTGCTTCTTTTCCTGGCGGGTTTCGTCTTCGTCACCGTCCTCATGGGCGTGCGGGTGATCCCGCAGTCCGAGGCGATGATCGTCGAGCGCCTCGGCCGCTTCCACCGGGTGCTCGAGAGCGGCTTCAACGTGATCGTCCCCCTCCTCGACAAGACCCGCTCCATGCACATGGTCACCCAGGGGATGCTGACCCGATCGCAGCGGATCGATCTGCGTGAGCAGATCATGGGCTTCGAGAAGGTCCCGGTGATCACCAGGGACAACGTGACCATGGAGGTGGGGACGGTCATCTACTACCAGATCATCGATCCCGTGAAGGCGATCTACGAGATCGAGAACCTCCCCCGCGCGATCCACGAGCTGACCCAGACCAACATCCGCAACGTGATGGGCGGCCTCACCCTGGACGAGAGCCTCACCTCCCGGGACCTGCTGAATACCCGCCTGCGGGAGGTCCTCGACGACGCCAGCGAGAAGTGGGGGGTGAAGGTCACCCGGGTGGAGATCAAGGAGATCGAGCCGCCGGTGGAGATCCGAAACGCCATGGCGCTCCAGATGACCGCAGAGCGGGAGCGCCGGGCCCGGGTCACCCAGGCGGAGGGCCTCAAGTCCGCCGAGATCCTCAAGGCCGAAGGGGAGCGGGAGGCCAAGGTCCAGGCGGCGGAGGGCGAGAAGACCGCCAGGGTCCTCAAGGCAGAGGCCGAGAAGGCCGCTCAGATCCTGCGCGCGGAGGCAGAGAAGATCTCGCAGGTCATGGGTGCCGAGGCGGAGCGCGACTCCTCCATCCTCGAGGCGGAGGGGCGCGCTCGCGCCCGCATCCTCGAAGCCGAGGGCGAGAGCCAGGCGATCGCCAAGGTCTTCGGCGCGATCCAGCAGAGCGGCGCCACCCCGGAGGTCCTCGCGATCAAGTACATCGAGGCGCTCCAATCCATGGCGGCGGGACCCGCGAACAAATTCTTCATCCCCTACGAGGCGACCGCGCTGATCTCCTCCATCGCCGGCATGAAGGGCGCGTTCGACGGGACGTCCTCGAAGGAGAGCGAGACCCGCGTGGAGAACCGCGCCGTCGTCACCGATGGCTGAGCTGCACCTGGACACGCTTCACCAACTGAAACGAGACAACTGATGCGCCGATCGAAGTTCACGCTTCTGCCTGCCCTCCTCGGGATCCTCCTCGCCTGCTCCACCGAGTCGAACGACGATCCCTCCGCCTCCATCCTCCGCTTCGAGTCGAGCGCCTCGCAGGTCCAGGCAGGTGAAACCTTCACCCTGAGCTGGGCAACCTCCGGCGCCATCTCGTTCGAGTTGACGGGCCAGGACGACACCGCCATCGAGGTGGATGAGTCCGCCTGGGAGGAAGGCAGCCTCGACTTCACCCTCGAGCAGACGACGACCTTCGTCCTCGCCATCTCGGGAAGCGACGGAAAGGAGATCACGAGAGACCTCGTGGTCGAGGTCGGGGACCCCCCTGCAGAGGAGCTCGCCGCCACCCTGCGCGTCCAGCCTGCGAAGATCGCCTTCGGCGAGCAGGTCGTCCTCACCTGGACCACCCAGAACGCGATCCAGGTCCTCCTCTCGGACGAGGACGGGATCATCCCCGGGAGCGAGGGCAGCGCCAACGGCGAGCTCACGCTCGAGCCGACAAAGAACACGGTCTACACCTTGGTCGCCAGCGCCGGAGACGAAGAGATCACCAGAACCGCCACCGTCGAGGTCGGGCCCGCCATCCTCGAGTTCGAGGTCGTCACCGAGGGAGGCTTCAACCCCGGCGACGTCGTCGAGTTCCGCTGGAAGACCGGCGCCGGCCTCGAGGCCACCTTGAGCACGAGCGAAGACAGCCTCGAGATCCCCGAGGGCGAGGTGGCGGAGGGCTCCGCCTCGATCGAGATCGGCGGGAACGGAAAGGTGACGTTGGAGGTCCGCAACGGCGACCTGGTGACCACCCAGACCCTGAACCTCCCCCTGCTCTCCTGACGGGACCTTCCCCGGCAGGCGCTCGAAGCGGGTCATCGTCAGCCTCGATCCGGGCGCGCTGCCTCCTGCGTCGCAGCAGCCGGGATCGCGCGAGCGAGACGCGTAGCTCATGCGCAAACATTTCGAGAAGATCTCGGAAATGCGAGGTGGCATTGGCTCCGAGTGAGACGTATCCGTACATTCGTCTCGACTCGACTTCTGTGGTTGCCTCTACGACCGGATCTCCGGGCCCCCAGGTTGATCCAGGGGCGCTCCCGATGTAGGTAGCGCCTCGATCGCGGCGCTCCTGCCGCAGCCAGGATCCCCATGCTCCGCATCATCCCCCTCGGCGGCCTCGGCGAGGTCGGCCTCAACGCCATGGTCTTCGAGACCGAGGACGAGGCCTTCCTGGTCGACTGCGGGATCATGTTTCCCCCCGCTGGCGCGTTGGGGGTCGAGGTGGTCCTCCCCGACTTCAGCTACCTGCGCGAGATCGGAGACAAGCTGAAGGGCGTGGTCCTCACCCACGGCCACGAGGATCACATCGGCGCCCTGCCCTTCCTCCTGAAGGAGCTCGACCTCCCGGTCTATGGCGCCGCCTTCACCCTGGGACTCCTCGCGCCCAAGCTCGAGGAGTTCGGGGTCAAGGCGCAGCTCACGGAGTTCGCCGCAGGCGACACCGTCGAGCTCGGCAGGGGCGCGTTCCGGGTCGAGGGGATCCGGGTCACCCACTCGATCCCCGACGCCCTGGGCCTCGCCATTCACTCCCCCGAGGGGCTGGTGGTCCACACCGGCGACTTCAAGATCGACCACACCCCCATCGGCGATCTGCCCACCGATCTGCAGCGCTTCGCCAGACTCGGCGGCGACGGGGTCCTGGCGCTGCTCTCCGACTCCACCAACTCCGAGCGGGAAGGCTCCAGCCTCTCCGAGCGGCAGGTAGGCAGCGCCCTGGAGGAGATCTTCGCGAAGGCGAAGGCCCGGGTGATCGTCGCCACCTTCGCGTCCAACATCCACCGCATCCAGCAGATCCTCGACGCCTCCAGGAAGTTCGGGCGCAAGGTGGTGCTGGTCGGCCGCTCCATGCAGCAGAACACCCGGATCGCCAGCCAGCTCGGCCTCCTCGACATCCCGCCGGGGATCATCGTCGAGGCGGAGCGCGCCCAGAGCCTGCGTCACCACGAGGTGACCGTCCTCTCCACCGGCGCGCAGGGAGAGCCCCGCTCCGCGCTGGTGCGCATGGCCCTCGGCGATCCCAACGCCCCGATGCCCATCGACGAGGGCGACCTGGTGGTCCTCTCCTCCCGCTTCATCCCCGGAAACGAGGTGGCGATCGGCCACCTGGTCAACCGGCTGGCCATGCGCGGCGCCGAGGTGATCTACGAGGGGGCCGAGCCCATCCACGCCTCCGGCCACGCCTACAGCGAAGAGCAGCGGCTGATGCTCCGCCTCACCAACCCCAGACACTTCGTGCCGATCCACGGCGAGTACCGACACCTGGCCCGGCACGTGAAGACCGCCCACGGGGTGGGGATCCCCGACAGCGCCTGCCATCTGATCACCGACGGTGAGGTCCTGCAATTCGAGCACGGGAGCGCCTCCCGCCAAGGCACGGTCCCCTCCGGGCGGGTCTACGTCGATCGCCGGGGCGGCCCCGACGTCCCGGAGCTGATCCTGCGCGAGAGGTCCCTGATCGCCGAAACGGGCCTCGTCACCGCCGTGGTGGTGATCGATCAGGCGAGCGGAGCCCTGCTCCGGGGGCCGGAGATCACCGCCAAGGGCATCGCGGTCCCGGACCCGGACGCGCTCCTGGCCGATCTGCGCCGGGAAGTATCCACTGCCCTCGATTCCCTCAGCCCCCTCTTGCGAAGCGACACCACCCTGGTACAGGAGGAGGTGCGCTTGGCGGTCCGACGTGCTTATAAGCGAAGCACCGAGCGCAAGCCCGTGGTGCTCCCGCTGGTGATCGTGCTCTAACCCACTCGACTCGAACCTTTTGCTCTCATGGAGGAATTCAGGATGCCGTCGTTCGACATCGTCTCGAAGGTCGACCTGCAGGAGGTCGACAATGCGATCAACCAGGCCCGTAAGGAGCTGCAGGGGCGCTGGGACTTCAAGGGCGTCCCCGTGGAGATCGACCTCACCGACGACAAGAAGGGCCTGGTCCTGAAGACCGACGGGGAGGAGCGCCTCGACGCGGTCTGGGACGTGCTCCTGGGCAAGCTCCTCAAGCGAGGGCTCACGGCCAACTCCCTGGAGCGCCAGAAGAAGGAGCCCGTCGGCAAGATGCAGTTCAAGCAGGCGGTCACCCTCCAGCAAGGGATCCCTGCGGACAAGGCCAAGGAGCTGGTGAAGCTGATCAAGGACACCAAGCTCAAGGTCCAGCCCTCGATCCAGGGCGACACCGTGCGGGTCACCGGCAAGGATCGCGACGATCTCCAGGCGGTCATCCGGCTCTGCCGCGAGAAGGCAGACAGCCTCAAGCTCGACATGCAGTACGAGAACTTCCGCGACTGATCCCGCTGTTGGAGCCTCGGCTCTGCCCCTCGATCCACCTCCAAAGGAGTGGCCCCCGCCGCTCCTCGCATCCAGGTTGTCTATCAGTGAGCGAAAAGAAGAACGTCCACATCGTCACCCTCGGCTGCCCGAAGAATCGGGTGGACTCCGAGATCATGCTCGGCGGCCTGGTGGAAGGTGGCTGGGAGCTCACCGAGGCCCCGGACGACGCCGACGTGATCGTGGTCAACACCTGCGCCTTCATCGAGGCCTCCAAGACCGAGTCCATCGACGCGATCCTCGAGGCCTCGCAATGGAAGGAGAAGGGCCGCGCCCAGAAGGTGGTGGTCACCGGCTGCCTCTCCCAGCGCTACCCGGAGCAGCTCGCGAAGGAGCTGCCGGAGGTCGATCACATCCTCGGCACCTCGGCCTACGCGCAGCTCCCCTCGCTCCTCGCCGACGTGAACGGCGCCCGGCAGGTGATCCCGGATCCCGACTACATCCACGACGCTGCCACCCCGCGGATCAACTCGCTCCCCTCCTACACCGCCTACCTGAAGATCGCCGAGGGCTGCGACAACACCTGCGCCTTCTGCATCATCCCCACCCTGCGCGGCGAGCAGCGCTCGCGGCCGATCGAGGACGTGGTCCGGGAGGCGAACGCCCTCGCCCTCCAGGGGGCGCGGGAGATCAACCTCGTCGCCCAGGACCTCACCGCCTACGGCCACGACCTGCCCGGCAGGCCCAAGCTCCACCAGCTCATCCGCGCCCTGGGCGAGGTGGAGGGAGTGCGATGGATCCGCCTCCACTACGCCTACCCGCGCAACTTCCCCGACGAGCTGGTGGCAGCGATCCGCGACACCCCCCAGGTGGTGAAGTACCTGGACATGCCGGTCCAGCACGCCAGCGACAGGCTGCTGCGCGCCATGCGCCGAGGCCGCAACGCCGCCTTCCTCCGGGAGCTCCTCGCCAAGCTGCGCCGGGAGATCCCCGGGATCGTCTTGCGCACCTCCCTGATCGTGGGCCTCCCGGGTGAGACCGAGGAAGACTTCCAGGAGCTCCTCGACTTCATCCGCGAGCAGCGCTTCGACCACCTCGGCGTCTTCCGCTACTCCCAGGAGGAGGGCACCCTCGCAGGCGAGATGGAGGACCAGCTCCCCGAGGAGCTGAAGCTCGAGCGCTGGAACCAGGCGATGGCCCTCCAGGCCGAGATCCGGATGGAGCAGCAGCAGGCCTGGGTGGGCAAGGAGATCGAGGTCCTGGTCGAGGGCCCCCACGAGGAGACCGAGCACCTGCTGGTGGGACGCCACGCAGGGCAGGCCCCGGAGATCGACGGGCAGGTGATCATCAACGATCTGCCGGAGGGGGGCGCCGCAGCAGGCGACATCGTGAAGGTGCTGGTGGAGGAGGCCTACGAATACGATCTGATCGGCGGCGCCACCGAGGTGCTCCTGCGAGCGCCCTTCGTGGCGAGCCCCCCTGCCAACCGGGTGAAGCTCCCGGTCTTCGTGGCCCAACGTTGAGCGTGGACTTCGCCAGAGAGATCGAGGTGGCCACCCGCCTCGCCCACGAGGCTGGCGAGATCCTCCTCGAGGTCTACGAGACCGACTTCGAGGTGATCGACAAGCCGGAGGGTGGCGGCCCCGTCACCATCGCCGACGAGCGGGCCAACGAGCTGATCGTCTCCGGCCTGCGCGCCGCCTTCCCGACGGATGGCATCGTGGCGGAGGAGTCCATCGACAACTCCGATCCCGCCCGGGTCGAGCGTTGCTGGTTCGTCGATCCCCTCGACGGCACCAAGGAGTTCGTCCAGCACACCGGCGACTTCGCCGTCCACATCGGCCTCGCTGTCGGCGGCGAAGCGGTCGCCGGCGTGGTCTACCAGCCCGTGCAGGATCGCCTCTTCGCCGGGATCATCGGCGTGGGCTGCGAGCTGATTGAGGCAGGGGCCCGCCGCCCCTTGCACCTGCCGAGCGCCCCTGCCGATCCCTTGCGACTGGTCGTCTCCCGGGCCCACCGCTCCCCGAGGGTCCTCGAGATCAGCGAGCGCCTCTCCATCGAGGAGGTCGAGCACCGCGGCTCCGTCGGCCTGAAGTGCGGGATCGTCGCCCTGGGCGAGGCAGACCTCTACGTCCACGCCAGCCGCCTCAGCTACCGCTGGGACGCCTGCGCCCCGGAGGCCATCGTCCGCGCAGCCGGCGGCTTCTTCGGCTCCATGGCGGGACAGCCCTACCGCTACGACGGCGACGAGCTCCAGAACGTCCGCGGCATCCTCGCCTGCCATCCGGCGGCGCTCCCCCGCGTCCTCCCCGTGATCGAGGCAGTCGCGCGGGATGCGGGCAGGCCGCTGCGGTAGCGCCGCACCTCATTCGGGTCTTGCGGCCGGTGGGTGGCGATGGGCAGCTTCATGCACTGCCCGCCCCCCGACGCCTGAAACGGGTCTCGGTTTCGGAGCCGGCGTTCGCGGGCGCTGCCTGGGAGGCCGCCATGCCGCACTATCGTTCCACCGGAAACCTGGCGATCAGGCCCTGCGAGATCTGCAGCGTCCTGGTCCTCCATGAGGAGGGAGCGCCGGAGGGAGACGGGGCTTCGCAGCTCGATCGCTGGCGCGCCTTTCCGCACAACGCCCCTGGAGGCGCGAGCTGCATCGGAGGCGGTGCAGCAGCCCGGGCGCATCGCGTCGCCGCCAGGCAGCCTCCGCCCCTGCGCATCGCCCCCCTGGACTACGAGCCCGCCTGAGCGCGCGCGCCGCCTGCCCTACTGCCCCGGGATGGCCGCCTTGATCCGGGCGGTCCCCTTCGGAAAGGCCGTCTCGGGATCGAAGTCACCCAGGGTAAGCTTCGCGTTCACCGTCGCATCCTTGAAGCTGAGGTCGTTCTCGCTCCCGTTCGACTGCACCACCACGGAGCGGGCGACCATCCCGCTGGCGGGATCCACCAGCAGGAAGACCTTCGAGAAGCTCCCGCGCTTCTTGGGGGTGAGCTCGAGGACCTTGCCTTCGCCGAGGTTGCGGCTGGAGAGCGAGATGTCGAACTCGTCCTCGAGCTTGCCCGTGCCCCACATGAAGGTCACGGCGGCGGAGAGCTGGGCGGGGTCCACCTTGTACTCGGTGGCCTGCTTGGTGTCGGGGTCGTAGGTCCAGCTCCGATCCTTGACCAGGAGCAGGATCCTGCCGTCGGCGTAGTCCCAGCGCATCAGCGGGCCGGAGCCACCCGTCGGCTTGCGAAACCGCATCCTCCCCGTGGCGGCGGCTCCCGCGAATCGGGAAGGGACCCCGGCCTGGGCAAAGCGCTGCTCGAAGCGGGTGTCGAAGCCCTGGCTCGCCTCGTAGAAGGACTGCACCTTCGCCACCAGCCCGGACACCTCTGCCCTCGTGTCGGCGGCAGGCGCCTGCTGCGCGGCGGGAGCCTTCGACGGAGCCTGGGCCTGGGCACCTGCGGTGGTGGAAGCGAAGATGGCGGCTGCGGCGAAGAGGCGCTTCATCGAGGTTCCTCCCGGGAGACTCGGTTGCTGGCTCAACAGACGAAAGACGCGATCCGATCCTTCAATCCCGCGACTCCCCCGCGGGCCAGAGCAGCTCGGCGCAGGCGTCGATCAGCTCGTCGATCCCCTTCCGGGTGGCGGCGGAGATCAAGAAGACCTTCGGCGGGTTCTTCCGCTTTCGCAAGCGCTTCGCGAAGGCTTCGGCCCGCTCCCGCGCCTCGGGGATGTCGCATTTGTTCAGGGCGACGATCTGCGGTCGGGACGCCAGCTCCTTCGAGTAGCGGGCGAGCTCCCGGTTGATCGTCTTGTGATCCTTGTCGAGGTCCCGCTCGGGATCCAGGTCCGGCGCCGACGCGTCGATCACGTGGAT
>Ga0180215_1002553_pt1 | contig 18173 bp, 15 predicted proteins | sample eDN3rd37CBELigBY_FD_128871 | JGI IMG/M metagenome (GOLD analysis project Ga0180215, IMG submission 128871) | Enriched backyard soil microbial communities from Emeryville, California, USA - eDNA 3rd pass 37_C BE-Lig BY (version 2) (version 2) | ecosystem: Environmental > Terrestrial > Soil >... | reverse complement strand
TCTCAGCTGGAAACACGACTCTTTCCAACCCAGGAGGTCCTGGTTCAGTTGCAGCTCCTGCAAACTATCCTGAGTCCTTTGCTACAGGGGCAATTGATAGTAACAATAGTGTAGCAAGCTTCTCTTTACGAGGACCCTCTCCTTATGATGAAATCAAACCAGATATATCGGCGCCAGGAGTCAACATTCGTTCCTCTGTACCAGGCGGCGGTTATGAAGGAGGCTGGAACGGTACATCTATGGCTGGTCCGGCTGTCTCAGGAGTTGCGGCATTGCTCCGCCAAGTAAACTCCAATATTTCGGTTGATGAAATGGAAGAAATTCTTATCAATACAGCTACGCCTTTAACAGACGAAGAATATACTACTTCTCCTAACCATGGCTATGGCTATGGTCTAGTGGATGCCTATTCAGCTGTATCCTCTATTGTTGATGGGCTTGGAACGATTAGTGGCCAAGTGACGAAGCAGGGGGAAGATTCAGTGGCCCCTACATTTGAACATGTTCCTCCAACAGAAACCTATGAAGGGATGGATTTAACTTTAGCTATCTCAGTGACAGACAATATTAGTGTTTCATCAGTTAATTTAAACTATATTGACGGGAATGGTGAAGTACAAACAATAGAAGCCGGTACGACATCAGGAGATTATCAATCCGGCGAGTTTACAGTAGTTGTACCAGGTAGTTTAATTACTGGAAGCGAGTTTACGTACTTCTGGACAATCAATGACTTTGGCAATAATGAAGTAACAAGTGATGAGTACACGGTTGCAGTGAATCCGGGGGTTACAACAGGCTATTCAGAAGACTTTGAAGGCCAACCTATTGGCTGGAGCTCATTTGGAAATGCGAACAGCTGGGAATGGGGAGTGCCAGCTTCGGGACCTGGAAATGCAGCTTCAGGCGAAAAAGCATATGCCACAAATTTAGATGGCACATATGACAATAATATGAATGCAACGCTAGTTATGCCCCCAGTAGATTTACCGGAAGGAAGCAGTTATCTGCAATTTAAACATTGGCATAGCTTTGAGATGTCTTCTTCAGGAAGAGCCTGGGATTATGGGCATGTGGTAATCTCCACAGATTTGGAAAACTGGACGCAATTACAACAAGTATCTGGAGACTCCAATAGTTGGTTAAGCTCGGAAGTGGATCTAACCGAGTATGCCGGCCAACGGGTATATATTGGATTTAATGCCTATTCTGATGGAAGTGTTTTACGCGATGGTTGGTATATTGATGATGTTGGGCTATCTGCCACAACCCTTACTAAGAACCAATTAGGTGTTGTTAAAAAGATCAAAGCTGAAAAGCCTGCAAAATTAAACAAGGAACAAAAGGCGGCTGAAAAAGAAAAAGACAAAACGCAAAAACCGATTGATCCAACGAAAATAGAGCCCGTGTTACCTGAAAAAGAAAAAACACCTGAAGTCGAAGCTGTTGTCAATCCGACACTCCTTCCATTAGGAGCGCAGGTAAGTGTACTAGAATCAGGCCGTTCCGTTTATACGAATCCGGCAGATGGCTCGTACTCATTATTGCATAATGCAGGTACATTTACTGTCAAAGCAGGGGCCTACGGATTTGAATCAGAAGAACAGACGGTTACTTTAGAGGCAGATCAGACAGTTTCTGCTGACTTTACCTTAGAAGAACTCCCGCAAAATACGGTAACAGGATCCATTAGCGACGCACAAACAGGTGAGCCAATTGAAGGGGCAACCATCCTTCTGGTAGAGGACGCCAACGTTGCACCAGTTTCAACAGATGAGAGTGGAGCCTACTCATTAACTGCCTATGAAGGTGATTATACGTTGAAAGTGGTGGCGAATGGTTACCATAGCCAAGAAGTAACGCTTTCAATAGATGGAGACGGAACGGTACAGGATATTGCTCTTGAACCATTCTACACATATCCTGGTGGAGAAATTGGCTATGATGACAATACCGCCGAAAATGCACGTGTATTCTATGATGCAGGGAATGGCTGGGCGGTCAAAATGTCGCTTCCTGAAGGGAAGGAAAATGGAATTGTAACAGACGGTGTGTTCCGTTTCTGGGATACTACTTGGCCAAGTCCTGGAGGGTCAGACTTTAAAGTCGAGGTTTGGGATGCAACTGGGGCAGATGGTGCTCCAGGTCAAAAAATTGCAGGACCAATCAATGCGACTGCACTTCGCAATGGAGAATGGACGGTTGTTGATCTGCGTGAACATAATATAGCAGTTAATGGTGATTTCTACATGGTCTATATTCAAGCAAATGCAAATCCGGATGCACCTGGTCTAGGTACGGATGAAGATGGTGACAATGCGGGCAGAAGTTATCAGTTTGTTTCAGGTTCTTGGTCAGCAGTCCCTGAAGAAGAAGGAAACTATATGATTCGCGCTCGTGTTAGCTATGAAGTCGATACACCAACGATTACGGCACCAACAGAAAATCTGATTACAAATGAAGCTGAATTAACGGTAACAGGTACGGCTTCTCCAACTACAACAGTAGAGCTTGTACAAAATGGCGAAGCTGCCGGTTCAGTTGAAGTCAGCGAAAACGGTCAATTTGAAATCCCTGTTACACTTGTTGAGGGAACAAACGAAATTAAAGTAACCTCTACATTAGAAGGTCGGGCAACTGGCGAATCTTCACCAGTTACCGTTGTTCTCGATACAGCAAATCCGACTATTGCAATTACGGCACCAGTAGACGGCGATAAGGTGAATCGTGAAACGGTCACTGTAACGGGTACGGTTGAGGATGCCAATTTAGATTTTGTCAAAGTGAATGGACAAGCTGCAGCCATAACAGATGGCAAATTCTCTAAACGTATTTTATTGGACAATGGAGCAAATAACATTAAAGTCATTGCACAAGACTTAGCTGGTAATCGTAAAGTAAAAACACTTACTATATCGGCAGATTTTGATGCACCAGTCATTGAAACCGTGAAACCAGATGCTGATCTTAGCCTAGTTACCGGCAAAAGCGTAAAGATCGAGTTTGACAGCGAACCTGGATTGCGTGCAACATTCAAAGTTCATATGCCATTAACAAACTTAGGTGGTCAGTTGCAAAACGCGACAGAATTGCCAATGATGGAAGAAAGCTCAGGGCATTACGTTGGCTATTATACGGTACCATATGGAACGGCTGCTGATGGTGCACAAATTGAAGTCAAGGGAATTGATAACTTTGGCAATGAAACACGCAAGTTAGCAGCGGGCAAACTTTATATCAATGTAGAATCATCCAACAGCCAATCGACTGACGTAAAGAAAACGGAAGATACGTCGGTTAAAAAGCCTTAGAATTCAGAAGTAACCCTCAAAGTAAGTGCTTTGAGGGTTATTTTTTCGTAGGATGAACTCTTCTATTCACATTCCATTAAAATAAAAAACTCTAATTTGGACACAATAAAAGCGAAGAGTGCAAATGAGGAATTTGCAGTTTCTCATTTCTAACTTTTCATGACAATCTATGAGGAGGATAGCTATGCCAAATGTACAAGTAAACTGTGCTGTATCCAACTGTGTTTTCCATGAAAAAGGGAATGTTTGTGGAGCGGAAAAAATCCAGATAGACATGGATTACCATTCTAAAAGTAAAAATACAGAGTTTGCTTCAGATTTTGATTTCGACAAGATTTCAGAGGAAGCAAATAATTCCCGAGATACGTGCTGTAAAACGTTCGAACCAAAAGATGAACGTGATGAATAAATAGATTCTTACTATTCTATTCAAAGATAATACATGAAGGCAAAAGCTGTTTGAAACATGATGATTGTTAGTGAAAGGGGCTAAAGGGGAATCTTTAGTCCCTTTCTTTTTTAGTTTGGAATTAGGAAAAAATTGGTTTTACAGAAAATTATTACTTTTATTGGCTAGTAACTTAATCTATAAAATCTAGTCTTATTCAGCTATAATTTAAGAACAAATTAACGAAGAACAGAGGTTCATTCAATCATGTTTTCTATACCTGATTCCCAGGAAATCACCATTCTGCATGGAGATTATTCTGTCCTATTAATTGTCTTATCTGTCTTTATTGCTTGTTGTGCATCTTATACTGCACTTTTCATGAATCAAAGAATACAAGAGAATGGCTTTTTTCCGAAAGGTTTTTGGTTATTACTTTCTTCTTTTGCAATGGGGTTAGGGATATGGTCAATGCATTTCATTGGAATGAGTGCATTTATGCTGCCTTTGCCAATGAAAAATGATACCTTCCTAACGATTTTTTCTATGCTGCCTGCGATTATTGCTTCTTATGCAGCCTTCAATTTTGCCAATAAATCGCATCATACCCCTCTTTCCTATTCTATTGTAGGCGTAATAATGGGGATAGGGATTGCCTCCATGCATTATTTAGGAATGGCAGCAATGAAAACTGATGCACTGTATTACTATAAGCCGGGGTTATTTATCTTATCGATTATCATTGCCGTCTTTGTCTCAATGGTGGCTATGTATGTGTTTGCAGCTTTGCAAAAATATATGGGCAATCAATTAATCAGAATAATAACGGCGATTTTGCTAGGGTTTGCGATTTCCAGCATGCATTATACTGGAATGGCTTCAGTCGTTTTCTATCTGGAAGGCCCATTAAAAACGGTTGGCCATCTGCATAATTTCTCTAAGGATTTATCGATCATTGTGTTGGTTGCCGTTGGGATTCTATTTATAATTGTAGGATTGACGGGCGTTTTGGAGCGTTTTGTAGATTACCGTTTAAATTACTATGATGCTTTAACTTTGTTCCCGAATCAGCGTCAGTTTGAAAAGGATACAAATAATTTGAAAACCTCAGGTAATCTTGCCATTCTTCAAATTCAAGATCTTGAAAAATGGATCAATCAATATGGCTATATTTTTGGGGATAAAATCATAAAAGCCATTGGGGAAGTTATTGAGAATCATAAATTGCATTCTTATAAGGTTTATCGAATCGAAGGAAACCGATTTGCTATTTATACTTTTAATAACCAGCATTTTGAGAAGTTGAAAGACTTAATGGGAAGCATCTCTTCTAAGCTGAAACAACCGATTCAAATTGAAGATTACTCAATCGTAGTAGATATAGTTTGTGCGATTTCTTCTTCAAAGGATAAGGAAAGTGTTTTAGAGCTTTTAGCGAATAATCTTGCTGTTCTTCACTATCCACCAAACAACTTTGAGCAAAATGTAATTGAATTTGATCCGAATATTCATACCTATAATGTGGATAGACAACTTGTTGAAGATATTGAAAAGGCCATGTTGAACAACGAGCTATTTTTAGTTTACCAACCGAAAGTCCAGTCGCATTCTAAAAAAGTATCTGGATTGGAAGCGTTGGTGCGTTGGAAGCACCCAATCAATGGCATGATATCTCCAGCTGTATTTATTCCGATTGTAGAAGCAGCAGGTGATAAAATATTCGATTTAACGGATTGGATTGTCGAGCATGTCTGTCAGCAAATTTCCCTTTGGTTAAAAGAAGGAATCGAATTTGAACAAGTGTCCATAAATATACCAGGTTCATATATTACTTCATCGAGACTGTATGACACTATTAACTCAAATCTGCAAAAGTATAATGTAGACAGTCGATATATCGAGCTGGAAATTACAGAAACTAGTGTCGTTTATGATATTAAACATGCCATAACAGCGATCAATCGATTCAGGGAAATTGGATTGTCGGTTGCGTTAGATGACTTTGGTACTGGATTATCGTCATTGTCCTACTTAAAGAAGATGCCAATATCAACAATTAAAATCGATAAATCATTTGTAGATGGTATTTCGAATTCGGAGAAGGACTCTGCGGTGTTAAAATCGATCATCACATTATCAAATTCTTTAAACTTGAAAATTGTGATTGAAGGTGTGGAAACTGAGGAGCAATATAATTTTATTTACTCAATGGAGGAAGCACCTCTCATTCAAGGATATTACTTCTCAAGGCCTCTTACATCGGAAGAATTTATTAATTGGACAAATGAAAGATAAAAGTGAAATTAAACCGCCTCTAAAGTTATTTTGAAATAATAATTTTGGCGGTTTTTTATGTAGCTCTAACTAGAATAAAACAAAAGCCACGCTCTATAATAAATAAAACACAGTAAGCGAGATGACAAATGGAAGAAATTATCAGCGGAAAATTGAAAGAAATTGAAGAACAGTTTAATGTTAGAGTTTTACTTGCGGTAGAGTCTGGAAGTCATGCTTGGGGATTTGCTTCAGCAAATAGCGATTTCGATGTTCGCTTTATTTATATCCATCAACCAGAGTGGTATCTCTCTATTGATCCTCAAGGTACAGGTTCAAAAAGAGATGTCATCGAATATCCTGTTGAAAAGAATCTAGATATTAGCGGCTGGGAACTAACGAAGGCTTTACGGCTTTTTAGAAAAAGCAATCCAACCATTTTAGAATGGCTAAAGAGCGATTTAATCTACTTTCAAAATGATTTCTTTGTTGAACGATTGCGTGAACTCGAAACAGACGTTTTCAATCCAATTCCAACCTTGTATCATTACGTTAATTTAGCAAAGGGTAACCACAAGAAATATTTCCAAGGAAAAGAAGCGAAAATTAAAATCTGCTTATATATTGTAAAATCCTTATTGGCCTGTAATTGGATTGAAAAGAACAAATCTTTCCCGCCAGTACGGCTTCAAGATTTGTTATCAGCGGTAGTAGATGAAAAAATGAAGCCTGAAGTAGAGCAATTAGTAAAATTAAAACTATTAGGAGAAGAAAAGTTTGCTCTATTTGAATACCCGGTCATTTCCGAATTTATCGAAATGAATATTCAGTGGACCCAGCAATTATTATTGAGGCAAAAAGTAGAGCAATATGACGTATCAGAGTCACTGGATGTACTTTTTAGAGCAACTTTAACCCATGTTTGGGCGGTTGGCGGCTGATGCTTTTATTTCATTAACGAGCTTCAATCTAAAGCAATGATAGCCAGTATAAATGCACACCGCAAATGCCAAAGTACAGGCAAAAAACGCCGACTAATGTTAGTAAGTACAGCCTTTGGAAGTATACTTTGCTTTTTGTATAAACTCGATAAGAAACAAAAAGAATAAGAAGTGAAAGGCACACTTTTAATGCCATAAATAAAGCAGGATGAATGGAGATAATTAAATCCATTATAGGATTCATTTCTTCTATCAATTTTTTCATTAACCCATAGTTTGTTGCAATACCATCAAAAAGGTTTAAAACAGCAATGGAAATACCAAATAACATAATATATTGTTTACCCATATAACCACCCTTCAAAATTGGTAAAACTTTCATATGCATTATTAGCGGATTTTTCCATTTTTATTCTTAGAAAGGATTCTGGGAAGGGTGCAACACTAATTTTGATGTATGCTTTTAAAAAAGCGTATGTATGGAAGGAGCAATCTATGTAAATAAAAATCCCACTAAGGCATTAGTGGGATGGGGACATTTATTGAACGAGATATTCTTCTTTGAGTTCGGAAATATCTACTTCTGAACGTTCTTCATGAGCGTGTCTTAAATGAACTGTAGCCGTTTTCCCATCATCGTGCAGCTTATCAATCCAGATAGAAACACCGTTATAGCTAACTTCAAATTCCTTTGATGATTCAATAATTTCTTGTGCACGATTGTAATCCAAAGAGAGAGCCCCCTATTATTTTCGTTTATTTTTTGCTTTTTGAGCTAATAGGTGAAGTTCATCTAATTCTTGAGCAATTTCCTCTCGCATTTCACCTGGAGCGATTTTCATATTATCCGGTGTTTGAGGCAGTGATTGTTTGTTGGTGCCTTTGCTTTTACTATCGTCTCTTCCCATAAGGAAAACTCCTTTCGATTTGAATTCTTATTTAATATGGCATTTGGCCGATTTTTTATCATAAAAAAATGCGATTTTCGCTAAATTAACGAAAATCGCAAAACTCCCTTAAAAAAGCTCAAAAGTTAGTGGTGCCACTTTTGAGACATATCCTTTTATAGAACGATTATTGTATTCTAACGCCAGTTTCAGTGGAAATGGCTTCAACTTCATATAGCCAATCCCGAAGAAGAGATCTTGCTTGATCTAAGCCTTGATTTGCCTGTGTCATAGTATCCATATCTTGATTTTCTATAGCCGAGATCATTAAAGTGAAGGCATTATACTGAGTATTGGCTGCTTCAATATATAGTTCATGCAGGTCTCTAATGCGTTGATTTTTTGGCATGATGGACTCTATTTCTACGGTAAATTGACGATAGCTAGGAATGACATCATCAAGAAGTGTATAGTAAAGTACCTCATCATTTGTATAGTTTAGTCCAGTAACACTATCATAAAGGCCGATAATTCGATCCTCTTCCGGAGCTAACAAAATGATTTCGTCTATATAATTCGTAAATTCCTGGGTTAAATCAGATTCTTCCGTAGACACTTCGATTTCAGTATTAGTTTCAGTTTCTGATTTTTTATCAGTGGAAGTTGGCTCTTCCGTAACAACCGGTTCTTTTGTTTCTTGTTTTGCATCTGAGTCACTGCATCCAACTAAAAAAACAAAGGCAACAAGCGAAAGAAAAAGTGATAGTCTTTTCATGTTTCTCCTATCCTCCAACGAAGCAGTTTTTCAATCGTTGGATTTGTTTTTAAAAAGCGCATTCTTTCTAGAATATTCACAAACAAAAAAAGTGTTACTCCATAGAAAAAATGCTGGAGACCAATAGCTTCTCCAGCATTTTTCCATTACATATATAATCCAGCTAGACAAACGCCTAAAGCTTCTTCATAAATTTCTTCAAATTGGGCTAAAGGAAGGGGATTTTGACCAGATCCAAGTTCCACAGTAAACCCTGGCCGACGCCAATCTTGAATAAAACGATCCTTGTAGCCAGCATAGCTTTCAAGCGTTTTGACTGGTTCGTATCCGCTTACTTTACAAAATTCATTCACTAGTGTTTCTGATTCTGGCGGTTCCATATTCTGATAGCCCCAATATATCACCTCTCCTTGTGTGTGAAAGGCTAGTACACGTGCATAATCTCTTCTTCTAGTTAATTCATCTAAAGCAATTGCTTCCGGCTGCGTCAAAGGGGCTTCGTCACCATAATCTCTTGGACCGGGAGTCTTTGGATTGCGAGCACGTTCAACATCCCAGTTAGCAGGGAATTGATCATTTAAATCAATGCCATTGATATTCGCTTTCCAATTCGAAAAGTCAGCTTTTCCATTATTCCATTCTATTACTTGATCCCTCCAAGGTGCATCTTCTTCTGCCCCATTAATCACTAAATCCACACCATCCGGGTTGACCATTGGAACAACGGATAGCATGGCTTGAAGATAATAAGGGAAAGTAGATAAACCTCTTATGGAATTTTGATTGGTTAGTGATAAGAGATAGTCGTTTAGAAATGTCATAAGTACAGCTGTCGTTATCCATTCATTTGCATGGAAGGAAGCATTATAATGAATCCCTTTTGAACCATTCCCAATTACTAATTCAGGTATATTTTTACCTAAGACCGATGTTCCGATGTTTGTCATTCTCATAAATGGATATACAGCAATTAGCTTCCATATATCATTCATCATCTGGTTGTAGTCATAATTTTGTTTTCCGTTTACAAAAGGCGAAGTCACTCTGCGCGGAATCCGTATAGATTGCCCAACCTGCAAAACGTTTGAATTCAAAGTAGGATTAATCAAATAAAGACTTTCTACAGGCAAGTTGTTCCTTTGAGCGATTAACCATAAAGAATCGCCATGCTTAATGTCATAGCTGACAGTGACATAGCCAGGTACCTTTAACCTTTGTCCTACTGAGAGATATTCCGAATCAATATCCCGATTGGAATCGATAATTAATCGAAGAGGTATTGAAAACAATTGACTTAAGTACCAAAAAGAAGTTCCCGGTCTTACATAAACGTCCAATATGTTCCTCCCTTTTAAGAGTTCATAAATTTCGATTATAAAAATTATATGACTAACTAATTCGATTATGTTTATGGTGGCGTCAATGGAATATAAAATTTCATTGAGCTTTTAATATGAATAGAACTAAATAACCGATGATTTTAGAATTTTTACCATTACAACCGTGTTAATATAATTATATAATAGAAGGAAGATAAAGGAAGAAAGTTTACATTGTAGTTATTAGTATAGTAGAAAAGTGGTGTTATTTTATGTGGTTTATTGTATTAGGAGCAACTGTACTCCTTTTAATCGTTTGCATTAGACAATATTTTCAATTAGCCCAAATGAAACAGCAGATAGACTACTTAAAACCGCTAATAGAGACGGTTGAAAATGTGAAGGATATTATTTACTATTGTGAAACTCCGCAAATAAAATATCGGTATTTAAGCCCTGGAGTAAATCAGTTAGGGCCAAATAGTTATATTGAGCACATGGAAAATCCGAATAAAATTTTTGAAATTATTCACCACGAGGATTATGAAAAGCTGGAAAATAAGGTGTTGGGAAAGGTGGATTTTAGCAAACCGATAACCGTTCGCCTGCTTAATGAAGAGGGTAATTATATTTGGTTTGAAGAGTATGCAACGCCCGTCTATAAAGATGGCGAGATGATTGCAGTTCAAGGTATCTATCGGAATATAGACGATAAGATGAAATTGCAGCAGCAATTGGAATATGAAGTTTCCCATGATGGGTTAACCAATGTCTATAATCGTACATTTTTTCAAACAAAAATGAATTTTTACAATAAGATAAAGGAAGTCCCAATGGGTGTGATTATTTGCGATTTAGATCAGTTAAAATATATAAATGATACTTATGGGCACCAAACCGGGGACCGTTTAATTTTGGAAGCAGCCAATATATTAACGAATTGCGCTAGTGAAACGATGATTATTTCACGATTAGGCGGAGATGAATTCGCCGTTCTTTTACCGAATGCGGAAGAGGAAGATGTGGAGGAATTTGTTAACAAGGTTTTCCAAAATTTAAATTATCATAATACCTTTAATGAGTCATTGCAAATTCATATGTCCATCGGCTATTCCTACATTCATTCTTCTATTAGAAATATGGAATGTTTGTATAGTGAAGCTGATCATCAAATGTATACAGCAAAAAATGCCAAAAGAGTATTAGCTAGAATAAGAAAATAAACTCTGCATCTAAGCGTAGCAGGGTTTATTTTCTTATTTATGGTTAGGAAAAATCAGGAGTATAGTTTTTCTGAATATCAAAATTAGCATTTAATAATGCCCAATTTTGAGGATATGGATAGCCTAATGCCCAATAACTGATGCCTCTCAGATTATATTGTTTGACCATATCAAATTTGGCTTGTGCACTTCTTGCATCTTCAAACCAAACTTCATGACCTTGCCCTTGCTCATCGACATAACGGAAAAAAGGTGACTGTGCGGTTTCATCGTACTGTATGGCTGCGTTATATTTGGTTGCACGGCGAACAGCTTCCTGAGGACTAAAGGTTTCTGCAGTAGCCCCTTCCATATGTGGAATTTTCCAATCTCGAGCATAAATTTGAAACCCTAAGAAGATTTTATTGGCAGGCATTACGGATAGTGCATATTCAACTACACGGCGCATCTGGTTAATTGGTGAGATGGCTTGAGGCGATGCACCTCTCCATCCCCATTCATAGGTCATCAAAACAACAAAATCTGCAATTCTGCCATGAGCTTCATAATCATGGGCTGTATATAATAGTCCTTCCTGTGCGCCACTTGTTTTAGGTGCAACTGCTGTGGAAACGAAATATCCTTGCGGGTGCAGGCGGTCCACGGCCAACTGGAGAAATTGATTGTAATTCTCGCGGTCCTCAGGCTGTACATATTCAAAGTCGATATTTAAGCCTTTGTAGCCTTTTTCCTTCATCAGTTGGAGAATATTTGAAAGCAAAGTTTTCCTTATCTCAGGGTTGGATAACACAGCATGTGCGAGGTTCGTTCCGGTAGACGTAACCGATAAATTGGTAATAGCCAGCTTAGGCTCCACATTTTTGGAGCGAGCTGCGGCTAGCATTAAATCATCATCAAATGGCTCCAGGGAACCATCTTCTTTGATTAAATAAGCGAAGGGGCTAAAAAATGTCAGTAGATGTCCAACTTCATTCACACTTTCTGCGGCATCTTCATCTTTTTGATACGTATAAGCATTAACTTCGATTAATGGCTTTCTTCTAGGGATAGTTAAGGACGTCCCTACGTAGATAATATTAGGATCTGAGAGTTGATTTTCGGTGAGGATTGCTTGAACGGTTATACCATAATGATTCGCAATTTGCGATAAGTTTTGACCTGGTTGAACATTGTGTATAATCGGTGGAATATAGAGGGTTACCCCTGGATACAAGAGGTTTGGATTGATAATTCGATTGGCGGTCGCAATCGAATTCACGGAAACACCAAAGTTTCGTGCAATGGTCCATAAATCTTCGCCAGCTTGAATAGTATGCATAACACCAGCAGTTGGAATTGCAAGTGATTGTCCGATTAGTAATTGATTTGGGTTGGGCAGTTGATTAATTTGCTGGATGGCATTCACGTTCACATTATATCGTGAAGCAATCTGCCAAAGCGCTTCTCCCCTACTGACCACATGTATAAGCAATGCATAAGCCTCCTCTGAAATCTGTTCCATAAAGCACTATATGAATTGCTGCCTTAGAAAATCATATAAATAAATTGTTTTCGCCGGCCCAATAAAAAACATGAACTCGAAGTGTTTTCGAATTCATGTTGATTTGATTAGTTCCCTTTTCTTAGGATAAAACTTAGATGTCTGCCTGTTTTTTTATCCTGGCGATAAGAGAAACCTTCTTCACTTTTAAATGTACAAGTACGATCAATAGTGATATTGGCGGTTGGAATTCCCGCCAACTCGCATTGTTTTTTCACGGTCAGCTGATTATCGATGTGGTATTTGTTTGTCTCTTCCTTAAAATACATATAATCATCTGCATAACCTAGGGCAGCAAACTTATCATATACATCTGCGTCCACTTCAAATTTTTCCTGGCTAAGGGCCGGACCAAGGAGTACTTGAATATCCTTTGGGTCACATTTATGTTCCTCTAGGATACGGTGAAATACCTTTTGTGCAATTTCTTTCACTGTTCCCTGCCAACCCGAATGAATAACACCGGTAAGACCCGAGGCTTCATTATAGAAAATAACAGGGACACAATCTGCAGTAAATGTACAAAGCAATGTGTTGGGTTCAAATGTATAAAGAGCATCTGTATCTACAATTGCATCTTCTGTACTTTGAGCCCCTCGTCCTTTATCATCAACGGTAACTTGATGCACATTTGCACTATGTGTTTGGTTGGCGCAAACAAAATCTTGTATACCACAATTCAATGCAGCAGCAAGTTTTTGGCGATTTTCAATGATACTCAGCGGATCTTCACATACATGCAGTGCCATATTATTCTGTTCAGGACTCCCGAAGTCTTTTAAAGTTGTTCCTGCAATAAATTGATCATTATCCAAATAAATTTTAATACTCATTCCATCACCCCATGTTTTCATCATATTACACATTTACCATTTAAATCAAAAAAACAGAATATTATCTTAGTAAAATGTTCCATGTGAAACAATTAGGATTATCTAGAGCTTTTGGCATCTATTAATCTATGAAAAAAGTATTTTCTAAAAATTTAATGACAATTAATATCGTTTTCTATAGTATTTTTGCCAGATTAATCGCATTCTATACATGGAAATTTTGATACAAGATGGTGGGATGGCGAAAGGTGTGTTGGGAGAGAAAGTGTCACGAGACGAGCTCCAACGGGATAAACCAAAATTGGTTTCGAAACAGTGCGTCACAATACTCTCACCAATAGGACAAATCTAGAATGTCTGCAAATCGAAGTGTCACTATTCAAATCGAGTAATCACTTTATTGAACAAAAAAGGTGCCTCACGTGGAGGCACCTTTGATTTTATTGTCTAGATGCAGCTGATGCGTACGGGCACCCGCTGTTCTTCTTGTTAGTCTTCTTCAATATCTTTACGATTTTTCTTTAACATTTTAGAAAGAAGTTCGTAAACGATTGGAACAATAACTAATGTTAACAGTGTAGAACTTAATAGACCACCGATAACTGTGATAGCAAGGTCAGCGGACATTAGACCACCACCGCCGCCAACACCTAGAGCCATTGGCATCATGGCACCGATTGTTGCAATCGCCGTCATCAGGATTGGACGTAAACGAGTAGCCCCTGCTTCCAGGATTGCGTCACGCATGCCCATTCCATCACGTTCCATATGAATAATACGGTCTACTAATACAATGGCATTTGTTACAACGATACCAATTAGCATTAATAGCCCCATCATTACTTGAACAGAAATCGTATGGTTTGTTACATATAAGCCAACAAAAGCACCGATTACTGTAAACGGTAATGAGAATAGAATCGCAAATGGTGCTAAACCTTCACCAAATGTCACAACAAGAATGAAGTATACAATAAGGATTGCAGCAACCATGGCAATTCCTAATTGTGTAAATGTTTCCGTCATATCTGCAGCAACACCTGCAACACCGCTTGTTACACCTTTTGGCAAGTCAAGAGCATCGATTTTCTTATCTGCTGCACTAGTAGCTTTAGAGATATCGTCATCTGTAATCGTACCTGATACTGTTGCATAGTATTCACCGCCAGAACGAGTTAAAGTATTTAACGTTGTTCCTTTTTCTACTTCCACCAGTTCAGATAATGGCATTGTAGTGCCAAGTGCTGTTGGAATTTCAGTAGCTAATAAATCGTCTACTGTTTCTGGAGCAGCTTTTGCTTCACGCTGAATAATAACTTCGATTTCATCTCCATCATTTTCAACAGTCGTTAATACTTCATCGGAACCGGTACTATTTAAAGCCATCACAATCTGACCAGTCGTTAAACCGTATTGAAGAACATGCTCTTGAGAAACTTTAAACACATTCTCAACGTATGGATCTTCTGCATCGGACGTAATATCTTTTAGACCTTTAACTTCTCCTAATGCTGTTTCAACTTGGTCGACAGCTGTCATTAAATCATCTAAATCTTCACTATAAAGTGTATAGCTCACTTCATTCGTAGACATTGACATAGAAGTGAAGTTTTGTGATTTCCATTCGCCGGATTGACCGATGTTAAAGACATACTCTTCCACTTCTTCTCTAGCTTCGGGGAAGTTATCCATGTCCGGGTCAAAGATTAGGTACATTAATGCACCGCCTCCGCCACCCATCATCATGGCAGATGGGTCTGCGTTTCCAGCCTCTGTAATAGATAATTGAAGAATATCGATATCTTCGCGTTTCATTAACTCTTGTTCCACTACTTCGATATTTGCTTCTGTTTCTTCGGCTAACTCGCCTGCTTTAGGAGTATAAGTTAAGTACATAACCTTTTCTTCCGCAGAACCCATGAAGCTGAATCCGATTAAAGGAGTAAGAGCAAGTGATCCAGCTAATACAACAATGGCAATAATTGAAGTAATCCATTTATGATTTAATGCTTTTTCTAGTACACCTTTATACCATAAGGCAAGTTTGCCCACTTCTTTATGTGCTTTTTCTGTTTTCTCACCATAAAGCTTTTTACGGAATAAGAAGTGCGATAGTGCTGGTACGATTGTAATCGCAACAAGCAGGGATGCCCCTAATGCAAATGCCATCGTTAAAGCAAACGGCATGAATAGCTCGCCAACCATACCACCTACAAATAGAAGCGGTGCAAATACTGCAACTGTTACTAATGTAGAAGAAAGGATTGGTTTGAACATTTCAATTGTGGCTTCACGAATTAAGGCACGGCCACGAAGTTTTTCTTCTTTTAAGTGCATACGGCGATAAATGTTTTCTACTACTACGATCGAGTCATCGATCACACGGCCGATCGCAACCGTAATCGCACCCAGTGTCATAATATTTAAGGTAATATCCATCCAGTTTAGCAATAGAATTGCCATAAAGAGTGAAACTGGAATAGAGATGATTGAAATGATTGTCGATTTAAAGTCGCGTAAGAATAACAGAATGATTAATACCGCGATTAAACCACCAAATACCGCCTTTTCAACCATTGAGAAAACGGAATCCTCGATTGGTTTACCTTGGTCAAGCGAGATATCAATAACTAGGCCATCAATTTTCTCTTCTTGTTCTTCAATTAAATCCTTCACTGCATTTACTACGGTTACAGTATTCGCCTCTTGTCCTTTAACAATTTGGATGGAGATGGCATCTTTACCGTTTGTACGTGAAACAGATTGAACTTTACCAACTGTTTCAATTTTTGCGATATCACCAAGTTTCACAAAAGGCGATGGGTTTTCGGCAGTTGGTGTTACAGGGATTAGCATTTCCTTTAACTGGTCGACTGTTTGAATATCCCCATCTACCGATACCGCTTCTTCTCCTTCAACAAATTCATAAAGACCTAATGATAAGGCCATGTCACTTGCTTGAACCATTTGCTTTACAGTGTCTTCTGTTAAGCCAAGTGATGCCATTTTTGCATCATCAAATGTAAATTCTACTTCATCGATATGTTGACCAGTGATGCTTGCAGAAGCAACCCCATCAATTTTCTCGATATCAGGAAGCAGGATATCTTCAACTGTTGATGTTAATTCAACAATATCTTCTTCAGTACTACTAATAGAAAGTGCAACAACCGGCATCATATTCATGCTGATTGCCATAATAGAAGGTGTTTCTACTTCTTCTGGTAGAGTTACACCATCAAGAGCGGATTCTAGCTGACGTTTTTTCTCATCCATATCAACGCCATATTCATATTCAACCTGAATTTGAGAAACGTTGGATGAGGAACTGGAGTAAACAGCTTTAACGTCTTCCAATCCTTCTACTGCTTTTTCCATTGGCATTGACAATTCATTCATTACTTGCTCTGGAGTAGCACCTGGATAGACGCCCATAACAATTAAGTAAGGAATTGAAATGTCAGGAATGGATTCCATTTTCATTCTTGTAGCAGAATAAATCCCAGATACAGTAATAATAATTGTCAGCAACCATACAGCTAGCTTGTTTTTTATTACAAAATTCACTAAACCCTTCACTTTTACACCTGCCCTTAAAAATTTGACTCTTGTTATACAGTTATTTATACTAATGACTAATCGGTCAGTTGTCAAATGAAAGAGTAGGAGTGTTTTAGTTGGTAAAGAAACAACTCATAATGGAGAAATCACTAGAATTGTTTGCTGAAAACGGTTTCGAAGCAACATCGGTACAGCAGATAACAGAACGGTGCGGCATTTCAAAGGGAGCTTTTTATCTATATTTCAAATCCAAGGATGAGCTTATTAATAGTTTAATTGACCAGTTTATGACCGGTATTATTACCGATATTGAACAGTCGGTCAGTTCGACGGAGAAATGTGAGGAGCTCTTGTATAATTTCCTAACTATTTCTTTAGGCGAATTTCAACAACAATCGAATTTTGCTAAGTTTTTTATGACGGAGCAAGTTCTTTCGTATAATAAAGATCTATTTGAAAGAATGCAAAATTACATGAACATGTTCAATCGAATTCTCTTCTCGATTGTTAAAAGACAATTTGCAGCAACGAATCCCAACATGTATCTGGATTTAGTATTTACCATTAATGGCTTTGTCAAAAGTTATTCCGAAATATTTTTAATGGGTGATTATGAAGTAGATTTAGATACATTATGTAAATCCATTGTTGAAAAAGTGACTCTTGTAGCGGAAAGAGCAACAATCCAAGTTTTAACACCAGAGTATTTATCCTATATAAATCAAAATTCAAATTTCTCGAAGGAACAATTGATTGAACTGATAACTACTTTACTACAAGAAATCCGAGGTAATGCCATTGTGGAGGAATCTTTACAATTATTAAAGGAGCATTTACAAGATCCGAAATTAAGCAGAGTCCTGCTTGAAGGCTTATTAAAGAATATAAAAGAATATGACCAATGTAGATGGTGTGCCTATCTTTACCGCCAATATCTGCAAAACCAAGACTAAAGAAAAAGTGAGCCAGGATTTTTTTCCGAGTTCTCCTAGGGGCCACGGTGAAATAATAGGAAATCACAGCGATTTTCAGTGGGCTTGAAAAATAAAGGGAGAAATTCCATTTAAATTAAAAAATTCGGTTACTTTACTTAAAATAAAAGGAGTTTTTCCGCTTATAGT
>Ga0180215_1002549_pt1 | contig 18186 bp, 4 predicted proteins | sample eDN3rd37CBELigBY_FD_128871 | JGI IMG/M metagenome (GOLD analysis project Ga0180215, IMG submission 128871) | Enriched backyard soil microbial communities from Emeryville, California, USA - eDNA 3rd pass 37_C BE-Lig BY (version 2) (version 2) | ecosystem: Environmental > Terrestrial > Soil >... | reverse complement strand
GGCACGCACATCCCCTTGAGGTCGGGCCAGATCGACTCGTCGGCGCTGATGGTCCCTGCAGGGCAGGCCCTGCTCAGCTTGGGGAGGCAGACGTTCGCCTCCGCCCCATCGACGTAGAAGACCTTGCAGGCCCCCTCCCGGTTCAGGAAGGCGGGCCCCTCCCCGCACTCCATGCTCTTTGCACAGGGCGCGCAGGTCTCTGCCGGTCGCCAGCAGACGCCGCTCATCCCCGTGTCTCCCGCTGCGACCGAGCTGTCGGGGACGCAGACGCAAGACTGGTCCTTGCAGTAGCCATGGACGGCGTCCCGCCCGCAATGCCCGTCCATGCTGCAGGTCTCTGCTGCCACGCAGGCGCCGGTGGTCTCGTCGCAGCGGGTGCCGGGCTTGCCCCTGCATTGGTTGTCCGCGCTGCATCCCGGGACGCAGCGAGAGGTCTCCTCGTCGCAGCGCTCTCCCAGCTTGCATTGCGCCGAGGTCGTGCAGCTCGCGGTGGGCTCTGGCGACGGCTCGCTCTTCTTGCATCCAGAAAAGAGAGACAACGAGACCAAAAGCACCGCAGGAAACAAGAGTGTTCGAGCCGAACCGACTACCCAACCCATGCAGATAACTCCAACTTGCTCATTTTTTCTTGCTCGGGCGCCAGGAGCTCTGGCGCCCGAGGTGGTTCAACCCTGGTCCGGAATACAATAGCCGAGATCCTGCTGCTGGGCCTCATCCGGTGCGAATGGGAGGCAGCGGTGGGTGTTTCCTTCGCCGCAGGCGGTGGTCAGCCCATCGGAGGGACGGCAGAGCCTCCTGCAGACATTGGCCTTGCTGCAGAAGAAGCCCGGCAGGCAGTCGTTGAAGGCCTCGCAGTCCTCGTCCACGCCCATGGGCCCACCCGCTGCGCAGAACGACTGGCCGTGTGGGAGTTGGCGATCGAGGTAGCAGCCATTCCCGCTGCCACAGCTCCCACCTGCGCCGATCACGATGGTGCAGGCCTCGCCGCAGCTGCTCCCGCCGATCGCGGTGCAGACCCTGTCCTCACCGCAGTCCTCCCCTCCCGCGCCGCCGCATTTGCACTCTCCATCGATCGGATCACAGGAGAGGCCCGGGGCACAGACCACCGGGACGCCGTCAGGCTCACAGAGGTTTCCACCCCTGCATTGGCCACTTACGCAGCTCTGCCCCTCCAGGCAGACCGGCGCGAGGAGACCGATCCCGCCGCAGCGGCAGCTCCCGTCACTGGGGTCGCAGGTGGTTCCACCGCTGCACTCGACGTCGGCGCAGCGATCCTCGCTCATGCAGCCAAAGGGTGCATCCTCGACGTCGCCCGCCTCGACGCTGGCCAGGAGACCGCAGGCCTCACCGTGTTCGCAGAGGGGACCCGAGAGCGAGCCACAATGGCAGCTCCCGTCGGTGGGATCGCAGACCGAGAACAGGGAGCAATTCACCCCCAGGCAGAGGTCCTCGACGCAGCTCCCCTCCAGGCAGCTCTCGTTGGCTTCGCAGAGCGCCCCGTCGCAGGTGCAGGCACCCACCTCCGGATCGCAGCGCATCCCCTCGGAGCAGCTCACGCCTTCGCAGCTCATCTCTCCCACCACGCAGCGCCTGTCGCCGACGCAGCGCTCCTCGCCGGAGCAGCTCGTCTCGCCGCAGACACAATCGCCGCTCCCTTCGTCGCAGCGGTTGCCGTTGCTGCACTCGACGAACTCGCAGCGCGACGAGACGCAGCGGGGCTCCCCCTCGGTCGAGCAGAAATCCCCCTCCTGACAGATCGTCCCGCCGCATTTGCAGACGCCGTCCGCGGGATCGCATTCCATCCCAGCGTCACAGGCCACCTGGTGGCAGAGACCGTAGGTGATCTCCTCGGTCTCGGAGCAGCCTGCTCCCAACACCAGGAGCGCGGCGAGGGGGAGCAGGGAGCGGAGGGTGGAGCTGCGCCTCGGCGAAGCTGCTGCCCCTCTGTGGCGCCTAAGGGGACGCCCAAGGGCCATCGCCCCCATCCCGAAGAGGAGCGGGATCAGCCCGCCACCTGCACCTCCCCCTGCGCTGCAGCCCGACTTCTCCCTGGTCTCGACCCGAGCCTCGCCGGCCTCGGTCTTGACGTTGATGGAGAGAGCGGTGACCCCTTGCCTGCCCTCGTCGTCGCGGGCTTCCACCAGGAAGTCGTAGATCCCGAAGGCTGCCTGCTCCGAGATCACACCGGAGACCAGGCCCTCGCTGCCGAGCGAGAGCCCTGCGGGCAGCTTGCCCTGGACGAGCTGGAAGCTCGCGCCAACCCCTGCGTTGGAGGCGAGCTGGGTGGAGATCGTCTCCCCCCTGGCGAAGGCACGGGTGAATCGGGTGTGGATCCGGATCGGCTCACATTCGACGATCAGCGGGATCGCCGTGCCGAAGCGCTCCCCAGCCACGTCGCTGACGCTGACGCCCACCATGTAGATGCCGCAGCTCGTCGGCGTCCCAGCCAGGCAGGCGAGGCGACCACGCCCCTCGCCCTCCAGGCCCGGCGGGAGGCTCTCGTCGTCGATGGACCATTGGTAGGGGGCGGAGACGTCGCCGCCGCTCGCCTCGATGCAGGATTCGTAAGGCTGCGCAGAGAGCGCCTCAGCGAAGAGCCTCGAGGTGATCGCCAGATCGGACTCGCCGACCACCACGAGATCGAGCTCGCGAGACGCCTGGTTGCCGATCGAGTCCTCGACTAGCACCGTGAACGAGGCGGTCCTGGCAAGGGTCGAGGGCTCGCCGCTGATCACGCCTTCGCTCCCGTCGAGGAAGAGCCCCTGCGGGAGACGGTTCTCGCCTTCGATCCCAGAGAGCGCCCATCGGTAGGGTGGTTTCCCGCCGCTCGCTGCCAGCAGCACCCCTTCGCGAGCCGTTCCACGCTCGTCGATCCAGCCGCCGTAGGCGCGGCCCTTGCGAGCGGTAGGCAGCACGAAGGTCGAGACCTCCAGATCTGCCCTGGCGTCGTTGATGCGGAGCGCGACCCGCTCCTCGATGATGCGCATCCCGGATTGGACCTGGACGCTGAAGCTGTGGATCCCTGCCACCTCGGGCACCCCATGGAGGACGCCGGCCCTGTTGAACTCCAGGCCGCGGGGGAGCTCGCGGGCGGACCAGAGGTAGCCTTCGCTTCCACCCACCGCGACGAATTGAAAGGTGTACTGCCCTTCGGTGGTAGCGGCGGGCAGGGTGCGGGTGACGATCCGGAGGGCCCCCTCCCGCACCACGATCTCCACTGGATGGACGTAGATGTTGTTCGCCGTCGACAGCTCTCGGAGCTCACCCTCGGGATCGAGGATCAAGCCCAGGCGATAGAGGCCGGGCAGGAGGCCGTTGGGCACCACCACCATGTCGGTGAGGACGTTGTCTGCCTTGCGCGCCACCGAAGCGAAGCCCGGCCCGCCTGTCGATTGGATGTCGAGGGGGATCTGCTCGGTAGAGATCTCGGCGTTCAAGGGTGCCAGATAGTAGCGGTAGCTGAATTCGACCGAGGGCTTGGTGTTTCCGCTTTCGTCCTCGCCGGTGTAGCCCCGGTTGCGGATGGTCCGCTCGATGGGGAAGACATCGCCGGTGACCAGCTCCTGTGGCGGGAGCATCGTGAGGACCTCGAGGTCGGGGAGGGCCTCCCTGCAAAGGACCGGATCCGTGCTCAGAACGTGGGGGATCGCCTCTCCCAGCATCCGCCTGCTGTCTCCGACGAAGTGGAAGCGCTGCTGCTCGGGGCCGAAGCGCTTGTCCGCCAGGTCGTACTTGGGGATCACCCCCTTCGCCTCGAAGCGCTGACAGACGCGCCCCTCTCCTTCGGCTCCCGCGAGGTAGTTCATGCAGCTCTTCGCCTCCTGGTCACCGGTGGAGAAGGCGAGATCTCGATCGGGGAGGCAGCGCATGGCGCCGTTGCATTGGGCGTCGGACTCACAGGAGACCCTGCAGGTGCTCGCCACGCAAGTGGCGGGCTGCCCGCCGACCGGCTCACAGGCGAGGTGGTTCGCAGAGGTGGGAAAGTGGCAGGCCTGCGGGGAGGTCGCTGCAGCCGGATCTTCCAGGAAGGTCACCCGCTGGTAGGAGCCGATCAAAGCCCCCGGGGCAAAGCCGATCGCCGGCTCGGCGCCGAGGTTGCAGACCTCCAACGAGACCTGGAGCGGCTCGCCGTAGATGCACTCGCCGTCCGGGAGATCGAGGACGAGAGAGCCGCCGGAGATCTCCAGCGCAGGCTTGCGGATGGTCGTCTTTGGATCCGCCCAGGCCCTGTTGTTCCCAAGGTGGACGTCGCCACTCTCACGCCTGGTGTCGATCGAGAGGGAGAAGGTGTAGGCATCGCCGCGCAGCACCCTGGGGAGGATGAGCTTGGCGAGGCCTGGCTCCCCCTCGAAGTCGATGGTCAGCTTCTGCCCCGGAGCCAGGCGCTCATCTACCCTGCCGATGTAGAGCACCTCCGTCTCTGCGGGGCTGCTTCCTGCAGGGAGCTCGTCCGGGATCATCTCGATCCGGTACTCGAAGGGCATCGCGTCCTTGGTGCCAAAGTTCTCGATGGAGATCTGCAGGCCGACCTCGGCTCCCCCCACCACTTCGATGGGGGTATTGCCGAGCGCACCGCCAAGATCCGGCCCCCAGGCGATCGCCTCCTCGGAGCAGCTGCTCTTGGTCTCCCAGGGGCTCCCGGCTCCAGCGGGATCGAGGACGAGGCAGAGGTAGTAGCGGCCGGGAGGCGGATCCAGGAGGCGATCGAACTCGATGCCGGCTCGGCCCGGCGCTCCATCTGCCGCCGCAGCGAGGGAGAGCGAGCCAGCCTCGACGAGGAAGTTTGCCGGCCCGTTGGGGACGAAGAAAGGATCGAGGGAGAGGTAGCTCTTCCACTCGACGTCCACGCCCATCTCTCCGACGTTGATGACGGAGGCGTCCACCTCGATCCCGAGCCCATCGCTCCCGGCGCTGAAGCTCGGCATCAACCGCTCCAGCCGCGCCCTCGCCTCCGGGAAGAAGCCGTATTGAATCGTGCTTCGGTAAGGAAAATGGCTGCTCCTGCAGACGTCTGGATCTGCCGAGATCTGGGCCGGGACGCAAGAATCGACCTCGCCGTCTCGGGACGGCCCCAACTTCCCGGGGAGGTCACCGGGCTTGATCCCCCACGAGGCGTAGACCCACTCGCCAGGAAAGGCAGAGTTCCAGCCCGTGTAGTCACCGACGGTGACCTCGCCGTAGCGGGCCTGGATCACGTTGGAGCCCTCGAAGAACCAGAGCTGGGCCTGGAAGCGGGTGTCGGTCGGCACATTCGCGGTGGCGTTCTGCGCCAGCGCGCAATTCCATTGGATCACGTAGATCCGCTCCGGCGCAGTGCCGAGAGTCTGATCGGCGAGCTCCAACGAGCCGATGTCACAGCTATGGGGGCCCCACCAGGCGGCGACCACCCGGAGCGGGTTCTCCGCAGTGAGCAGGCGAGCAGCGACGTAGCTGGACGGCGTCCCATTTGTGGAGTTGGGATGGAAGGAGACGTAGCCCCGCATCCCGATGTTCACCTTCTCGTAGGTCTGCCCCCCGAAGACGAAGGGGAAGGGGAAGGCCCGCTGGTTGGCCGTCGCGGTCTGGCCGGTGCCGGAGAGGCCGATCGGCTCCGCAGGACCGCCCCCGGCGATGGGCAGTGAGCGGTACTCGCTGGGCCAGACCGTCGCCGGGTAGTCGGCTGCGCCCGCGGTCCAGGGCAGCGCGATCATGAGGAGGGCGGCGGCCCCCTTGAGCAGCGGATGAAGGTGGTTCATTTCGGCTCCCGAGACATGTGTGCGAATCCTGCGGGCCCTGGGCCCGCACGTCGTCAGAACGCTTCTCATTGGATACAGGCCACCTGGTAGACGACGTCGATCTCCGCGCCGGGCTTGGGCCCGTAGAGCGGCGCGAAGTCGACGGCGTTGGCGACCGGATCGTAGGTCCAGATCACCACCCCCTCGTTGTCGCGATCGTAGATCCGCCTGCCGTTGACCCACACCTCGATATCCGCAGGGGCCACCGGCACTCCTGGAGCTGCGCCCGCGGGTTGCCCTCGGAGCTCGAAGCGGAAGGTGTAGCTGAATGCGCCTCGGGAGATCCTCTCGAGCCCTGCGTCCCAGGCTGCGGCGTTGGCGAGCGGGGTGCAGATGTTGAACCACTCGCCGCCGGTCTCCTCGACCCCTGCGATGAGGCGATCGCCGCCCTGCCCATCGATGAGCCCGCAGGGAGCGACGGGGCTGTTGGAGTGGGGTTGGGTGATGGCGCTGATCTTGAAGAGGTGGCGGTAGCGAGGCCCCTTCACCAGCCGCAGGGCGTTGACGTAGCCCAGCGGCGTCCTCCCGAACTCGAAGCTTTGGTCGACCTCGTCGGTGAGGAAGACGATCGAGAGGGCGGCATCCTCCCGCAGGAAGCCCGCGTTGCCATCCCTCCAGCGGGGGTTGCCGCTCTTGCCGGGGCGGGAGTCCTGCACCTCGTTGATCAGCGGCGGCGAGAGGGCTCGCAGCGCCGCCTCGTAGCTCTGCTCCACGAAGTGGCCGGTCCCCACGCCGATGATCCGCCTCCAGGCGTTCTCGAGGTTGGGGGTCTCCCGGCTCAGGATCCTGGGGAGAGGCGGGGTGAAATCACTGGCGTTGATCGGGAAGAAGCGTCCGTTCTCACCGCAATCTGCGCCTCCCCCGCAGTTGCCGAAGGGCCAGAGGCCGGTGCTGGTCGCGGCGATCTGGTAGTCGATGTCCTGGGCGTCGGCGAAGGAGGTGAACCGCGAGATCCGGTCCTGAACCACCTTCTGAAAGACCGACATCGAGCCCGAGTTGTCGATCACCCAGAGGACGTCCACCTTGGGCTTGTCGAGTTGCACGAAGCGATCGGTCTGCTCCAGATCCTCGGCGCCCTCGCCGCGCAGCCGCAGCAGGCGGGCAGTAGGGGCCCCCCCCGAAGACTGGTACTCCACGTGGGCCAGCCCCTCGATCACGCCGAGGCGACTGGGCCCGAAGCGCATGGTGAACTCCTCGCTCTGGTTCGACTCGAGGGTGAGCGGGAGCGGCGGGAGGCTGCGGATGTAGAAATCACCTGCCTCGTCCGACTCCTCGACTCCGATCTGGGTCACGGTCACCGGCACCGAGCAGACGTTGCGGATCGAAGCCTGGCGGTCGCGGGTCATGCAGCCGAGCCCGGCCTTGCCGAAGTCCAGCGGCTCCGGCTCCACGATGACGCAGGGCGATGCGGAGGTTCCCCGCAGGGGCACCGACCACGCCTGCTGTTCCTGGTTCGAGATCTGGAAGACGACCTCCCCCGTCGCCTCGTTCACGTACTCCAGCGGCGCGAAGGTGACCGGCACCTTCAGCTTGCCCTTGCCGGCGATGACCGCATGGTCGATCGGCTCCATGGAGAAGTAGCTATGGGAGCCCTCCGTCAGATGCACATCGCCGACCAGGCATTCGGTCTCCAGATGGTTCTGGAGGGTGAAGTCCCTGGTGAGGGAGGCCCCTCGCTCCACCGTGCCGAAGCGGAGCTCCGGCGGGATGATCGAGAAATCGCAGGAGGGCAGATCCCGCCCCTCACCGGAGACCGCCGTCGGCTCCCCGATCGCGGCGTTCGAGGCGATCGTGATCAGCCCCTGGGTGTGGCCCTCCTCGAGCGGAGAGAAGGTGACCTCGACGTACAAGCCCTCTCCCAACTCGTATCCCCCTGCCTTGGGAGTCGTCGGCTGGCGGCTCTCGTCGACGATCACCGCCGAGAAGGCCTCGTTGTCCGAGCTCAGCCCCTCGACCACCAGAGGATCGACGAAGACCCCCTCCGGAGCAGCGCCATCGTTCATGCAGCTCAGGGTGCGCTTCATCGGCGAGCCGATCGCCACCGCGCCGAAGTCGACGCGCTCCGGGACGCAGCTCAGCTTGGGGCCGCCGCCGAAGCCCGAGAGGCAAGCATTGACGGAGCCGGTGTGGATGTCGTCGGTGACCAGCTCGAGCTGGGCCACGTGCTTACCGGCCAGCTCGGGATGGAACTCGACGGGGACAGCGACGGGCGCCTCGCCTGGGCGCACCACCATCGGCGGCTGGGTATGAACGCTGTACTGTGTTCCGGCCTGGTCGATCAGGCGGAAGTTCAGGATCTGGATCTCCTCGGTCCCGACGTTCTCGAGCATGAGCTCCTTGGTGAGGGAGCCTCCGAGATCCACGTATCCAAACTGGAGACACTCGCTCGGATCGATGACCAGCGCTGCCTGGACCACATGGGCGACGACAGGCACGTCAGCCAGGAGCTGACCGTTCACGTCCCGCAGGACCAGGGCTGCGTCGTTGGCTCCCAGGCCGCTGGCGCGAAAGCGCACGTCGAGATTCAGCTTCCCACCTGGCGCGATCACCAGCGGATCACCGACATCCTCCAGGATTGTCACGGAGAAGGCCTGCGCGAAGGTGCCGCGGAAGGAGGCGCTCCCCAGCTCGAGGGTGGTGTCCAGGGGGTTGGTGCAGATGGCGGTCAGCACCCTATCCGTCTCCCGAACCACCCTGCCGAAGTCGAGGGGGTCCGGGGAGCAGTCCAGCATCGGCGGCACGCCCCTGCCCGTGATCCGCACCGTCTTACGAGGGACATCAGCCTTCTCGTTGGTCTCGAGACGGACGATCACCTCTGCAGGCGTCTCCATCGCCGCCTGGGGCGCGAAGTCCACCGAGAGCCAGAGCGAGCCACCCACGTCGACCAGCACCCCCTCCGCTGCAGCGTTCAAAGAAAAGGGTGCCTCGATCCCGGTGGGGATGAGGTGGAGGTCGGTGGCGCCTGGGTTGCGCACCTCGATCCGCTCGGTCCGCATCGAGCCCACCGGGACGTCGCCGAAGTTGATCCAATAGGTCGCTGCCCCAGTCGGATCCTCTTGGAGGTTGACCCGGAGCACGGGGCGCTGCCCCTTGGTCGGCCCGTCGCCGCAAGAGCAGGAAGCAGCGGTCAGGAGCGCCAGGATGGAGAGAGACATCCCAAATCGGGAAGTTCGGTTCGACTTCTTCATCGTTTACTCCGCGTCGCCAGTGCCGGCGCTCAGACAGACACCGAGGTGGGGGTTTCCAATCTGGATCATGATGCAGGCCTGTCCTGCATCACATCTCGGTGCGTCGGTGAGACATCGTCCGTACGCATCCCAACCACCCTCACCCTCACAGGCGCAGAGGCGGAGGCAGCGGTAGACGTCATGCCCTTCATCATCGACGATGATGCGGCAGTTCAGCCCGCTCCCGCAGACATCGTCGGTGCTCGTGCACGCCTCCCCCTCGGTGAGGGGATAGGGAGGCGCCTTGACACAGCTCCCACCGAGGGGATCGACCCCAGTCGGTGCGGCGATACAGGCCTGGGCCTCTCCGTTCACATCGGGGCAGCTCCCGTCCCCGCCAAAGATGTCGCAGCCTTCCTCGCAATAACCCAGGGCATGCTCGAGCTCGAGGGCGTTGGCTGGGAGCCCGCCGGAGCAGGTGCTGCTGGCACCCTGGTCGCAACTCCCGTACGCGCCGACGTCGGCCCCTGCCGTTCCACCGTTGCAGGCCTCCCTGCAGCGTCCGAGGAGCTGGCAGGTTCCATCGCCGCAGAACGCCCCCTCGCCGCACTCCTGATCTTCTTCACATTCCTTGTTTTCGCAGCGGCCGTAGCAGGTCGTCCCAGGCATCGGGACGCAATCACCGATATCGCAGACCTGGCTGGGGAGGCAGATCCCGCTGACGTTGTACTCACAGGCGCTTTGGGGCGTGAAGGTGGGGAAGCAGTTCAGCCCCTGCTCACATTGGGAGTCTCTCTCGTTCCGCAGACCTGCGTCACCCAAGCATGCCTCCTCTTCGGCGAGGGTACCGCTGGCCGAACAGAGGAAGACTGTCTTGCCATTGCGCATCCGAGGCAGGCAGGTGCCGCTGGGATCCGCGCCAGGGGCACCCATCACCCCTGCGTTGACATCGCAGGCCCCCCAACTCTCTCCGTTGCGGAAGATGGGCGCACCACCTGCTCCCTCCTCGACCGCGTCGTCCCCGCATCTATTCTCCCAGCACACCGATCGCTCCTCCGTGGTGGAGCCGTCGGCGATGCAGGCTGTGGTCAGCCCATCGCAATGCCCGCCTGAGGTGCAGATCCGTGCCCAGCGGCGATCGCCTCTCCCAAAGGGATCGGCACAAGCGAGGCCGTCGATCACCTCCACCTCGGATTGGGAGCATTTCGCTCCCTCCACCGCAGGCTCGCTGGGCTTCTCCTCCACGCAGATCTTGCGTGAATTGCAGATCTTGCCAAAGGGCGCACAGGAGTCCTCGGGGGAAGAGCTGCACTCACAGCGGCCGCTCTCGGCGTTGCAGCTCGTACCGTCGGAGCACGCCCCATCCCCGCATGGACCCGGGGTGTCGGAGGGGCCACCGCCCGAATCGCTACAAGCTGCGAAGCTCATCGCCGCCAAGGAGACGAGGAGGATATGGATCATCTTCTGCAGAGACATCGCTTTCATTTCGATCAAAACCCTTGGTGCTTCCGGTTTCGCTTGCGCAGGAGCACCCAGCCCCCGACCGCGACCATCATCCAGAGTCCTAGCCCACCGGCACCGCTGGAGCAGCCGCCGCTGGTCTTCAGGATCTGGGGGGCTTCGTCCGGCGGCGCGATGACCTGCAGCTCCCCATCGATCACGGTGATCGAGAGGGGCGCCACCCCGCGGCGGTTGCGTGCGTCGCGGACCTCCACCAGGAAGGGGAAGATCCTGCCGCCCTCGCCGCCGAGCTGCTCGACGGCTGGCGTCCCTTCGATCCGCCCGTCAGTGGAGAGGGAGAGGCCGTCCGGGAGCTTCCCTCCTTCCAGGATGGACCAGTGGAGGGAGCCCTCCCCGCCTGCAGCCTGGAGGTTCGTAGTGTAGAAGGCCCCTGCCACAGCGACCGCAAAGCCGCGGGTCGAGACGCTGAGCCCCCGATCCGACGGGACGTCCACGACAATGAAGCAATGATCCTCCACGGGCATCGGCGCAGAGTCCGAGACCTGAACGGTCCAGAGATAACGGCCCATCTCCGTGGGGCTTCCGCTCACCTGGCCGAGGCTCCCCAATACGATCCCCGGGGGCGGCTCGCTGCCCAGGGTCTCGGAGCGCTCACCGACGTTGGAGGAGAGCCTGCGTGTCTCCACGCTCCTCCACCGCAGCGGCTTGATCCCGCCTGCGGCGTTGAGGTCGAGGTCGTAAGGCATCCCAATCCCCCGGGTGGGGAGCGACCGCGTGCCACAGCTCAGGCGGTTCGGCGAGGTCACCAGCAGCGCGAGGGTGCGGGTGGAGCGGTTCCCCGCTGCGTCCGTGAGCAGGACGTCGAAGCTGAAGCGGCCGTCGGTGGCAGGAGCCCCCAGGAGGATTCCGTCGCTCCGGAGCGAGATACCGCTGGGGAGGGCGCCGCCCACGATGCTCCAGCGGTACGGCGCGCTCCCCCCCCTCCCCCTCAAGGCCACTTCATAACGATCCATGTAGGTAGCGAATGGCAGCTCAAAGGTCGCGATCTCCAAGGGGAGCGCGTCTCTTTGCACCGAGAGCTCCAAGCTCTTCTCTGCCACCATCTCTGCAGAGCGGACCTCGACACCGAAGGTGAAGCTCCCCACCGCGGAGGGCTTGCCGCAGATCCGGGTCGAGTAGACGGCGCCGGCCTCCTTCGCCCCTGCGGGCAGCTCCTCGAAGACGAGCCCCGGAGGCAGGGTCGAGCCAGCTCTCGCTGCCCACTCGTAGGTCCCGTTTCCGCCAGCAGCCTCGAGCTTCAGGCAATAGGTCTTGCCAAGCTCTGCGTCTGGGAGGAAACCGGTCAGCACCCGCAGCTCCCCGCCGTCGACGGAGATCGGATCCGAGCTCGCGATGCGCTTGTATTTGAACGCTGTAGGCAAGATGTCGTCGGGGTCGAGGATCAGCCCCAGATGGTAGAGGCCCGGGGCGATCTCCTCCGAGATCGCGATCTCGAGGGTCCCCTCGTCTTCATCGAAGGCACCGACGGTGAACTCGCCCAAGCCGAGCCGTCGATCGAGGAGGGTGATCTCCTCGTCGTCCGAGAGATAGACGCCGAAGGGCACCTGGTGGGCGGTGGCGCTCCCCTGGTTCTCGACCCGCCAGCTCACGCTGAAGGGAGCGCCATAGACAGCCGCTGCCGGCGCCTCGATCGATGTGGCGAAGAGGGCCGGGGCCTTCACGCCGACCAGCACCACCTGGGAGGCGCGGACGTTGTTCGCCTGGTTGAGATCCCTGGGCACCGCGCCGAAGGGATCCGCCTGGGCGATCACATAGTAGGAGCCAGCCACGAGGTCCGCAGGGAGGATCGCCTCGAAGTCGAGTTCGAGCTCCTCTCCCTTGGCCAGATCGAAGGTGCCCTCCACGTCGCCGAGGACCCTCGTGCCAGCGCCAATGCTCGGCCTCTCGCTGAGGTGGAAGCGGACCGTCGTCCCCACCGCGGTCGCGTCTCCGATGTTCTTGATCCTCGCCCGAAGCTGCAGCGGCAGGCCGGGGAGACCGGTTGCAGGGGCCTCCACCGAGTCCACTCTCAGGTCCGCGGGGATGCTGTAGATGAGCTTGCTGTTCTCAGGAAAGTCCTGCCAGCCACAGGAGGAGGCAGGCATCGAGCAGGGGAGGCCGGGGTAGCCCTCGACCCCTCCCCCAGGGACAGGGCTCATCAGGCCCACCTGCCCATGGACCCCGTAGGTGGCGGTGGCGTTCCTCAGCCCGCCATAGATCACTTCGATCGCCGAGCTGCCCTCGCGGAACCAAACCTGGGAGTCGAAGTTGTTGATGCTATAGCCAGCGCCACATCCAGCAAGCTCAACCACGAAGGTGCGGTTGGGCGCCTCTCCCCACCCTTGGGTCGAGACTTGGCTGCAGCCACCCTTCCACCAGACCGCCAGAAGGCGGTTGGGGAAGATCTCCCTGGGGATCGGCCCTGCGGGGGTGTGGTTCCCATTGGCGCAGGCAGGGCGCACAGCAGGCTGCTGCACGGCGCAGAGGGTCTCGGAGCGAGGACCGAAGGTGAGGATCCCCTCTCCAACAGCGCCCGCGCTGTAGGTCTGGCCGAAGAAGGTCACCGGGAAGGGAAAGTCGATCCCGTACGACCCATAGAAGGGGACTTCAACCGGTCCATCCTGGCCGGGGCCTTCGAAGCGAGGCTTGTGGACCGGTGCGTCCGGATCGATCGGCAGGAGCTGGAGTTCGACGCCGCTCTGCCTCTCTACCGCGTAGGGAGCCGCAGCGAACGCGAGGCCCGGGAGAAGGAGAGCCAGCACCCCTCCGAGGACCCCTGCCAGGCGCTTCTGCTTCCCCGTCAAGACCTGGCCCGTCGAGATCCGGATGTCTCGATTCTCGACTTTGTTTACGACACGCATCGTGGACTCCAGCGCAGGGCCATGTCTCTTGGTGGAAACGATCTCAATTCGATGGCTCATGGCTTCCTCTCGAAGTGGATCGACTGGCCTGCGTTCAGCCCAGCCTGGGCTCTGGCTTGGGAGTAGAGGTGTCCGCCTCCGCTATCGATCTTCTCGATGCCGACGTTGGTCGCTGTGCCCCAGTAACTGGTTCCACCCGTGAGTTCCTGGTAGGCGAAGACGATGTCTCCATTTTCCCAGAGCTGGGACTGGAAGGTGGCCCGACCCGCGAGGTTCTTGCGCTCATAGCCGGTCCACTGCAGGACGAGGACCTGCTGCCCGCCGCGGGTCACGACCCCGTGGCGGAAGGAGGCGCCGGGGCCGGGGACCAGATCCACCCAGAACGGAGCGATCACCCCCTGGTCGATCAGCAGCTTCTGCGCAGCGGTCGACGCGGTAGGGAAGTTGGTCCGAACAGCCGGCCAATCGGAGGTCAGCTCCGCGAACTGTGAGAAGCCGTTGGAGCTCAGCCAGAGGGGTTGGCCTGCTGGTAGCATCCCGTCGAAGTAAGGGAAGGCGAAGGGCATGCCCCCAGGGAGCGATGCGACGGCCGCGTCTGCCACTAGCCCCGGGATCAGAGTCGAGGAGCTCTCCTGCAGGTCGATGAAAGGTAGAGTCGAGTACGGATTCACCCGGTAGAGCTCGGTCTCGATGCAGCTCGGTCCAAGCTCCCCCGGGGTGCCGAAGCCGATGGACTCGCACCACATGCTGACGTTGTTGTTCGGAGCCAACACGGTGCCGAAGACTTGGCGGTTGGCGTTCACCTCCATCGACCTCGATGCGGGGAACTCCCAACTCCAGGTGAGATCGGCGATGGCAGTGGATCCGTTGGACGAATAGAGGAGGATCCGGCGGCCGGCGCCGCTATTGCGCAGCACGATGCCTTCACCATAGACGTAGGCGTCGATCCCCGGCAGGGCCGAAGCGGCGAAGACCTTGTAGCCGCCCATTCCGGGGATGATGACGGGATCGGCGGCTTCGATCTCGATGCGAGTCGCCGCGCCCGATGCAGGGAAGAAATCGAGGAACATACCCCGCATGTCGAGATCGGCGCCGCTCAGGTTGCGGAGCTCGAACCATTGCTCGCTTGGGCCGCCGGACGGGTTCACCATGAGCTCGGTAAACATGATCTGCCCCGCCGTGAGCACGTTGACGAGCCGGGTCTGACATTCTCGCCAGCTATCGTCGTTGATGCAGATCTCGAACTCGGTCTTGGCAGTGGGCCGAAGGGTCGCCGTCCCCGAAGCAGGGAAGCCCTCGACCCGGAAGGAGCGGTTCGCTGGACCAGGGCTCCCCGCCTCATCCTGCGGCGGCACCGGCTGGTTGGCCGCAGAGAGGGTGGCGCCGATCTTGGCGGTTGGATTCTGCCAACCGATGTTTGTCACCGTCTGGCCGGTGGCGTAGGCCATGTTGTTGGCGGCCATGTCTCCATATCGATACTCAAAGGAGCCATCCTCAAAGAGGACCACCTGGAAGTTCCAGCTGGTGGGTCTCGCGGCTGCGGTGTTGCTCTGCCAATCCTTCCATTGGATGGTCAGAGAACCTTCAGCCGGATCATGCTTCCACCACACAGAGCCAGGGGCGGTGGTCTGGATCGTCTGCCAAAAGGGGAGAAAGGCGCGGTTCCCCGCGCTGGCGTTGCCGGTAGGATACTTGGCCGCTGCATAGGCAGTGTTGCTCTCGCTGAGGTTCCAGCTCAGGAAACCGTTGCCCGCCACGCGGATCGCGTCCTTGACATCACCGAACCAGGGGAATGTGAAGCCTTCAGGGAAGTTGATGGTCGCTGCGTACGGGGAGCGATCCATCCCCTCGAGGAGAGTCCCCCCCGCCTCGCTCAGATCCACGAAGCGCTTGGAGGGATTGTTCGTCACCTCCACGAACTCGGTCCCCGGGATCGTGTAGATGTCCGTCACCCCCGTCGTCGCGGGGAGTTGGGTGATGGTGACCATCCCGCCTCCGGACGATGTCCAGCTCAGATCCATGCTCCCGCCAGCAGGGATCGCCCCTGTCGAAAGCTCGACCTCGTCGATCCGAACCGTGCGGATCGAGGCGTAGGTCTGGAGCGAGACCTTGCGACCATGGCTCTCTGCGTGGAGGGTGTAGAGGGTGGCCTTGCTCGGGTGGATGGTGATCGAGTCATCGTTGGGATCTGCGCCTGGTGGCAGGACCACCGGATCGCGAGAGGACTCGATCGAGATGCTGGTCAGCCCCACCCCTGCCCAGGAGAGGGTGACCGGCTCCCCGGGGAGGTAGTACTCCTGGTTCGTCGTGAAGGAGTCGAGGGAGTAGGCCTCGTAGACCAGGACCTCGACCTCCCTCTCGATCACGTCGCGGGGGATGTTGCCCACGGCGCGGAAGGTGAAGCGGTGGTCGCCGCGGCTGAGCCCCTCGGTAAAGAGATAGACACCGGAGGTGAGCTCCGCTTCGTCCCTGGTCTCGTAGACGATTGCCCCATCGCGGTCGAGGATCGTCAGGTGGGTGAGCTCCGAGCCGCTCCAATGCAGCTCCACAGGCATCCCGGGCTGGGGCTCTGCGGGCTCGGCGAAGGGCACGTCCAGGACCCCTGGCTCATGGACCACCAGGTGGAAGGTCCTCTCGTCGCTGCTGTATCCGTTCTTGACCAACAGGGTGAAGTCGCGGCTTCGATCCGGTGCCACCAGCATCGAGCCCTCCTCCTCCACGAAGCGGGCATAGCGGACCTGGGCCGGGAAGAGGGTGAAGCTGCGATTCGAGAGCCCCCCGGCAACCGAGGTATTCGGCGGGAAGAGGTTCAGGAAGTTTCCTTCCCATTTTGCGGTTGAGTCAAAATCCTGGTAGCCGATGGTCGCCACCGCGCCGTTCGCCAGATCGACCGCGTCGATGGTGCTCTTGCAGGCCTCGCTCGGACAGATCATGTCCCCGTAACGGAAGTCCATGGTCCCGTCTTCGTGGAGGATGAGCTGAAAGGTGAGGTCCATCCCCGCGTACTGGGCGTAATATTCATTGTATGTGATATGGCGCCATTGAAAGGCGAGAGAGCGCATCCCTGTCTCCGGATCGGTGACGAGGCCTGCCCAGATCGAGCGATCCGGGTTGAACCGCTCTACGTAGGGTCGCTCGAGCATCTCGCTGAGAAAGGGCCCGATGTGAAACTCGGAATCCCATCCAGAGGAGCCGTGGGGATAGCCTCCCGTCCCCCCGGAGCCACTCGATATCACGCAGTAACTGTCGGTGAGGTTGAGCCCGCCTTGGGCAGAGACACAGGCGTTGGTGATCTCTTTTCCGAAGTAGGGAAACACAAAGCCTTCCGGGAAGGTGTAGAAGTTGTAGTCATAGAAGCCATCGAAGATGTCGGAGGCCCCGCTCATCGCCATCAGATCGATCATCGGCTCGTCATGCTCGATGAAGCGGGGCCCGATCTGCCGATCGTCGCTCCAGACCGTCTCCCAATGAATCCTCGTCCCCTCCCCACGGAGTACGTCGTAATGCTCAGGCTCGAAGCGGGTGATCCGCGCCGGCCGCACCCCGACCCGCAGCTCCTCGGAGACCTTGGCGCCGGTGGAGTGGGTCGCGACGACCCGCACGTTCGGCGAGGCGCTGGTCGGGTAGATCGAGCAGCTCCCCTGGGCAACAGCCGAAGGATGGGTGATGGTGCAGCTCGGCTGTCCCTGGGCGAGGCCCGAGGCATCGACCAGGAAGATCTCGATCGAGGCTGCGTCCTCGCTGCTCCAGGCGACCGCGACCTCCTCACCGTCCAGCCCCACGAACTCCGGCGTCGCCTGCAGATCGCTGATCCGGGGAAGGCTGATCACCTCGATCCGCAGCTCCTCCTGGACGTTGTCTTCCGGCAGAGCAGCGGTGGCGGTGAGGATGAAGGTCCGCATCCCCACCCCCTCGATTGGGAACGACTTCGTATCCCTGGCGACCTCCCGATCGCTGAGGTCGTAGGTCCTGCCGAGATCGTCGACGAGCTGGAGGCTCGGGAGCTCGTCGTCCTGCCCGGTGCGGACCTCCCACCCAAAGCTGAGCGGGCTGCCGCTGACCACATAAGGCAGATCCACGGTGAAGGAGGCGATCACAGGCCCGGTGGTGATCCGGACACTCCGGCTCTCCTCCTCCGAGCCTGCACCGTTCTGGACCTTGAGCGTGTAGCTCTGGGTCCCAACGTCCACGCCTGCTGGGACGAAGCAGCCTCCCTTGGCGATCTCGCTCAGGACGGCGGTGGAGCAGACCACCTCACCGCTGTCCCGCACAACACTGAGCGAGCTGCCGCCGCGGTTCTCCCAGCGGAACTCGAGGGTATCCCCTGGCTGCACAGTGGAGAGCACCGGCCCGAAGTCGAGGATGATCGGCGCGCCAATCTCCACGTCCAGGACCCTCGAGGCCACCTCGAAGCCCAGGGCGTTGGTGGCGTAGAGGACGTAGCTCCCGTCGACGGCGATGCTGTCTTCGAATGAGCCGTTCACGTCGCCGGGCTCCACCGGGAGAACGACCCCATCACGCTCCAGGCGCACAGCCCAGGCGTCCTCGGTGCTCCAGTGGATCGAGACGGTCTCCCCTGCGCCGACCCTCTTTGGCGTCGCCGTCAGCGAGTGGATCAGGGCAGGCTGGATCACCGGGGCGGAGACCACCACCTCATGCCTTCCTGCCTCGTTCGTCGCCACCAGCCGAAGCTCCGTGGGTCCATCGACTTCAAAAGAGATCGAGTCGCTGCGCAGCGAGTACTCCACCAGGTTGATCGGCCCCCCCGGGATCCGCTCGAGCTCGAGCGGACGATCGGCCCCCTCCACAAGCCATGAAAGTTCGATGCTGTCGCGCTCCCCCCGCCCAGCGGTGACGCCATCTGCAGGCCCTACCTTCGCCTCC
>Ga0180215_1002545_pt1 | contig 18204 bp, 17 predicted proteins | sample eDN3rd37CBELigBY_FD_128871 | JGI IMG/M metagenome (GOLD analysis project Ga0180215, IMG submission 128871) | Enriched backyard soil microbial communities from Emeryville, California, USA - eDNA 3rd pass 37_C BE-Lig BY (version 2) (version 2) | ecosystem: Environmental > Terrestrial > Soil >... | reverse complement strand
ACCGATGATGACAACACGTTTATCTTCTCCCCAAGATTCAATCGCTTTTCCCAGCGCTTTACCAAATTCGTAGCAGCGAGCTGGTGTCGGCTTATTTGGCGGGAAGAAACAGTTTACGAAGATTGGAACCATTGGGATTGTTTTATTAGAAAGAAGACGTCTCCTTACAAATGTATAAGCATGACCGATTGAACGCCCTTCAACTTGTGTTGTACTCTGAGAAACATCAAATCCATCTAGCATCATTTGTTCAATGATGTGATTCCCAAGTCCACTTTCTGTTGGATAAATATCCGTTTCTTCTGTAGTATGCCATGCCCAAATGACAGGACGTAATGATGGATGAAGATCGTCTAATCTCACAGGAAAATCTTTTAATTCTGTTCCATTGAACACCCCGAAAGTTGGCTTCGCTTCGTTCATAAACAGTTCTTCCTGATCATCTCCAATGACAACGAGAATGTCTGGATCCGCAGCAAGGATTTCTTTGTTAAGATGATTAACGGCTACATTACACATTTCGTATTTTTCTTGCCAAAGTTTTGGGTCTAAATGTCCTTCAAGTGTTGCAGCCAGCTCCTGTGAACGTACTTCAAAATTTGTCTCAGGATTCAAACGATCCCTGTCTGCATGCATGGACCAAACTTCCGCTGGACTGCTAACTTGAGGACTATGTGATGAACCAATCCCTAGTACAATTTTTGCCATTTAAACCTCTCCTTTATATTTTATAAAATAATTAATTTCGTTATCTTCTAAGCCCGTTGTCCATCATTGGAAATAACTATCATTCAGGTAAAACTGCGATAATCTCCAATTGTACAACTGCTCCTTGTCTTAACTGGGTCACTTTGGAATGTCGAGCAGGCCTGCTTTCGGGATCTGGAAACATTTTGATCCACTCTTCATTCACTTTATCTCGGATGCTTTCATCCTGAACTAATACGGTCACTTTCCCGATATGTTCAGGACTCCCGCCCGCAACCTCCATAAAACTTCGAACGTTTTGAAAAACATACTTCACTTGTTCTGCGGGATCCTCTGGAATCAACCCTGTTGCAGGATTATTACCAGCAATCGCTGAGGAAAAAACCATATTACCTAGTTTAGAACCCAATGGAATGGGTGTGTTACCATGGGCTACTCCTTCAATTTCAATACTTTTACGATAAGTCATTTCGTCACCTCATTAGCTTAACTATTTATTCATTTTCCAATTTATTGTCCTCATAAATGGGTTCAATATTGTTCAACACTTTTGTGTATGAGTTTAGTATATTTTTTAATTATTAATCTGTCAATAAATAATATTTAAAATTTTCTAAATATTGTATAAAAAATAACATACCTTAGAGAAGCCATCACATCATGCTTTCACCTCTCAAAGGCAGTCATATCAAAATTTTTACAAGAGTTTATAAAAACGTAGTTAGATTCATAACAGTTAAGATAGATTGGTCAGGATAAATGCATCGAGAGGCAATTTTCCACTCTCCGTTGACTTTGCGAAGGACATCAATACGCTCACCGAAAATTTCTTCTGCTTGAAGGTCCGTACCTCTGCTTCGTTTTGTTAAAAAATAGCTTTTTACATTAATTTCATTGTTCATTAATCCTGGTTCAATCATAATATTAGAAACAAAATGACGGGTATGTAACGGCGGATCTTCCGCCCATGCTGAAGTCGTTCCAAATCTTAGTACACGCGTTGTCAAAGATTTCTTACTTTCTTCAAAATAAGTCATAGCATCGTCTTTACCTGACAGATCTTTTGATTCTCTTGTCACACGTACTGGCATACGATAAACGATGTCATCAGTCAGTAATTCCAACCAATCCATATATTTTCGATCGTCTAATAATCTTGCTTCATGATTAAGCAAATTAGTAATGTCATAGAGTAAATCCATGTTTAACTTGATCTCTTGTACTTCCATATACAATCTCCTCTCCTAATAACTACTATATGATTCAAACGCTTACAAATTATTCATCCCGATTCGCAGACAGTAAGTCAAGCCAATAATCATGCATTCCCCTTAAAGCAAAGTCAGTAAAACAAGTTGGATAAGCAATCCCAGGACCAGGCCAATTTTTGTTCGGCTCAATTTTATCCATGCCCATCATATAATTTAGAACATTATTAAAGTTTAGATCACGATCTCGTGCCATTTTCCCTTTACTTGCTTTTGTCACACGAGTCCAAATTTCTGTATCATCTGCCTCTAACGTTCCAGATGGGCCGAATGAAGCTACATAGCCTTTATACGAAGCTTGTTTATACTCCTCAGTAGCAGCCTTATCAATTAAAAACCATGCCCAAATTTCAGTTTTATCCGGTGCAATCGGTCTCCAAATTCGTAACGTTAAATAGTTATGCAAATGCCCTTCATTTCCATGAACTGGACAGTGGAAAGCAAGATTTGGAAAACAGTTTCCAACGATTACAACTGTTTTTTTGTATACTTCTAACTGTTCTTTCGTTAGATTTCGCTCAAACATTGGCCACATTTCTTCTGGAAGTCCTTGATATGGAGGTACATTTAAACCATTATCTGAAGAACTAACATTAATTGCGTGTCCATGATTTAATTGAACCTGATGTCCATAGCTGGCATAAAGCGGATCCTGTGGACTAATCCCAAGCTCAACGGTTGATTTATGTGTAGTTGCAACATGGTATGGATCTCCACCAAAGTTTTCTGCCGCTATCTTCCAATTCGTATTGACCACCCAACGCTGTGGAGAGCCAACTACTTCCATCCCACCATCACTACGTGCCAAAAATAAATCAAAATACCATTTAAGTTCACCTAGATAATCGTCAAGCGGCATCGCATTTTTATCTAAATTTCCGAAAATGAGTCCTTTATAAGTCTCAACTCGTGGAATTTTTCGTAAATTCCATTCTGGTCTTACCATTTTATCGCCAAAGACCTTATTACCAGCAATGACTCCCATTAATTCTCCATCTGTATTAAAGCTCCAGCCATGGAATGGGCAGGTAAAGGTCTTCCTATTTCCCACATCTGCGGTACATAAATGAGTTCCACGGTGTGAACATGAGTTTAAGAATACATTAATTTCACCTTTTTTATTTTTAACTAACAAGACTGGATCGTCCATTAACCATCTTGTAACGTAATCCCCAGGCTCCTTTAGTTCAGATTCATGCCCTAAATATTGCCATGTAAAACCAAATACCTTATCCTTTTCTAATTCATAAATCTCTGGATCACTAACCATCCATTGTGGAAACAATCCTTGGTCAAACTTTTCTTTTATATCCTCTAATCTATCTTTTGAAAGTACACCATTTGAGTTTGGTTGACGTGTAATACTCACTTAGAATCCCTCCATTTTACAAATATATTAATCTCCTAATATGAAAATTATTTGGTAAAGTCATTTTCCATATATTACGAAAAAACAATTCCCTCTTCCTCTATAACTTTTTCTATTACTGAAATCGCAGCTTTAGCACATTCAATATCTTCCTCCGCTGTACCGCCGGAAACACCAATTCCTCCTACCAACACACCATTCAAATGAATAGGTAATCCTCCGCCAAATATGGCTAGGCGATTAGTATGGACAATCCCATGAAGTAGAGCTGGGTTATCCTTAATTGTTGGATACCATTCTTCAGTAGCTCTGCCTGAAGCTGATGTGTAAGCCTTATTTTGAGAGATTTCTAAACTTAATAAGCTCGCACCATCCATCCTCGAGAATGATTTCAAATTTCCACCATCATCATATATGGCTACAGTCACTTTAATTTTCAACTCTTTTGCTTTTTTACAAGCTGCCTTGATCATTTCCAAGGTTAGTATTTGAGGTAGTATTGGTTTTTGATAACTAGATTGCATTTTTTCTTTCCCCTTTCAGTTTTAAAAACAGTGTTGTGTTTTATTTTAATTACATTCACAAAGATTAACGAAACTTTTGAGAGCAAAATTGATTAACATTTTTGTTTACAATTTGAGTATAAATTCTGAATATTTACATGTCAATAATCAAACTAATAATATTTATAATTTTCCTTTAATTTCTCCCCCTAGAATACAATTTTCTCAAATCCTTGACATATAGAGAAATTTGAAATCAAAAAAAAAGCCCTGAGAACAATATGTCCCATGACTTTTATCATCTATTATATGGAATTTCAAGGATATGTGCTATTTAATACCCATATAAATCGATTTTTTATCTATTTTTACTGAAGGAACTGATAATTCTGAACAATCACTTTCCGTACATGATCAACATGGTGTTCAACCGCTTCAGCAGCTGCTTTCTCATTTCGATTTTTTAATGCCTCATAAATCTCTATGTGCTCCTGTAGCGATTCCTGATTCCTTCCAGGTAGTAAAAGGCTTCTAAAATTAATTCTTTTTAATTGGTTTTTTATAGTATTGATCATTTCAACAGCCTGCTTATTTTCTGAAGCTTTATAAATAATTTCATGAAATTCATTATTTAATAATGTATATTGATCGAAATCGTTTTCTTCTGTATACTTTTTCATCTGCTGTACAATTTGTTCAAGTGCTTTTAAATCAGTATCTGTTATTTTTTTTGTTGCGATTTTTGCGACTAATCCTTCTAACACTCCCCTAATTTGCATGTAGTTAACAACTTCCTCCATCGTGTAGGACTTAATCGTGGCACCCTTATTTTTCTCAAGGTCTACTAAATTTTCACGAGAAAGCATTAATAAAGCTTTTTTGATTGTATTTCTACTAACTCCTACATCTTGAGATAACTGTGCCTCTATTAATTTTTGCGAAGGTTTATACGTTCCATCTAGAATTCTTTCTTTAACATATTGATATGCTGTTTCCGTTTGTTGACTCATATTTCAACACTCCACCTGATTATTATTAAAAAAGTTCAACAATATTGTATACAATTATCTTACAACTCTTTAGATTATTTAGTCAATGAAATTTGATATATGGTCTGTGTAGCTATAAATAATCTCGAACAAGTCCAAGATTTTGTAGTAAAATTATCAATAGATCACTGGAGAAATTATCAATCAATAAAGGACTTTCATTCATTTATTACGCCATTATAAAATAATAATGGATTAGGCGAAGGTAATTTCAAATTCTTTGGAAAGAGGTTAAATGTGGCATCATACAAAACAAAAACTTTAGAAAGACAGCCGTCATGGGTCCAGAGTTACATGGATTCAAAAGAAAAGCAAAAACAATTATATCGGCGTACGTTAATAATTGTTGTGATTTCACAAATTTTTGGCGGTGCCGGCTTAACTGCAGGTATTACGGTCGGAGCCCTACTAGCTCAGAATATGTTGGGTACAGACAGCTTTACAGGCGTTCCCACCGCCTTATTTACCCTTGGCTCTGCCGGATCTGCGTTTCTCATTGGAAGGGTTTCGCAACGTTATGGGCGACGTCCGGGACTTGCTGCTGGATTCCTGACTGGAGGAATTGGTGCAATCGGCGTTGTGATTTCTGCTATTACGAATAATATTTTGTTACTTCTAGCCTCCCTACTTATTTACGGCAGTGGTACAGCGACCAATTTACAGGCAAGGTATGCAGGAACTGATTTAGCTGATTCAAAACAAAGAGCCACAGCAATTAGTATCGCCATGGTATCTACGACATTTGGTGCGGTTGCCGGTCCCAATTTAGTTGAAGTAATGGGCGACTTTGCTACAACGATTGGTATTCCTGCCTTGGCAGGTCCCTTCATTCTTGCAGCTGCAGCGTTCATCCTTGCCGGTTTAGTTCATTTGATCTTCCTTCGTCCAGATCCACTCGTTGTTGCGAAGGCCCTAGCAGATGATGTGAAAAATGCTGAAACCAATCTATCAAACACAGATTCTCTAGCTCTAGCAAAAAACAAACAGGGAATTGCTGTCGGTGCAGCCGTTATGCTCATTACCCAGATTGTGATGGTTGCTATTATGACTATGACACCCGTGCATATGAGGAGTCACGGACATACGTTAAGCGCCGTTGGGTTAGTTATAGGCTTCCATATCGGAGCCATGTTCCTCCCCTCTCTCCTAACTGGTATCCTTGTAGATAAAATTGGTCGAACGAAAATGGCCATAGCTTCCGGTGTCACTTTGCTCTCAGCTGGTGTCATAGCTGCAGCAGCACCTGCTGATTCCATGTTTGTTCTGACTATTGCATTATCCTTGCTTGGACTGGGTTGGAATTTTGGCTTAATCAGCGGCACTGCCTTAATTGTGGACTCTACAACTCTACAAAACCGCGCAAAGACACAGGGAACCGTAGACATCTTAATTGCTTTAGCGGGGGCATCAGGTGGAGCACTTTCTGGGATGGTTGTAGCACATTCGAGTTATGCGATTCTTTCTCTTTCCGGAGGATTTCTTGCCTTTCTGCTTATTCCTGTTATGATTTGGTCTCATCGTAGAGAAAAAGAATAGTTAAAAGTATTTACATCGAGACCGGGGAACCCGTCCCCCTGGTACAAAAAGGAAGCTGGTTTCACTTTACCAACTTCCTTTTTTATGCTAAGTGTTTTCTTATGGCGACTCTTCCTCCGTTAAGGAATCGACTTCAATTTGAATTTCTGTGAATGGAGTTTCATCTGTTGAATGGGCACTTGGAGGTGATTCACTATTTGATGTGGATTCCTTACCCATATGGTCACTTAATGATTCCGACTTTTGTTGCGTCTCCATTTCTTCTTTTGCCGCCTTCATCTTTTCTATATCCTCTTTAACTTGTTCAGCAATCGGCATGGGCACACTTCCATATGTTGCACCAATATTCAACGCTCCGCTCAGACTTTTAATCCCAAGCTGGGCAAAGTTATTATTTTGCTCATATTTATCAAGATATAGCTTGTCTATATATACGGTTCTCAAAAGGGGGTCAGCCTGTTCTTCTTTTTCAGAGTCTGCCATTTGGTTATCGTTGGATTTTCCAATCAGCTCATTTACTTGCCTAAGAAGCATAACTTGTCCTTCATTTAACAGATTAATATTTTGTTCTAGCAAAAGAAGCCTTTGGAGGGTATCAAAATAAAAGGATTCTATGCTCTCGTTTTGCAGGATACCTTCAGATGGTATTTGTTTACACGACTCGCTGTCTAGATTGAGTTGAGAATTATCCCCTTTTTGTCGAACTTGAGTTTGGTCATTTTCTCCTTCTAATATTTTAGATACCTGGATTTCTAACCTTCGAATTTTGTCATGCCATTCTTCTTCTTTTTTCCGATCTTCATTAAATTTTTGGATAAGGATTCGCTCTACTAACTCCCTCACTTGCTTTTCTACTTTCAAAGAATGGAGTTGCCGTTCTTCAATTGAAGGTATGTTCTCGTTTATATAAAGTTCCAGTTTGTCTATTCTTCGGGATAGTTCCTCTATTTTTTTGTTAACAAACTTACCCGCTTCAAATGTGTCTTTCGATGAATCCTCATGGGATGAACGTTGATTCAAATTATTCTTCCGATTGACTAAAGTCTTTTCTTTGTAGCTGCTTGCAACTGGACGCGACATGGATCTCCGGAACTCGTTTTCAAAGTTTAATAACCTTTTTAAATGAACCTCAAGGGCATTGATTCTAAGCGTGATCTTTTCAATTTCATTTTTATGATTCGAGTGTTCCATTTGTCTATTTTGATTAAATAACCCTTTAAACGGCATACATGAGTCCTCACATTAGTTTTTTATTAGCTGATTATTCTATTGGTACTTGTTCATCCTGCATAAATTGCCTTTTATAGGAGACGAAAAGGAGTCCATCTTTAAAGGTTGCCCGTATTTGGTCCGGAAGCGTTGGTTCAGGGAGATGAATCACTCGTTCAAACGGTCCGATATTTCGTTCCTGCTGTATTGGTTCACCTGGGAAGACTTGATTGCTGTTTCCCCGTATTAAAAGCTTTGTCCCAGAAATAGATAATTGAATATTATTTTTTTGATAACCTGCTAATTCTGCTATTAATAGAACCTCTTGATCAGTAACATAGATATCTATTGCAGGAAATAATTTATTTTGCTTCATTTCAAAAGGGGACCCCGTTCCTGAATTTTCATGGTTCTTCATCAAATCTTCAAAGGAGGACTGCTCAAAGACCTCTTTCCAAAAATCATTGGTTTGATACTTTTTTGCTAAATCCATCCATTGAAATATTTTATTCATATCCACGATGGATCTCCTCCTTGCCGTGCCCGTTTTGAGAGAAATAGGCTATTCTATGTGCATCTATAATTAATCATATTTAATTATTAACAATTCATTCTTAAAAAAGGTGGCTTTTAGTATTTAGTTTAACTGTCCACACCTCCGCTTTTATGCGGCAAGGTGCTACCTAACATAATCAAAGCTTTATGAGCATACCTTTAATTAATCCGTAAAAAAAGAAAGGAAAACTGCGTATGTCTTTTATGCCAATAAAGGTAAATATTGGGGATATAAAATCAAATAATATTGACCACTTATCCGCTGTATCCTTTGGTTCTACCAGTAAGAAAAATAGAAATGTGAGCGCAAAAAAAAACCAAGGTTTTGGGCAGGATTTTGCAGATGGGAGCATAAGAATCGATACTTCTAGCTCCATTCTTGATAATGAAATCCATGATTCCAATTCTGAGAAGACAAAAATTAAATAAACAGATTCATCGTGAGGAGGTTTCAAATGGCTGGTCAAGTGCCATACATCAACATTAATATAAATATTATTAAAGTGAATTCATTTGAAAATGCATCTGCTATAAATGTTGGGCAAAACCTTTTGGCCGAATGGCATAATTCTGATAAAAAGAACATGGGATTAGGCCAAAATATGGGAGACGGGAGCAATTTTTTTGGAACGAGAAGTTTTGTTGATGACCGGGATCAGCTTGATTCCAATTCTACCTTTGAGACAGCTAATTCAGCGTCTGCTCTTCCAGATCTCTAAGGAGTGAAAAAATGACATTATTTACACCAGTCAATCTCAATATTTTAGGGGTGAAAATCAATGCCATTGACAATGGCGGGATTGTCAATTTTGGCCCTAGTCAGCACCTAGACATTTTTGTTTCCTACAAACGAAATCAGGGATTTGGGGAACATAATGGAGATTACAGTCTCATCCTTCAGAATCATTCATGGGTTTGGGATATGGATTTACTCGATAGTTTGTCTGTTAAATCTAGTATCGTTTAGCCATATATCTAGACTATCATTTTATGATTGGAGTGCTGTTTATGGTTTTTTTCTCACCAACAATTGTCAATATCCTTGGAATTAAAATTAATGCGTTAGATAATGGAGCTATTTCAAATACGGGTTCACTTCAGGTCATTGACCAGTTAGTAACGTATAAACGAAACCAAGGTTTTGGTGAGCAAAACGGAGACTTATCCCCTTCAAATGCCATCACTCCTGCAGTTGTTGATCCAGATGTCAGTGATAGTAATTCAATGAAAAATAGTGTTGTTTAATTTTTTGCAAGACGAAAAGAGCTGGGTTTTGAACCTAGCTCTTTTTATTTAGATTTCAAATTGGACATTTTCCTTTTAAATTACTTAGGAAAAAGAACCTCTCCTTCTCCCAATTGATTAAAAAGCATCCATTTTTAGATGCGGATCGATGAGAAGATCAGGCTCTGTAGCCGACTGAATATCCTCAACAGTATAACCTTTTGCGACTTCAACCAGCTTTAGACCAAATTCTGTTACATCTATCACTGCTCTCTCTGTAATGATTCGATTGACTACCCCTTTACCAGTCAAGGGCAAGGTACATTGCTTTAGTAGTTTAGGCTGCCCGTTTTTATTGGTGTGATCCATAATCACAATAATCTTTTTGGCTCCATGAACAAGGTCCATCGCACCACCCATTCCCTTGATCATTTTTCCGGGAATCATCCAATTAGCAAGATCACCTGTCTCTGAAACCTCCATGCCTCCTAAGATCGCCACATCAATATGTCCTCCGCGAATCATGGCAAAGGACTCAGCACTTGAAAAAAAGGATGCCCCATTAATCGCCGTAATCGTTTCTTTACCTGCATTGATTAAGTCAGGATCTAATTCTGATTCCTTCGGATAGGGACCAATACCAAGGAGCCCGTTTTCAGACTGAAGAACGACTTTTTTAGTTTCATTAATATAATTAGCGATTAATGTGGGCATACCTATCCCAAGGTTCACATAATTCCCCGAAGCAATTTCTCTTTCCGCTCTTTTGGCAATTCTTTCTCTTGTATCCATCGTTTGTTCCATTGGAGCACCCATTATTACCCCACCTTTTGTATTGTTCGTTTTTCAATACGTTTTTCTTTTTTTCCTAGAATAAGCCGCTGTACATAAATACCGGGAGTATCAACCTGCGATGAAGGAATATCTCCTATCTCTTCTACTTCTGCTATGGTAATTGCACCGGCTGCTGCCATGATAGGATTAAAGTTTTGCGCTGTTTTGTTATAGATTAAATTTCCCATTTCATCTGCTCTAAAGGCCGATACTAAGCTGAAATCAGCCTTCAACGCTGTCTCGAGAATATAGTCTTTCCCATTAAAGGTGCGAACCTCTTTTCCCTCTGCAATGATTGTCCCTACCCCCGCAGGCGTATAAAAAGCAGGAATCCCGGCCCCTCCAGCACGGATTTTTTCTGCTAATGTTCCTTGCGGCAGAAGCTCAACCTCGATTTCACCTGATAAATATTGTCTTTCAAACTCCTTATTTTCACCAACATAGGAGCTAATCATCTTTTTAATTTGCTTCCGTTTTAAAAGAATTCCCAGCCCCCAATCATCGATTCCGCAGTTATTCGAAATGACGGTTAAGTTTTTGACACCTGTTTCAGCAAGGGCTTGAATCAGGTTCTCGGGGATCCCGCATACACCAAACCCGCCAACCATAATCGTAGCGCCATCCTGTATATCCTTTACCGCTTCTATTGAAGAGGAATATATTTCTATCATTAGCTCTACCCTCATTTCTATTGGTCTATCATTCTCATAAAAATAAATAAAGGGAAACCCCTAAGGGTCTCCCATCCTAGAGGATCACCGGTTAACTCTATTTAACGGTCGGCAGCGGCTTTTTAATCCACTCTTTATAGAACGTATCAATATCCGGTTCAAAATCAAGAATAATTGGATACCAAGGTGGTACAGCTTCAACCTCGAGCTGCGTGGCGCAGCTTGGACAATAATATTCGCGAATGACCTGCCACTCTGGATCCGGTGACATTAATTTAGGATAAATTTCATTCATTTTTTCCTCTGTATCGCGGACAAAGATCTTTGCTTGGAGCTTCCAGTTTTCTCGATAATCACAGAATTCGTGACCGCAATCGCATTTGACTACCCGATCACCGTTGGCTTTTTGCACAATATAGAGATGCAGCCCATACGGAAGCAGGATTGGATCATCCCAGCTCACACGATCCTGCAATACCTCCCGATAAATTTCAAAGCGCTCCGGGTCTTTATGGCTTGTCATCATATCCTTCAGCTGATAAAATTCCAGCGTTCCATCTATTAATTCACCAATTCTTTTTTTATCGTATTTTGCCACTTTCTTCACCTCTTTGTCTCATTATATTATTTTTTCTTTTTAAAACGATTGATACGTGATCCTAGCGTTGGTACACCTAAATCATCCTCATAGATCATCCACTCTTCAGGGATACTCCAGAAGCTCTTGAATTCATTTGTAAACTTTTCACTTAACGCAAAGCTTTGTGCATACATATGCTTCACCTGAATGGCAGCCTCTTCGTTCATAATCTTCGTTCTCTCGCCTTCCATCCACTCTTGAGTTGGCTGGCTGCGGTTCAAACGCTCCATACGAAGTTCCTTGCGTCTTTCTTGCGTTGCTTTAAGGTCAACTGTATAAACACCATTTTCCTCTGTAAAAGCACATCCGTATACTTGCTCTGCATAACGAAGAAGGATATATTTTTCATTCAAGTCTGTTTCAACCTGTTTTGGATCCCTTTCAAGCGGATCACCAAAGCCAGGACCCCCGCGAAGGTAGTTCATAATTACATCGTAATCACCAAATTGCTCCTGTGTTGATACCGCCTGTCTGTCACGGTGAATAACCTCGGCCTCCATATTTTCCTCATAGATTGGATTGTCCGGATCGACATCGCCGCCTAACGGGATTGGAAGACCTTTCTCAATTCGTTCTTTAATATTCGTTTTATTTGCTTGGAAACGATAGCCTGCAGATGCCGGATAGCCGCCCATGAGACCGCAGTCTGTCGCCATGACTCCAGAGCCGGCAACGAACATTGTCCATTCCTCTGCACCCCATCCTAAACGAAGCGATTGCCAGCCATTTCCGCCACGGTATTTACCAGCTCCGCCTGATCCAGGTAGAATTTGTCTTCCAAGGAAGATAAGCGGCTCAAGCAGCTCCCAAATTTCCATGTCTCCCATATCCCCCTCTGGATTCCAGAGAGCAGCAGAGTGGCTGATTCCATCCTGAACAGCACTTGCCCCTACCCCACATGAGGAGGTTTCAAAGCTGTTCATAGCGGATAATTGACCATACTGATCATATCCTCCGCCCATCAGCCAGTTAGAGGTATGTGCATTTCCAGCGTTTACTTCCTCCAAATAGCCGCGTCCAAAGTAAGAACGGCTCAAGCCGCGCCATAGAGGTGACCATGCTGCCACGAGCGCATGCCATGTATTGGAATGGGCAGAACGAATATCATCAGGATTAAACCAGGATCCATACGGAATGCCAAACTTACTTGCATAATAGGCCCCATCATTAATCCGGTCATTTGGTACAAGCGTTTGGGAAAGCATAACCCAGATACCACTCGTAATCGAAACCGGCGTGGCGTTGAACGGGTGCCAGCCCCAGCGGTTTGCTCCTTCAAAATCAATTTCAAACTTCGCATCCTTATGAACGGTAATTTCAGAAGGTGTATGAATGATCGTATTCAGCTTCGCGAATGAAGGAAGATCCAAATCCTTAAACGGCACATCAACAAAGGATGCTTGACGATATTTTCCTGGAATTAACATTGTTTTTACTTGGTTAACGAAACCACGGCGTCCATCTTCAATAATCTCACGCATAAATTGTTTATACGCGTCAACGCCTTCTTCCTTAATAACATCTAGTACAAGGTCACGGATCATATGACATCCGGCGATACGTGTTTTTTCATCCAAAGTCCAGTATTTAACGGCACGTACGGACCTGGTACTTTCAAGCAGCCAATCCTTTGATAACGTGTCATTTTGACCAATTTTTCGGCATGTGACTTGATAACCGTCATCATAGCGCTGAACCGGACCCATTGGCATACTACCTGGCGCAGAGGCACCTGTATCGATTACGTGCGTTACACCGCCAGCCCAGCCAACGACCTCCCCTTCCCAGAAAATTGGAACAAGGGTATGAACATCACAGGTATGAACGTTCCCTACATGGTTATCGTTATTACAGAAAATATCTTTATCGGCAATTCCCGGATTATCCTCATAATCATTTTCAATCATAAATTTAATTGCCGCACCCATTGTACCTACGTGAATAATAATCCCGGTAGAGGTGACAATCGAATCGGCTTCAGGTGTGTACAAGCTAAAGCACAGTTCGCCTTCCTGCTCAACAATCGGTGATGCAGCCACCTTTTTTGCCGTTTCCCTTGCATGAACAACCCCGCCGCGCAGCTTGGAATAAATTTTTTCAAAACGAATCGGATCCTTTTCTTTAAAATGAAGTGTCTTTAAACCAGCATAATGACCGGTTTCCCGACTAATTTCATCCATTTCCTTCCGCATTTGCTTAAGCGTTTTTCCGTCCCAGCCGATCGTTTTTTTGCCTTGAATATCCTCAAGAGTTTTTGCCAAATTTAGTACCCCCTTAAATTGAATTAAATGGATTAGAATCGATTACTTTAATTCTCTTAAATGGAAAATACGATTGCCATCAAGATATGCTTCAAATCCAAGCGGAACAACTAATGTAGTCGCAGTGGATTCAAGAATCGCAAAGGCTGAAATTCGGTTACCAGGCAGTAATTTTTCCATTTCATAAATCTCCGCTTGCAGGAACTCGCCATCCCAATAAATTTCACGGTAACCCATGAAGGCATCACGAGGCGGTGTTTCACCGGCTAATGGCTCCTGTGGAATTTGCGGTTTTGCTACTTCAACCACACCACGCACAATCGCGCCTGTGATGGAATAGCCAAGCTCTGGGGAAAGAGCTGCTTTTGCATAGACACGTGCATAGGTCTCTTCAAAGGTCCTCACAAGGTTTTCCCAATCTTCGACAGATTTAAAGGAAGAAATAGGGGCTTCGATTTCGAGATCATTCAATTGTCCTTGATATTGCATCCGGAATAACAGACGGAAATCGACATCCTCTGGCTGGTAATCATTTTTCCTAAATTCCTCTGTTACTTTTGTCTTTAATTCATCCCATGCAGCTTGTAATTCTCTGCCCGCAAGCAATGCATCGGAATCCTCTGCTCCATCATCAACATTTAGATCCAACGTTTTGTCATAACGATATTCGAAATCTGCTGCGCCGCAGCCAAATGCTGAGAATCCGGCAGCCCAAGCAGGGATTAGAACATCCTCAAAGCCGAGCCCCTTCGTATAGCCTGCTGTGTGCAACGGACCACCGCCGCCGTAAGAGAAGCAAACATATTGAGAAGGAGAATATCCTTTTCCTAAAATCATCGACTCAAGGTAGTTTCGAAGCTGTGATTCTAGTAATGCAATAACTCCATATGCCGCATCCTCAACGGTTAATCCAAGTGGATCAGCAATTTGAGTTTTGACTGCTTCATAGGCTTTTGCCTTTGAAAGCTTAATGACGCCGCCAATAAAATTATCAGGATTAATTAAACCCAGCACAACGTGACAATCTGAAACAGTCACTGTATCGAGACCGCCTTCAGGGTTACATACACCAACGCGTGAGCCTGCACTATCAGGTCCTAACGTAATATTTCCATAGTTTGGATCAATTCGAACGAAGCTTCCTGTACCCGCACCGGTTGTATCCATGGATACAAGCGGCAATGACAGTACAAGTCGAGCCATATCCGGACTTGCATTAATTGCTAATTCCCCTTGGGTAATTAGTCCAATATCAAAGCTTGTACCGCCGATATCGGAGCATGCTACATTTTTCAACCCGAGCTGTTCTGCTAAGTATTTCGCACCAACCATGCCTCCGATTGGTCCGGAAACGCAGGTTCTTGCCAATTCATTTGCTTTGATACTGATCGTACCACCGTGACTGGCCATAATCCTTAGATCAAAGTCAGTTCCTGCTTCCCTTAATGCTTTATCAATGTTTGCTAATGTTTGACGTGAAGGCTCCGCCGCATAGGCTTCAACAATGGTTGTATTGGTCCGATGTGATTCTTTCCGGACTGGATAATAATCCACCGTTGCAAAAACCTTTATGTCTTTATTTGCCTTTGCGATAATCTTTTCCGCAATATCACGAACTTTTCTTTCGTGATCAGGATATTTATAGGAATGCAGTAAGCTGACAACAATCGCTTCCACATCCTCATCAATTAACTTTTGGATAGCTGGTTCAATTTCATGCTCATAAAGAGGAATTACTACATTTCCGAAAAGGTCAACTCGCTCTGTTACACCAACCGTCCACTTTCTTGGTACAAGCGGCGGATCAAAGTGATGGGTATTAATATGAATTTTGTCAGAATAGGAGTAGCCAAGAAATGACTGCAGCCCACGACCCATTCGATGGTTATCCTCCATCCCTTTATTTACAACTAGTCCAACTCGTCGTCCAACCCTGGAAACGAGACGGTTGAGCATCGCAGTTCCGGAATAAACCCCTGCAAGCAGGTTCGGGAACTCCTCCTCCATTTTTGCATCCCATTGGCTCAAAGCATCTCGAGCAGAGTTTAATAGCCCAATGTGTTCATCCATCGGAGTAGTTTGTGCCTTGCCGACAACAAAATCTCCTTTTTCATCAATAATGAACGTGTCTGTCATCGTACCGCCGGCATCAATAGCAAGAATTTGAGATTTGGCCAAATAAAACGCTCTCCCTTCAAGTGAAAGTAAATGGATTAAACAGCAGTTCAATATAAATCATTTATTCATCATATTTTTGCTGTCATTCTAATACATGCAAGTAGCATGCCAAAGAGTGAATTTTTTTAATTTTTTTATTCATTAAGCGCTGCTGTATGATTTCTAAGTGAATAGCAGAAAAGCTAAAGGAGACAAAACAATCAAGTGTAGCGTTTTGCAACAGTTGTAGCGCTACAGTTTGTTTTCATGAAACAATTTAACTATTGATTTTGTTTATGGGATTGTTTAATATTTTAAATATACTGAATATTTGAAATATTAAACAACTTAGTATTGTGTCTATATCCCTTGATTCAGCGGTTTTAGGAAAAAACGTTCCGAATACATCTCTAAGGAGGTTTCATATAGTTGCAAAACCCTTATCTCTCTATTTTTTCTACACAGGATTTGTCTACTAAAGTTAATGAAATCAAACATAAATGGGAAAATTTCATAACAAATCCTACTGATAGTGAAAATTTACAGAACGCCGTTCGTCAAGAGATACTAAATTCATGGAGCCGTTGTCAATCATTTGGACTAAATCCAAATCAAAAACAAGCAAGAACTGCCCTCACCACATTTGAGCTAGAAGAATTACTTCTAGGATCCGATCTATTTGGTGCTGCCAAACCAATTATTGATAGCATTTATGATAAATTAATCGGTACTGGCTATTTAATTACACTGAATGATGAAAGTGGAAAAATGATTTATTTAAAAGGGGAAAAGGAGATTATAAAGAAAACCGAAAAAATCAACTTTTTGCCGGGAATGGACTGGAGTGAACATGCTGCAGGTACGAATGCAATTGGTACAAGCATTGTGTCTAAAAAGCCTATTCAAGTGTTTTCTGCTGAACATTTCTGTGAAGGCTTTCATCCCATGACCTGTTCCGCAGCTCCTATTTTTCATCCCTACACTAAAAATGCGATTGGTGCCATTGACTTCACTGGATTTTGGCCAAGTACGCAACCACACACACTGGGGTTAGCCGTCACCCTCGCACAGATGATCGAACAACAGCTACGTACCACATACAGTACGAAATATTCGGAGCTGGAAGACTATTATCATCAATGTACCTTGAAATGGAAGGATCATTCCGTCCTTGTTTTCAGTAAAGATTCCGTTCTTGTTAATGGGGACCCGGCGCTATTACATGCTTTACACTTGAAAAAGGAAACAACCTTTGATAACCATATAAAAATAAAAAAACTTCTTCAAAATCAAGATCAATTCGAAAGTATAGAAAAAGGATTTCAATTCACCCAGTTGGACCCCATTATAATTAATCATGAAGAAATTGGTTACGTGGCTATTTTTAAAAAGAAAAGCAATCTGGCATCGAGGATGCAAACCACATCAAAGGATCATCAGTTGGTCGGTGAATCCGAGGAAATCAAAAATATCCTACTTAAATGCCAGCAGATAGCATCGGTCGATACCCCTATCCTATTAACAGGTGAAACCGGTACAGGGAAAGAATTAATTGCCAGATATATTCATGATGTAAGCTCAAGAAGTGATAAGCCTTTTATCGCGATTAATTGTGGGGCAATGCAAAAGGAGCTTATCGGAAGTGAGCTATTCGGATATGAAAGCGGCACCTTTACCGGAGGAAAAAAGGAAGGAAAAAAGGGGAAATTTGAAGAAGCGAACGGCGGGACCATCTTTTTAGACGAAATCGGTGAAATGCCGCTTGAGCTGCAGGTACATTTACTGAGGGTACTACAGGAAAAAGAGCTGACAAGGCTCGGTTCATCTAAGACTATAAAACTAGACGTCAAAGTAATTGCCGCCACACACAGAAATTTGGAAGAGATGATTGAGGAAGGGCTGTTTAGAAGAGATTTGTTCTTTAGGCTAAATGTGATTTCCTTTACGGTACCCTCGTTACGGGAAAGGAAGGAGGACATACTTCCAATCAGCCTTTATTATTTAAATCAATTTGCAAAAAAATATCATAAGACCTTGCCCTTTCGTTTAACAGAGCGTACAAAAAATTTCTTTTTAACCTACAAATGGCCTGGAAACATTAGAGAATTAAGAAACGCCTTGGAGCATGCAGTTATTTTTAGTCATTCAGTTGAAATTGATCCTTGTCATTTACCCGATTATCTAGCCAACTACAAGGCACTCCCTTCGCGTAACGAGGTT